>Ga0247611_10008513_pt1 | contig 12619 bp, 28 predicted proteins | sample 177DNAGHGhighgp2_FD_192422 | JGI IMG/M metagenome (GOLD analysis project Ga0247611, IMG submission 192422) | Sheep rumen microbial communities from Palmerston North, Manawatu-Wanganui, New Zealand - 1770 DNA GHGhigh gp2 | ecosystem: Host-associated > Mammals > Digestive system > Stomach > Rumen... | reverse complement strand
ATCAGAGTTAAGGAAGAGACAAAGGAGATAGAGACATGAGTAGAAGCATTTTTAAAAAGATAGCTCGTACTAAGTTCGTAGGACAATGCTCTTATGGCGGAAGCCGTTGGGAAGAGAAAGTGCGCTCTACAAAGTCCGCAAACAAGGCTTTTAGAAAATTAAAAAAAGTTTAAAAAAATGCTTGACAAAACCGGAAAAGTAGGATATAATAAATACATAAGATAAAGAAAAGAGAGGTAACTAAAATGACACAGTATAGAGTATGTGGAATAACAAAAGATGGTAGACAGACTGCTTGGTCTTGCTTCTCCACTAGAGCCGAGATGATGGTAAAGGCTAACGAGTTGCTTGGAAAATTCTATATAGTTGCTATTAAGACTTGGGAAGTTATACTTCCCTAACATAACTAAGAAAATTTAAAAAAAGTCTTGACAAAATAAAATAAATAAGATATAATAAATATAGAGTTAAGGAAAAAACATTAAAACCCTCGGGGATGCAACAACCATGTTCAGCAGAGCAGGAATGCCAACGGTCTAACGCGGAGCCTAGAGCAAACGACGATGACCGACCGCCACAAGTAGGCGTAGTAAGACTGTAAATTGAGATGTTGGAACAGAGCCACCAACTAAGACCTGTCACCCGAGTAATAAATAGTAGGAAAAGCCTGTAGGGAAGATGGAAAACAGGAGAAACTGAACTCCTTCCCAAATTTTAAAAAAGTAGTTGACAAAATCAAAATAGTTTGTTATAATAATTAAAAACAGGGAGGCGATATTATGAAAAAATTTTCAAATTTTATAAAAATAATGCTTGTTACAAATGCGGTTTGGCTTTCACTTTTGTTTATGACAACTCCTGTTTTTTAACCTCCTTTTAAAGTGGATGATATATATCATCCGCTTTTTTATTGGTAATAAAATAACATTTGTTTTTGGCGGCGCGCAATCAGTCAATGCGCGCCGCATAACACGCGTTATATAACCCTAGTTATTTTTGTGAAACAAAATCTAATGTTTCACAAACCCGTGAAACATCCCAAAATGTTTCACAGATTGTACGAATAAAAAAACATAAAAAAATTTAAAAAAGGGGTTGACTTTTTACTCCGGTGGGTGTATACTTAATTCAGAAGTTAAGGAAAGCACCAAACACAAGGGGGTTAAGGTTATGGATAAAATGGTAATGATAAACGAGTATAAGGCACATTCAGCAGCTGATTATTATATAGTGGGTTATATATATGCCCATAACGTATATTTTACAGTTACTCCGGAAATAAATGCTGATTGGCTCAAGGTTGAAAAAGCAAGCCGTAATCAGGGTGAAAATCTTAGACTTAGAATGTCATCCGCTACAAAAAAGGCTCTTATGGAAACCAATCCTGTTTGTTTGGGGGATGAAGCTTCCCTTACAAGTGGTAAATATAACAAAGGTGAAAACTTTGAAAAAATGGTAACTGAATACTTCGGTCAAGTTTGGGAAAAAGATACCATACCGTTTTGGGAAGCAGGTGACATAACGCTTGACGGCAAGGAAGTACAGATAAAGCTCGATAGTGCAACACTTATGAACACAAAGCACCTTGAAAAGTGGGCGGCATAACGAAACCGCCCACAATAGAAGCAAATAAACATATCATAAGGAGATTATAACGAAATGATGAAAAATTATTCAATACAGGCTTATGTTATACAGCGTGGAATGTCATATGCAGGACACAAGATATATAAGGTTTCTGCTTCATCAGAGGAACATGCAAAAAATATAGTGCGAAAAACTGCAAAACTTCATAAGAGCGTAGCGGTAATAAAAGGAATAAATATAGAAGTATAAAATTTTCATATCATAGCAGGCGTTACATAACGCCTGCTTTTTTGAGTGGCGCGCGATCCGCCGGGGCGCGCCACATTTTTTGTCAATAGGCAACTTGCATAATTATTTATTTGAATTTTATGCAAATTTATATTTGACATTTATCCTAAAATATGATAATATATTATTAACAAAAGAGAGGAGATAATCAAAGATGACAATATTAGAGTTTATTGAAAAACGTCCTAAGTCTAGTTATGGAAAGCATCTCCGCATATTGGATTGCTCCACTCATAAAAATCTTGGAAAGTGGTATGAAAATGATAACCCTTATAAGATTATTAAAGATATAAAAGTATCTGAAAAATACATATGGATTTTTATTTAAACAAGGAAGGAGAAACAATATGGCAACAAATTATGATTATCTGATTGAATTGGCTAACCTTGCGACAGGACTTGCTTTAAAAGGTATCCGTTTTGAATTTAATACCGTCTTTGATGGCGGCATCATTATAGTGCTTGATGATAATGGTAATAGAGTATGGGATGCTGTTTGTCATAGCAGTTCTTATGGTCATGAAGGTTCTGAACTTGAAATAATGGGAGATATTGTTAATAAAGAACTTTCTTGCGGTGATGAAGTTGAAGGATGGCTTACCGCAAAAGATATACTTGAAAGACTTTAAAAATGCGGGCGGTGGAGACATCGCCCTCTCTTTATGTAAACTTACCCGGGCAAAAATTAGTCTTGACTAACTCTAATTTTTATGTTAAACTATTAGAAAATAAATAAGAGAGGGAGTAATTTTTATGACTAAAAAATACTATTTAATTATTGATACTGAAACTTGCAATACTGTAGAACAGCCTTTGCCCTATGATATTGGATGGGTTATTTGTGATAGATATGGGAATATTTATGAGGAAAAATCTTTTGTAGTTGCGGAGACTTTTCTTGATATGAAAGATGTTATGTCTACTGCCTATTATGCAGAAAAGATACCCCTTTATTGGAATGATATAAAAAATGGTAGCCGTATAATTAAACCTATGTGGACTATTTGGCATGAAATGAAATTAGATATAAAAAAATATAAAGTACAAAATGTAGGGGCTTATAATATGGCTTTTGATAAACGCGCCCTCAACAATTTAATGAGATATGTTAGTAAATCATGGTGGCGGTGGTGGTTTCCTTTTGGAATAAATTTTATTTGTATTTGGAATATGGCTTGCGAAGTTTTAATGAGCAGAACTAGTTATATTCATTTTGCGGAAGATAATCGTTATATTAGTGAGGCTGATAATATTTTAACAAATGCTGAAATATGTTACCGCTATATTACAAATAAAGTTGACTTTGTAGAAAAACACACAGGGCTTGAAGATGTGAAAATTGAAGTTGCTATACTTGCAGAATGTTTCCGACAGCATAAAAAAATGAGCATGTGTATTAACACATCATGTTGGAGAAGAGTGCAAAAGAAACGGAAGGAAATAGCGGATCGAACATAAGTTCGATTCGTTCCGGAGCATCTTGTTTAAAATAAATACAATCTAGTCCTTGACATCCCCCATTCCCGCATGATATAATTACATTATCAAACAAGAGGGAAAAATAAAATGAAAAAATTCTTTGGAATTGAAACAAAATATCAATTTGAATGGGATGACCCCAAAGCTATAATTAGTCTTTTAAATGTAGCCCTAATTATGATTTTTGGTTTAAAAGTTTCATGGTTTGGTCTTGTTATTGCTATTGTTAGTTTTATTAAAAGTATGACAGGTAACCGCCACATTAACGGATTACTAATGTATTTTGCAAATATTGTTTTAAATAGTTGGTTTATGTATATTTATCTAAGTGGAAGCTAATTAGCTTCCACTAATTACCCCGGGGCAAAATTGTTTTAAAATAAATACAAAATAAGTATTGACAAAATTATAATCATTTGATATACTTATAATTGTCAAGAGGAAAGAAAAAAATAAAAATAAAAAACTTCTTGACAATTAAAAAATAAAATGATATAATATATTTATCAAATGAAAGAGAGGAAAAAACTATGACAAATGTAACCTACACCTTTACTGACAACAACGGTAACAAGAGAACTGTTAATTCTTACACAGAGCTTCAGCGGTATTGTCCTAAGAACTCTCCTTTCTCAACAAATTACAATAAGATTGATGAAGTTTATGATATACCCGAGACACGTAAGCGGATTAGACTTTAATAAGCGGAGGGCTTTTGCCCTCCTCTCTTTTTGTTTGCGGTTAGTTATCACTAACCACCCCGGACAAAATTGTTCTAAAATAAATACAAAAAATCTATTGACATTATACCTTAACTATGGTATTATTATACTTGTCAAGAGGAAAGCACAAAAGAAAAGGAGAAAAAAGCTATGATGAAACTTACAAGAAATGAAGTCCCCAACACTCGTGAGGAGTTTGTGCAGAAGTTTCGCACTGACTGCGTGTTCCGTTCTAAGGCTCAGAACATGGGCTTTGCAGTGATGGGAGATACGGTGATTTTCCCTAATGGAAAGGTGGCGAATAGTTATGTTAAGTAGTATTATAAAAGGCGGACTAAGTCCGCCTTTTCTTTTTTCTAAATAATTAGCTACAACTAACTTGCCCGGGCGAAAATTGTATGCAAATTAATACAATTTATACTATTGACAAATAAAATTTATTAAAGTATAATATATTAATGTAAGGGGGTGGGATAATGATGATACTTATTTTTACTTTATTTGTATGGACTATGTTAGCAAAGATAATTTATGATGATTGCCGTTTTGGTATTAAATTAATAATATTTTGTCTCTATCCTTTTATGTTACCTTATATAATGCTTCTTTTAAAAATTAAATAAAAAAGTTGTTGACAAAAGAAAAAATATCTGATATAATGTATTTATTAGCAAGAGAGAAAGGGGAATAAAAAATGACTGAAAGAGCATTAGTATTTGATATGGATGGTACAATAGCTGACCTTTATGGGGTAAAAAATTGGCTTGAAGATTTAAGAGCGAGTAATCCTAGACCGTATGAAGTAGCAAAACCGCTCGTTGATATGGAAGCTCTAAACATTCTACTTGAAACTTTTAAAATGAATGGTTGGCGTATTATAGTTACAACATGGCTTGCAAAAGGTTCGTCAACTGATTATGACAACCTTGTGAGAGAAGCTAAGATTGCATGGCTTAGAAAATATAATTTTCCTTTTGATGAAATACATCTTGTAAAATATGGAACTACAAAAGCAAATTGCACTAGGCATCATGGCGGTTTTCAGATATTGATTGATGATAATGATAAAGTGCGGAATGGTTGGCATCTTGGCGGTGTGATAGACGCAAACAAAAATATAATTGAGGAATTGCTTGACCTCCTTATCAGAACAACTTAATAAAAAGGCGAACAGATTAGAACATCTGTTCGCCGCCCCCCGGGCAAAATTGTTCTAAAATAAATACAAAATAAGTATTGACAAAAGTTTTAAGGTATGGTATTATTATACTTGTCAAGAGGAAAGCATAAAGCTTATTTTCAGAAAAGAGAGGAAATGAATTATGAGAAACTTAATGAACAAGAATGATTATGTCAATGATCGTACTTTTGCTAACATCATACGGAATGTAAATAAGCTGATTTCCGCAAACATCAAAGTTGATGATTTTACGGCAAATGACTATAAGTTTACAGCAGGGCAGATAAGGCAGTATAAGCGACTTGGTTTTATTAAAAAGACAGGCGAAGTCATTTCAGATAAAATGATATGCGTAGATGAACTTGAAGGACTTTATAAAAAAGTCAAGGTTGGTACTTACTCAATGATAGTATCAAATAATGAAATGTCAGATTATTTAGAAGCATTAAAACAAGAAAGAGCTACTTATAAATATAAAAGATTAGCAATAAAAATTGAAAAAATAAAAAAAGAAATAAAAACAAATGGTTTTACTATTGAAAATTTTAGATTAAAAGAATTTTAACTTATAATTTTAGAACACCTGTTACAAAACAGGTGTTCTTTTTGCCCGGGCAAAAATATCTCCTGCTATTATTAAAAAATATATTGACATTCTATTTTTATTATGTTATAATTTTTTTATAAAAAAGAGGTGATAAATATGACTAAGGGGAATCCGCAGAAAAAAGAAACTTTTCAAGATAATTTTATAAAACATTGGTGTTGTTCAGCAAAAAATCATCCTGAGGGATGGCATTGGTGGAAAAAGAAAACAAGAAAAGATTTCCGCAGAAAAAATAAAAAAGAACTTAACAAAATAATTAAAGAGGAAATAAATTATGACTAAAATAAAAGGATATAAAAAACTTAATAAAGTAGTTTCCGCCCCTTTAAAGCAATTTGGAATTAAAAAAGCGGTCTGTGGAGATTTGTACTGCTATTATTTTGACAGTGAAAAAATATATTTTAAATTAACAGTAAATAGAGAAGATAGATTGTTCAATGAATTTGTAAAAGAAAGATTTAATTATGATGTGAAAGAGTATGGTTTTATTATTTCTTTATTACATGAAGTAGGGCATCATAAAAATAATGATGATGTAGATGGTGACGTTTATGACTTTTGTTTAAAGGAAAAAAATAGAATAGAAACTGAAATAAAAAATGCAAATAAATCAAAATATAAAAAATTACAATGGCAATATTTTAATTTACCTGATGAAATAATGGCTACTGCATGGGCGGTTAATTATGCAAAGAAGCATCCCAAAAAAATTAAAAAAATGTGGCATAAAATTCAGCCTGCAATTTTAAAATTCTATGCTAAAAATAAGATAACAGATGATTAATTTCATCTGTTATTTTTATCCGGACAAAAATTTCCTCTTGACATTAAATTTTTAATATGATATAATATTTTTATAAAATATTTAAGGAGAATAAAATGATATACAATTTTAATAATAAAAGTATTGCAATTCCTGATGCGGAAATAGAAAAATACATAAAAGATTTACAGATAACAAAAGAAGAAGCTATTGGACTATGGCTTGATGATAATGATTATACAGAAAATAAAGAACAAAATGAGCTTGATACAAAAGCAAAGAAAATAAAAATACAGCATGGGGCGGGAAGCCTTAAGAAGGAAAAGAAGCAGTACACGCGGAAACCTTCTGATGAAAAGGTTGCTATTTTTATAGAATTAAAAAATTGGTTAGATAACTTCTGCAAAGACAATAATTTTAAATATGAAATTTTAAAAGAAAATAAATTAGTATCACTAACTACTCAAAGCGGAATACAGTTTAAAATAGATTTAATTGAAACTCGTAAGAAATGACCCCGGGGACAGTTTGTATAATAAATTAAAAATTTTTTGTATAATTTGTATATTGCTTTTATTTAATTAGTGATGTATAATTTATTTATCAAATGAAAAAGCACAAGGCAAAAAAGATAAGAGGAGAAAATCTATGATTAGTTCAGATATGTGTAGTTGTTGTAATGATATATGGAATAGACAGAACCTTAAAAAAATCCCATTGGGAAAACACGAGTTACATCTTTGCCCTGATTGTTATGCAGAATACATCAAACCGTTTAACAATATAAGAGCTGAGGTAGAGGGAAAAATAATAAAAAGACCGTGGCTTGATTTTGAAGATAGGGAGAGAGATAGAAACGATGCTTTTTTAGAAGTATTAAATATTATCGACAAGTATAAAACAAAAAAATAATGATACAAAAAATTTTGAAATATATCTTAAAAATTAGTCCGAGAGGTAAACAAAATGAGATTTTATTGTGTGGAATGGGATTGGAATTTTGATAGCGTTTTGTTAGCTTATATTTTGATAGGTTGCGGTTTGACTGTTTACCGCAGACAATTTGAATATGCTTACGCTTAAATAAAGAAAGTGAGGGAAAATAAATGACAAATAAAGAAAAAGTACAACTTCGAGCAAACATCATGGGTGGCATGAATGAATATATTTTAAATACTGTTGAGGATGAAATGTTACTTGAACAGTGGTTTGAAATGGGCTTACCTGATGAAATTACTGAGGATATGTTAATGGATTATGCAGAAGATGAAGAACTTTTTGCTGATGTAGTTTACGCTTTTGCGAAAGTTATTTGCTGATGTAGTTTACGTTTTTAAGAAAATTATTTTCTCTTTAGCGGATTATGATTAACATAATCCGCCCCGGTTGAAAAAATTAAAATTTTTTGGTATAATATTATTATAAGATGAAAGAGAAAATAAAAATCTTTTCAAAACTGAAAAATTTATTCTAATTTCTTCAGGATTGATTCTAAATATTATCTTAATATCTTTTACATTCAAAGGTCGAAGACTAGCGAGTGTGTCCGTTTTTCCAGAACCAAGGTCTTTCACCTAGTTTTAAGCTGAAAAACAAGATATTCGATAATTATGAGTTAATCCTAAAATATTATTAATATATTCTACCTCACTTCCGCGCAGTCTCCCGGGCCGCGCGGCATTTTTGTCAATAGATATTTTGCACAAATTTTTTATAAAATCCTTGTGCATTTTGTATATTGCTTTTATTATAAAATTTTGATATACTTATAATTGTCAAGAGGAAAAGTAATAAAAAGAAAAGGAGCAAAAAATTATGACTATTATTTCAAAAGAAAAAGCTGTGGAATTTATAAAGGAAATTGATACTGCGATTGGAGCAACTTTGATTACAGGGGCTATGATTGATGGTATGAATGATGAAGAACTTTTTGATGCTTCAAGAAGAACCATTGGAGCGGATTTGTCAGCTAGAATTTTTGCAATACTTGAACTGATGCCTGAAGATTTGTATGACATAACAAAGTAAATAAAATAAAAAAATTTTAAAAAAGACTTGACAATTAAATAAAGATAAGTTATAATATATACATAATCACAAGTAAACAATATTAAAAAAAAGAAAGAGGTGCATTACATGGAAAAGAAGATGACAAAGAGAGAGTATTTCAATGCAATCAAGGCAGTAGTAGAAGCGGCAGGGCAGGATGAAATGGTGAAGTTCATTGACCATGAGATTGAGTTGCTTGACAAGAAAGCTAATTACAAGTCAGATAAGCCTACTGCAACACAGAAAGCAAATGAGGAAATCAAGGCGGTACTGCTTGAAGTTCTCTCGGAAACAAGCGGAAAGACAGTGACAGAGCTTATTAAGTCTGATGCTAGGCTTGGAGAGTTGTCTAATCAGAAAGTATCTGCAATACTTAGGCTGATGAAAAAAGACGGTATTGTAAGAGATGAAAAGGACAAGAAAAAGACTTTGTTTTACAAGGTTACAACGGTTGAGGCATGAGCCTCAACCACTAAAATAAATAGTGGAGGGTCACCACTTTAAAAAGGACGCTAAGGGATGCCAATCGGGGCATCCCATTTTTTTTTATCTATTAAATAACAGATGTTATTTTGCCCGGGCGAAAATTGTTTTTAATTTAGTGCAAAAATTCTCTTGACAAGACCTCCCGCATCTGTTATAATATTATTATCAAAACAAGAGAGGAAATAAAAAAATGACAAAAACAATTTATTGCACACTTGATACTGAAACAATCGGCGGAGCGGCAAGCCCTACAGGCATGTATAATTTAGGTGGAATTATCCATGATAAGAAAGGAAATATTTATGCCACTTTTTCTGTCCTTGTCATGGAACATTTTGATAAAATCCGTGAGGATGATTATGCAAAAAAGAATTTCCATCTTTATGAAGAAAGATTAACAAAAGGAATAGTAACTGCGGTTGCTAGCGAAGAAGATGCGGTAAACCTTGTCCGCAACCTTTGTAAATTTTACAATGTAAAATATGTAATGGCTTATAATTCAGCATTTGATTTTACTAAAACAATTTGTAAGGAATTGCTTAATGATTTTGAATTTATTGACATTTATCTAATGGCATTACAGACAATAACTCATTTAAAAAGTTATGCAAAATTTTGTGATAAAAATAATATGATTTCCGCAAGCGGTAAAACCTTATCAACTTCCGCACAATCAGTTTTTGCTTTTATTACTGATAATCCTGATTATAAAGAAGAGCATACTGCATTAGAGGATAGTAAAATAGAAATGGAAATTTTTAAGCGGTGTGCAGGTATGCATAAACATTATACAAAGAATTGCCATCAGTGGGATTGTGAAGAAAAAAATAAATGTTTTCCAAGGCGGCGAGCGAACTAATGTTCGCCCCGCCCCGGACGAAAAATAACTAAAGTTATTTAATAAAAAGATGTTGACAAAAAATTTATAGTATGGTATAGTATTATTATCAACAAGAGAAAAGAAGAAAAATAAAAAATTGTATAAAAAATAATACTTGACAATTTTTTAAAAAAATGTTATAATATATATGTAAGATGAAAGGGGGAAATAAAATATGACTGTTAAAGATTATGATAAATTGGTAAAAAGTATAATGGCGGAAGCCGAAAAAGATGGAGAGCCTGTTACCTATGAAGAAGCTAGGGAAATGGCAAACATGGAAATAAAGGCTAATGAGAGCGGTCGGCGGTATGAGCAAAACACTGAAAAACCTAGAAAAAAAAGAACTGTTAAAAAAGACCCCGAAAAAATAAAGATTATTCAGGCATTGTATGATTGTCTTATTGATGGGGGCTATGATGCTCAAATTGTAAATGATACAAGACAAATAGATTTTGGTTTATTTTCCCTTACTCTTACAAAGCATAAACCGCCTAAAAACTAGGTGGTGATGCGAGTGGGTGTAGCTCAGTTGGTAGAGCACTCGACTTTTAATCGAGTGGTCGAGGGTTCAAGTCCCTCCACCCACATTATTATTCTAATATTATCACCCCCTCTCTTTGCGGAGAACATTAATTGTTTTCCGCTTTTTATTTTATTCTAGTTAGTTATTACTAACTCGCCCGGGCGATTTTATGTAAACCAATTGTATTAAAATAAATACTTGCATTTTAAAAAATATCATGATATAATATATTTACAAGTTAAGGAAAGCGACTAAAAAAGAAAAGCAAACCTGACCGCGGATAGGATAAAACTTTTCAAGTCAATTTCAAGGTTTGAAAGCCTAAATAAAAAAATTCAAAAAATTTTATAAAAAGTCTTGACAAATAAAAAGGCTTATGATATAATAAATACATAAGATAAAGAAATTAAAAAATGTGCTTGATTTTTCACCACTAAACTGCTTGAAAAGTCACCACAAAAAAATTTCAAAAAAGTCTTGACAATAAAAATTAAATATGGTATACTAATTAAGTAAGATAACAAAAAACAAATTTTAAGAAAGAGGTGCATTTTATGAACAAGACAGACAAGATGACAAACATTAAGGCTCTCAACTATGTAAAGGCTAACTGCGAGCTTCCTGCTGAGGTTTCTGAAAAGATTGATGCAATGATTGCTTCTTTTGAGAAGAAGGCTCAGAGCAAGAAGGCAACCAAAACTCAGGAAGAGAACGTCGGCTATAAGGCAGAGATACTCAGGGTACTTGCAGATGCAGAGAACGGCATGACTGTTTCCGAAGTCATTAAGGCTTCAGATGTTCTCAGTGAGTTTTCAAATCAGAAGGTGTCGGCTCTGATGCGTCAGCTTATCGAGGACGGTAAGGTTGTTAAGACCATGGATAAGAAGAAGTCAATTTTCTCTCTTGCAGTAGCAGAGTAAAAAGATGGGGGCTTTGCCCCCAATCTTCAATAAAAATAATATATTTTTAAAAAAGAGCGTCAAAAACGCTCTTTTTTATTTAAAAAATTAAATAACAGGCGTTATTTTTGCCCGGGCGTCCGTATTTTGCACAAAAAAATTAAAATTTTTTGTATATTTTGTCTATTGTTTTATTATTTTTTTATGATATAATAGTATTATCGAAAGGAAATAAAGAAAATGATTGAAAAAAATAGAAAAAAAGAGCTTTCAAAAAAGAATAGAGTATGGTATAATATGAATACAGGAACCCGCACTTTTAAATCCGCAAAATATCCAACAAGAGAAGATAATAAAAAAGAATTGCGGAAGATGCTTGATAATTATTAAATAATATATTATAATTTATTTATAAAAGAAAGGAGAAAAAATGGGTATTGAAGATATAATTGCGGCTTGCGAAATATTTAAAGAAAAAGGTATTAGTCCTTATTTTATTGAAATCCGCTCTGCTTACGATGGAATTGTTTTTGTAACTGATAATAAGACAGAATATAAATATAGATATGAAACACAAACAATTGAAAAACTACAGCTATGGAAAAGGATAAAATAGCGGGAGATATTTATCTCCCGCCCGGGCGCGATTGTACTAAAATAAATACAATTTTGCCTATTGACTTTTATTCTATTTATGATATAATAAATATATCAAATGAAAGAGAGGAAATAAAGCAATGAAAATTTGGTATGTAGATACAGGTGATGAATTTTCTTGTGCTTGGACAAAAAAGAGTGATGCGATTAATTATTTCAAAAATTTAACGCATGATAGTGAGTTATTTTATCTTTTGATAGAGGGTAAGGAAGATGATGATGATAATATGATTTATAGTATATCAGACACTTTTCTTGATTGCACATCAAATGATTGTGAAAATTTTGTTGAAATTTATGCAATATATTTAGATGAAAAACCTTATACTAACGGATTTAAACCCTATTAAGAGAACAGGCGGTAATCATACCGCCTGTTATTTTGTCCCGGGTTTCATAACACTTGTTATATAACACCTGTTTGGCGGGGCGCGCACGAGTGTGTGCCTCCGAACTACCCCCACGCTCACCATACGGGATTTTTTTCTAGTTGTTT
>Ga0247611_10008512_pt1 | contig 12619 bp, 11 predicted proteins | sample 177DNAGHGhighgp2_FD_192422 | JGI IMG/M metagenome (GOLD analysis project Ga0247611, IMG submission 192422) | Sheep rumen microbial communities from Palmerston North, Manawatu-Wanganui, New Zealand - 1770 DNA GHGhigh gp2 | ecosystem: Host-associated > Mammals > Digestive system > Stomach > Rumen... | reverse complement strand
AGATAATCCTTTTAAAGAAGATAATACTAATTTATTAGAAAATATTGTTTCTAATGATGATTCTGTAGTTTCTCATAATGATCCATTACAAGTTTCAAGTATTGAAACTGTTAATAAAGATGAAGATATTCAAGATTTATCTAGTAATTCTCAAGATAGTTCTGAAAGTGTAGATATAGAACCAGTAAAAGATGCTCAGGAAAATATTGAAGAAACTGTTGAATCAGTTGATGATTTAGATGATACTGTTATAAAAGTTGATGATGATGTAATTGAAGAATCTAATATATTTAAAGAAACTAAGGAAAGTGATCCTATTCCTGAATTTGTTCCAATAGTAGTTGATGAGAATGAAGAAGATGTTACAAATGAGGGAATATCAAGTGATGATGAAAGTAAACGAGAAGATAGTGATAATAGTAAAGAATCTACCGAAGATGATTTCCCAAGTAGTACTATGGAATTTGCTGATATGATTAGTGAAGTAACTACACTAAGAGATGAGGCTTTGCCTGATAGCATTGTAGATATTCCAACTATTAAAAGTAAAGAAGAAGAAACTATATCTTCTGATAGTGCTCCGGAACTAGAAGTATCAACTATAGAAGATTCTGAGGAAGAAAAAGAAAATACTGATGAAAAAATAGAAGAACCTGAAGATGAAACTGAAAATTCTGATGAAGTAGAAAAACATGATGATGAAACTGAAAGTCAAAATGAAACAGAGAAACATGATGAAGAAGTTCATCAAGAAGAAATAGAAGAACCTGAAGATGAAACTGAAAATTCTGATGAAGTAGAAAAACATGATGATAAAACTGAAAGTCAAAATGAAACAGAGAAACATGATGATGAAACTCATCAAGAAGAAATAGAAGAACCTGTAATTGTTGAAGAAGAAGAGTCTAATATATTCAATGTTGAAAACGATGATAATGAAAAGGAAGAAAACACGGAAGAACCATTAAAAACAGAAGAAAAAGAAATTGAAGTAGAAGATGAATATGATGGACCATACTTAGAAGAAGAAACTAGCTTTACAATATTTGATTTACCTCCAATACCTCCAGAATATGATGTAGAGGAAGATAGTAAAGAGGATGAAGAAGATATAATAATAGATCTAGATGATAATAAAGAAGATTCAACTATTATTGAAGAAGAAAGTGAATTCGAAGAAGACAAAGAAAAAGAAGAAGAAGATAAAATAGATGAAGAGCTAGCAGATATGTATAGTCAGCTAGAATTTAAAAATGAAAAAATTAGATTCTGTGATAATTGTGGGGCAATGATATTAGGAGAATCTGCTACTGTATGTCCTAGTTGTGGAGAGCCATTATAAAAAACTAATTTTTAAATTAGTTTTTTTGTTGTATATTGGCGAAAAAAATACTATTTATTCTAAGCTGTTTCTATGGTATAATTATCGGGCGAGTGGAGGAATATTATGAAATTACCTAATATTAAAGATGCTAGAAAGAGAACTAAAGATAAAGTAGAATATGTTTATTTAGATCAACATTATGATGATAGTGCTTATAAAAATAAAAAGTATTTTTTAAGAACTTATGGGTGTCAGATGAATGTTCATGATTCGGAAGAGATTGCAGCTAGATTAGAATCCTTAGGATTTAAAGAAACTAATACTTTAGAAGAAGCTGATATTATAATACTTAATACTTGTGCTATTAGAGAGAATGCTCATGATAAGTTATATGGTTTTTTAGGTAGATGTAAACATGTAAAAAGTTTAGATAAAAATAAAATAATAGGTATATGTGGATGTATGGCTCAAGAAGAGGGAGTAGTAAATGAATTAATGAAAAAGCATCCATATGTAGATATAGTATTTGGTACTCATAATATTCATGAATTACAGGATTTAATCTTAGAGAGAAATAAAAAACAAAATATTCAAGTATATTCTTGTGAAGGAAAAGTGTATGAAAATATTTCTTATAGAAGAGATTCTGATATTAAAGCTTGGGTAAATATTCAATATGGTTGTGATAAGTTTTGTACTTATTGTATAGTTCCTTATACAAGAGGAAAACAAAGAAGTAGACATAGTAAAGAAATAATTCAAGAAGTTAAAGATTTAGTAAAAAAAGGATATAAAGAAGTTACATTACTTGGTCAAAATGTTAATGCTTATGGTAAAGATTTAGAAGATGAACTAAGTTTTGCAGAGTTATTACAAAAAGTAGCAGATACTGGTATAGATAGAGTTAGATTTGTTACTTCTCATCCTTGGGATTTTACTGATGAAATGATAGATGTCATAGCTAAAAATGATAATATAATGAATTATATTCATTTACCATTACAATCTGGTTCTAATAGTATTTTAAGAAAAATGGGAAGAAGATATACTAAGGAAGAATATATAGAATTATTTAATAAGATTAAAAATAAAATAAATGATGTATCTATTACAACAGATATAATAGTAGGTTTTCCTAATGAAACAGAAGAAGATTTTAATGATACTTTAGATGTAGTAAATACTTGTAAGTATGATAGTGCATTTACTTTTATATATAGTCCTAGAGAAGGAACTCCAGCAGCTCAAATGGAAGATAGTATAGATTTGAAAACTAAAGAAAAAAGATTATATAAATTAAATGAACTTGTTAATAAGTATTCTTTAGAAAATAATAAAAAATATGAAGGTAAGACTGTAAAAGTGTTAATAGAAGGTATATCTGATAAGGATGTAAATAAAGTATTTGGTTATACTGAAACTATGAAATTAGTAAATGTTGTAAATGCTAAAGAAGATATTGGTAAAATAATAGATGTTAAAATAACAGTGGCAAAAAGCTTTAGTTTAGATGGAGATAAAGTGTAAATGTAATAAATCTTATACAAAAGGTATAAGATTTTTTGTTATAATGAATTTAAGATAAGGAGTAGTTGTATGAAAAATAAAAATAAAACTAAACATTTTTTCTATGATAGTATGTTAAGTATTGTATTTTTTATAATTTATTTTGCATTATTATTTATTATTGTGGAGTGTGAAGAAGGAGGAATAGGAATGCTATTTTTAATAGCATTACTTAGTTATTGTTCATCATTAGTTTTACCTGAATATGTAGATATGAAATGTAATAATGAAGGTAGTAAAGTATTAATGTGGTTGTTAAGAATTGTGTTCTTATTAGGAGTTATTTATGCTATCTATGATATTACTCAACCATGTGGTTGGTTTTGCTTTAGGGGACTTAAAGGTTTAATAGCTTTAGTAGGACTTATTGTTATTCCACTTGTAGTAATGATTGTTTATGGAATTGTATATTGGATAATAAAAAGGAAGAAGAAAATAAAGTAATTGAATAAAGAATAGTTTGTCTATTCTTTTTTATTGGTATAAATGGTATAATAAATGGTGGAAAGAAGGAATACAAAATGTCAAAAATAAAAAGTGTACATGCTAGAGAAATATTAGACTCTAGAGGTAATCCTACTGTTGAAGTAGATGTAATTACAGAAAAGGGTGTACTAGGGAGGGCTTGTGTACCTAGTGGGGCTTCTACTGGAGAAAGAGAAGCGTTAGAACTAAGAGATGGAGATAAAAGTAGATTCTTAGGTAAAGGTGTTTTAAAAGCTGTAGCTAATGTTAATGATATTTTAGCTGATGTAGTAATAGGTATGGAAGTATCTAATCAAAAAGAAATAGATGAAGCTTTAATTGCAGCAGATGGAACTAAAGATAAATCTAAATATGGGGCTAATGCAATACTTGGTATATCACTTGCAGCATGTCATGCAGCTGCTATTGAAGCAGGAGTACCTATTTATAAATATTTAGGTGGGGATGAAGCGGTAACACTTCCTGTACCAATGATGAATGTATTAAATGGAGGTTCTCATGCTGATTCATCAGTAGATTTCCAAGAATATATGATTATGCCAGTGGGAGCTAAAGATATTCATGAAGCTATTCGTATGGGTGCGGAAACATTCCATAATTTAAAGAAATTATTAAAAGCTGATGGACAAGTAACTGCTGTTGGAGATGAAGGTGGATTTGCACCAAATCTTAGTGATAATGAAGAACCATTAAAATATATAGTAAAAGCTATTGAAGCAGCTGGTTATAAGCCAGGAGAAGAAATTGCTATAGCAATGGATGTAGCTGCTTCAGAATTTTATAATACAGAAACTAAAATGTATGAATTAACTCATTCTAATGGTGGAACTAAAACAACTGATGAAATGATTGATTGGTTAGAAGAGTTAGTTAATAAATATCCTATTGTATCAATTGAAGATGGTTTAGGAGAAAGAGACTGGGATGGATGGAAGAAACTTACTGATAGATTAGGTAAGAAAATTCAAATAGTTGGTGATGATTTATTTGTTACTAATCCTAGTATCTTTAAAGAAGGTATTGATAAAGGAGTAGCTAATTCAATACTTATTAAATTAAATCAAATTGGAACATTAACAGAAACTATTGAAGCTATTAAGATGGCTAAAGATAATAATTATACTGCTGTAGTATCACATAGATCAGGAGAGACAGAAGATACTACAATAGCTCATGTAGTTGTAGCATTTAATGCTGGACAAATAAAAACTGGTTCTATGAGTAGAACAGATAGAATTTGTAAGTATAATGAATTAATGAGAATAGAAGAGGAACTTGGGGATAGAGCTAAGTATCTTGGTAAAGACGCCTTTTATAATTTGAAATAGATTTAATCTATTTCTTTTTTTACCTAAATTTGGTATTATAATAAAGATAATATAATACTAAGGTGGTATATATGAAAATAGACATGATAGATTTAAGACTTTCAGATGATAGAAAAATTTTTAATAAATTACAACCTATTATTAGTGAGAATAGTGGTAATTTAAAGATTACTGATTTATTTAATGAATTATATATTTGGACTCATTTATTCTTAGTTAAAGTTGATAGTAAAATAGTAGGTTTTGCTATTGTAAGATATTTATCTAAGGATGAGCATAATACTGGTTTTGGTGAATATTATTATATTTCTGATATAGTATTATTAAAAAAACAATGGAATAAAGGTTATGGAACTAAATTATTAAAAGAAGTTGTAGATAGTATCAAAGATTTGCCATTAGTTACTAGTGTAAAAAAAGATAAAGATATTGTTATTAAGATATTAAAAAAAGAAATGATGATATATAGTGAACAAGATAATATATATAGATTTATGGATAAAGAACATTACAAGTTAAGAGGAGATACTATAAGTTTTAAGTTTAGATTATAATATTTGCAATTATTAAGTAATAGAGTTAGAATATGTTAAAATTTAGAACTGGAGATGGTTTGAATATGAAAAAAGAGATAGTTATAGCTGGTATGATTTTTAGTCTATTAGTGCCTATGGGGGTAAATGCTCAAAATGTTGGAGATGTTACTCATGTTAATAGAGTTATGTATCCAGTAGCAAGTGGAATAAGTAGATATGGTAGTGATAATGATTTAGCTGATGATTTATTTAGACATATTTGTGGTTATGAAGATGGTGAAGATAGTGAGGATTTAGATATTTCTGATTCTAATGAATATTCTTCTTTAGATGAATATAGTATTGAAAATGATGAAGAATATAATAATGATGACAAAAAAGTAATAGAGTATTTTAATAAAGGTAAAGAGACTTTAAAAGAATATGCTGAAAGTGAAGATTATGATAATTTAAAAAGAAAAGGTAAAGAAATAATAGTAAAAGGAATAGATTTTTTGTTCTATGATGGTGAGATAAATGGTGTTACTAGAGATAAAATAACTGAAGAAGGAAAAAAAGAAGTTGTTGAATCTGTTGAAAGTACAATAGAATTTATTGATTATTATTTTCCAGGATTTTCTACTGGACTTGGACAAAAGTACTCTAAAGCTAGAGACTTCTTGAGAGAAAAACGTGATAAAGGGTTAGAATCATTTAGAAAATGGCTTGGAGAAGATACATATGATGGTTTTTCTAGAATGGGAGAAGACTTTATAGATAATGTTCAAGACTTATGGGATATTATTGGCGAAAGTTATGGATCATGGAAATTAAAATAGGAAGCTTGTAAAAGCTTTTTTTATTTTGAAAAAAATATATTTTTATATGATATAATGTATAATATAGGTGGTACTATGAGATTAAGAAGAAGAAGGAAATTCGTTAATCATAAAAAAAGAATTATGTATTTTTCTTTATTCTTTTTAGTGCTTTTTATTAGTGTTGGTTATGCTTATTTAAGTAGGGCATTATCTATTAATGGTCATACAGAATTAAGAGCAAATACTTGGAATATACAATTTGAAAATTTAAGTATTAAAGAAGGATCTGTAGAAGCTGTTACGCCGGCTGCTATTGATGGTAATACAACAACTATTAATTATTCTATAAAACTTGCTAGACCTGGTAATTTTTATGAATTTGAAGTAGATTTAGTAAATAGTGGAACGGTTGGAGCTAAGCTTTCACTTGTTAATATTGATGGCATAAGTAGTGAATTAGAACCATTTTTAAAATCTAGTATTAATTATGTAACAGGTAATCCTGTTCAAGTAAATGATTTATTATCTCCTTCTGCTAGAAAGAGAATAGTAGTAAGAGTTGAATATAGTAAAGATGATTTAAATAATTTACCTGAAGAGAATATTTCTTTAGATTTAGAACTTAATATAACTTATACGCAAACTACTGATAAGGAAACAACTACTGGGACAATAATCCAACAACTAAAAGCAGAAAATTCATCATGCTTTACTAAATATGAAGGACAAGTAACGGACCAAGTAGGCCAAACAGTAGAAGCTTCTAATGTCTATTTTAATAAATGTGCAGATAAAAGAAATATTATATTTGGCGGATATTGTTGGCAGATGATAAGAACTACGGAAACTGGTGGAATAAAGATGATATATAATGGTGAACCTGATCAAAATGGACAATGTGGTTCATCAAGAGGTGACCATAAGGGTATAGTTGGTGCAAATGGTTCAACACAAACATTAAATGCTGAATACTTATACGGAGATTCATTTACTTATGATATAATAAATAATACATTTACACTTGTAGATACAACTACAGCAACATGGAGTGATTCAACATATCAAAACCTATTAGATAAGTTTACTTGTAAGAATATAGAAGGAACATGTACAACTTTATATAATGTAAATGGATATTCAAATAGTACAACTGCTTATACATCGTCATATACAATAGGTGATACCAACTATGCGGGGATAGGAACAAGTTCATTTAATGCTAACGATAGAAGTCCAGCCATGGTAGGATATATGTTTAATAAAGTATATAATTATGAGATTAAATCACCTGGAACAACAGAGTATAAATATGGAAGTGGATTTACATATGATACGAATACAAATACATATACATTATCAGGAACAACCCAAAATATAAGTACATGGAGTACTGGATATAATACAATAAATAATACTCATTATACATGTTGGAATACAAGTGGTACATGTAATACAATAAGTTATATATATCATACTTCTTCATCAAATGCATATTACTTTGATATAACAGAAGGAAAAAATGTAAACGACATACTAAATGAAATGTTGTGGAACAATGATGTAAATAGATATAATTCAAGTATAAAAGGAATAGTAGACTCATGGTATGCTCAAAATCTAAGTACAAAAACAAATATGTTAGAAGATACAGTTTATTGTAACGCAAGAAACACAACAAGTTTAGGAGGATGGGATCCAGAGGGGAGTACAACATCAATTTATTATATAAAATTTAAAAATTATACTTTAAATAACGATATATCATGTGCAAATGAAACAGATCAATTTGCTGTGAGTAATAATAAAGCCAAATTAACATATCCAGTAAGTTTAGCAACCCATGAAGAATTATATACATTAACAAATAATAGCTCAAGCACATATTATAGTACTCTAACAAAAACTGGTGCTTACTGGTGGGGGCTTTCCCCTAGCAACTTCGGCGTCAACAACTCCGCTTACGTGCGTTATGTGTACACTGATGGGCGTATGAATGACTTCAAATTCGTCTTCTACGGTTATGGCGTTCGTTTGGTAGTTTCTCTCAACGCTGGTGCTGTAATAACTGGTGGTACAGGTTCCGAAATAGATCCATGGATAATAAAATAAGAGTATCTTTATTGATACTCTTTTTTTTGCTATACTTTTTATAGGAGGATGGTTTTATATGAAGATTATTTCTTGGAATGTTGCAGGGTTTAGAGCAGTACTTAAAAAAGGCTTTGAAGAGTTTTTTAATAATATAGATGCTGATGTCTTTTGTATAAATGAAAGTAAAGTTAATATAGATCAATTTGATTTTAAGCCAGAAGGATATTATATGTTTTTAAATCCGGCTGAGAAAAAAGGCTATAGTGGTATATTAGTTTATAGTAAGATAGAACCATTAAGCGTAACATTTGGGATGGGTATTGAAGAACATGATCATGAAGGCAGAATGATTACTTTAGAATATGATGATTTCTATTTAGTATCGGTATATGTACCTAATGTTAAGAGAGATTTATCTAGATTAGATTATCGTATGATATGGGAAGATGAATTTAAGGATTATGTTAAGAAATTAGAAAAAAAGAAACCCGTAATTATTTGTGGAGATATGAATGTTGCTCATGAAGAAATAGATATAAAAAATGCTAAAGCTAATAGAGGTAATGCAGGATTTACCGATGAAGAAAGAGATAAGATGACTAAATTATTAGATAGTGGTTTTATAGATACTTATAGATATTATAATCCTGATAGTGAAGAATATACCTGGTGGAGTTATATTGGAAAAGCTAGGGAAAAAAATATTGGTTGGAGAATAGATTATTTCTTGGTAAGTAAGGATATAATAAAGAAAATAAAGAATACTATGATATATACAGATATAATGGGAAGTGATCATTGTCCTATAGGTATTGAATATGAATAAAAAAATAATAATATTACTAATAGCATTATTATTAATATGTGGATGTAATAAAAATGAAAAGATAATATATGAGTATTATGTAACTGTTGATAATATAGATATTAAAGTAAATACCTTATTTAATTATTTAAAAGTATCATTAAATAATTATAATGATATAAAAGAAGTAGATAATAGTGATAATATTATATATGTTTATAATGATATGGAAATAGAAACATATAAAGATGATAATGAAGAGAAAGTATATGGCTTTTGGTTTACTACAAATAAGTTTAATACTAATGAGGGAGTAAGAATAGGGGATACAATAGAAAAAATGTTTTATGTATATGGTAATAATTATAAAAAGAATAATAATGTTTATACTTATAAATTAAATAATAGTAGTTTATTATTTATAATAGATAATGGTATAATAAAAGGGATAGAGTATAGTTTGGTATAGGTGATAATAGTGAAAAAGAAACTTAGTTTTGTGTTATTAATAATAGGGTTTATTGTACTTATATTAGGTTTTATAGAGTACAATAGGTATATTACTGAACAAAATTTGTATGGTTTAGTAGAATCTGAGGTATCTGCAGTAACAATTAATAATGGTAGAACTATTGTTAATTTTGAATTTCAATTAAATGGAAAATACTATTTTAGTGATATTTATACAGAAGAAACTTTTGAAATAGGAGATAAACAAAAGATATATTATTTAAAAAGAGATCCTTCAATATGTAAAATTAGTTTAATGACAGTATATAAAGCAGTTATGTTATTTATAATAGGTACTATTATTTCCTTAATAGGATTTATAATACTTATTAAATATTTATTATATGTAATGAGAATTAAGAATTTAAAGAAGAAAGGATTGCTTATAAAAGCTACTATACAAGAAGTTTTAGTTATAAATAAAAATAGAGGGAAAAATCCTTATAAAATAAGAGCTTGTTATGTTAATCCTCGGGATAATAAATTATATTATTATTTTAGTGAAGAAGAGAAAGAAGATTTAAAAGATCTTGTTAGTAAATATAATATTAAAACAATAGATGTATACTTAAATGCTAAAAATACTGATGATTATTATGTAGATATAGAAAGTATAAAAAGATGAGAAAGAAAAAAGTATTAATTATTATTATAATATGTTTAATATTAAATATATCTTTAATATTTGGAATTATTATTCCTAAAGTAAATGATATTAAAGAAAAAAGAATTAAACAGAAAGAATTAGAAGTAATAAAAAAAGCAAAAGTAGAAATCAAATTTAAAGAAGATTTAAATATTCCTTTTGCTAGTGATATTAAAATATCAGATTTAATAGAGAGTATTAATGGTAAAATAATAAATGATAAAAGAGTTAATACAGGTTCTTTAGGTGTTAAAGAAGTTAGTTTTGAATTTATTAATGATGAGAATATAAAGATACCTTATAAGTTTAATATTAATGTTTATGATAATATTCCTCCTTTATTATGGATGGGGAGTAGTTTATCTATTGAACGAGGAGATAAGGAAAAAATAGAAGATAAAATTATGTGTGCTGATAATGAAACAGCTAGACCACATTGTTATGTTGAAGGAGATTATGACATTAATACAGTGGGTAAATATAATTTATTAATGAAAGCTATTGATAATAGTGGTAATGAAGCAAGTAAAGAATTTGTTTTAAATGTTTATGAACCAGATCCAAATGCTAGTAATAATAAAACAGCTAGTGATAAGAAAACCTATTTTAGTGATATAGTTAAAAAGTATAAAAAAGATAATACTAGTATTGGTATTGATGTATCAGGATGGCAGGGAGAAATAGATTATCAAAAGGTAAAAGATGCTGGAGTAGAGTTTGCATTTATAAAAGTTGGTGGAGAAAAAGGTATAGATGGAGAATACTATGTAGATTCTAAATTTATACGAAATATAGAAGGATTTAATAGTGTTGGAATTCCTGTTGGAGTATATATTTTTTCTTATGCTAAAAATGTAAAGCAAGCTAAAGAAGAAGCTTTATGGGTAATAGAGCAAATAAAGGGGTATAAAGTAGATTTGCCAATAGTATTTGATTGGGAAAACTGGGGTCATTTTAATGAATTTGATATGAGCTTATATGATTTATCATTAGAAGCAGAAGAGTTTATTAAAAAAGTAAATGATCGTGGATATCAAGGTTCTACTTATGGAAGTAAAAATTATTTAGAAAAAGTATGGCTAAAAGTCCCTGGGATAATATGGCTAGCTCATTATAATAGTGAAACAAGTTATCAAGGACATTCTTTTTGGCAAATATGTGATGATGGAATAGTTGATGGTATTAATTCAAAAGTAGATATTGATATTTGGTATAGATAAGGTGATTGGATGAAAAAGATAACAATTGGAATATTTAATGATTCTTTTTTTCCTATGACAGATGGAGTAATAATGGTAATTGATAATTATGCTAAGAGATTAGCTAAGTTTGCTAATGTAATAGTATTTGTACCTAAATATAAGGAAGATTATGATGATAGTAGATTTAATTATAAAGTAGTTAGATGTAAAAGTATTAAAACACCTTTATATGTATATGCTGTACCAGCTCCAGATTTAGATAAAGATTTTAAGAAAATATTAGAAGAAAGTAATATAGATATAGTTCATATTCATTCACCTTTTACAGTTGGTAAAATAGGTATTAAATATGCTAAAAAACATAATATACCAGTAGTTGCAACAATGCATAGTCAGTTTAAACAAGATTTTAAAAGAGCTTTTAAGAACGAATTGGTTTCTAAACAATTAACAGATACATTAATTAAAGTATTTGAAAGTTGTGATGAATGCTGGGCAGTAAATAGGGAAGTAGCTAGAATATTTCATGAAGATTATGGTTATAGTAAAATACCACGAGTTATGGATAACGCTACAGAAATGATGCCAGTAGAGAATAAGTTATCTGCTGAAAAAGAAATAAGAGAAAAACATAATATTAATAAAGAAAAAATATTATTATTTGTAGGGAGACTTAATAAATTAAAAAATATATTCTTTTTAGCAGATTCTTTAAAAGAATTAGGTAATAGAATTGATTATAAAATGATATTTATTGGAGATGGACCTGATGAAGAAGAGTTTAAATCTTATATAAATAAGATAGATCTAAATAAAAAGGTAATATTTACTGGTAAAATAACTAATAGAGAGGTACTTGCTAAATATTATGCAGCAGCAGATTTATTTCTATTTCCTTCTTTATATGATGCATCTAGTATCGTTCAGATAGAAGCAGCAAGTCAAAGTTTACCAGGTTTGTTTTTAAAAGGTGCTGCTACTACGGCAAATGTTATAAATAATAGAAATGGTTTTATAGAGAATAATAATATTAAAGATTATGCAAATAGAATAGAAGAAATTTTAACTAATAAAAAATTATTAGATGAAGTATCTAATAATGCTTATAAAGAATTATATGTTAATTGGGATACGAAAATACAAGAAGTATATAATTTATATTTAGAGTTAATTAATAAAAAAATGTTATAAAGAGCTAATCCAAAATGATTAGTTCTTTTATTATATATATTTCTGCAAGTAAATATATGAATGCAGATAATCTATATATCCATTTATTTCTAGTTTTTATTATTGCTATATAAGATAATATTTTTATTATAAAA
>Ga0247611_10008510_pt1 | contig 12621 bp, 8 predicted proteins | sample 177DNAGHGhighgp2_FD_192422 | JGI IMG/M metagenome (GOLD analysis project Ga0247611, IMG submission 192422) | Sheep rumen microbial communities from Palmerston North, Manawatu-Wanganui, New Zealand - 1770 DNA GHGhigh gp2 | ecosystem: Host-associated > Mammals > Digestive system > Stomach > Rumen ... | reverse complement strand
GACTGCAAAGCTGGCTGACGTTGACAGGCTCATGGTTCAGTGCAACAAGGAAGGCGGCAATCCCTTCAACTTCACAGCCATCGTGCTCGTCAAGAAAGAAACCACGGGTGTCAGCGCTACGCTAATGGATAGTGAGAAAGTGGATGGTAAAGCTTATAACCTCGCTGGGCAGCACGTAGATAGTCCCAGCAAGGGCCTGTATATCGTCAACGGGAAAAAGGTTTTGGTTAAAAAGAATAGATATTGATTCATTATTAGTATTTAGTTAGTTGGTAAGGAAAAGATTGCTTTTCAGGATAACATTTATAAAAGAATTGTTACAACGAACGATTATTTATAGCAAATGTAACAGAAATGACAGCGTTTTAGCGAGAAATCCTGTATCTTTACAGCAGAATATTAATAACTAAAAACAAATGAACATGATGAAAAGATGTTTAATGACACTGACAGCAGTCATGACGCTGACAATGGCCAAGGCTCAGACGGTGATACCTCAGGCTTGTGAGCAGAGCATCGTGACGCCGAAGAACACTGGACGCTATCTGTGGCTGCCCATCCAGGAGTCAGCTCCTGAAGGGAAGGTGCAGGTTATCGTGAACGGTATGTTGCTGATGGAGCAGAACGTACGTATGGCTCGTGAGCAGGTGGACTATTATGTAGCACTCGACTTGCAGCCGTATCATGGCAAGGAGGCACTGCGAATCTGCGTGCAGAATGTGCCGACGGGAAGCGTGTGCTTCAAGAAGCTGGTACAGAACGATGATGCGGACTATGCGCTGATTCATGAGAAGTTTCGCCCGCTGTACCACCATACGCCCAAGCGCGGATGGATGAATGACCCTAATGGGATGTTTTATAAAGACGGTACCTGGAATCTGTACTATCAGTACAACCCCTACGGTTCTATGTGGGGTAATATGCACTGGGCCCACTCCACCTCTACCGACCTCATCCATTGGAAGGATGAGGGCGTGGCACTGACTCCCGACGTGTGGGGCACAATGTTTAGCGGTTCGTGCGTAGTGGACAAAGGTACCGTTGTCGCTATGTATACTGCAAGCCGTCCCACACCGTTTGGCGGTGACGTGCAGGCGCAGTGCATAGCATTTTCCAACGATGGCGGAAAGACTTTCACGAAGTATGAGGGAAACCCCGTGCTGACTGCTGAAGACAAGGACTTCCGCGACCCTCGTCCGTTCTGGAACGAGGACATTAAAGCTTGGAACCTCATCCTCGCCGTGGGCCAGGAGATGCGCATCTACTCGTCGAAGGACATGAAGGAATGGAAGGAAGAGTCGCGCTTTGGCCTGGGCTATGGCAACCATGGCGGCGTGTGGGAGTGCCCGGACCTGATGAAGATTGGCGAGAAGTGGGTGCTGATTTGTAACATCAATCCCGGCGGGCCGTTCGGTGGCAGTGCTACACAGTACTTCGTAGGGCAGTTCGACGGCCACAAGTTCACATGCGAGTCGAAGCCCGAGGTAACGAAGTGGCTGGACTATGGCAAGGATCACTACGCCACGGTGTCGTTCTACAATGCGCCTGACAACCGACGCACGGTATTGGCTTGGATGTCGAACTGGCAGTACGCCAACCAGGTGCCCACAAAGCAGTTCCGTAGTGCCAACTCAATAGCCCGCGACCTCGGATTGTTTGAGTACAAGGGCGAGACTTATGTCAGCGTCGTGCCCTCTAAAGAAATGCTGGCCGTGCGTGGCGCTAAGGTAAAACAGCCGACGGAGGCTTGCGAGATAGTCATTGACATTAGGAAGCAAGCGGAGATTGTGCTGTCGAACGCGAAGGGCGAGCAGGTCACGATGACCTACGACGGCCAGAAGCAGACGTTCTCGGTGGACCGCACGAAGAGCGGCGAGGTGGGTTTCAGCCCCGACTTCCCCTGCGTGACCAAGGCTCCTACCTGCGGACAGATCAGGCAGCTGCGTATCTTTATCGACCGCTGCAGCATCGAGGCTTTCGATGCTGACGGCAAGATGGCCATGACCAACCTCGTGTTCCCCTCGGAGCCCTATAATAATATAAAGGTGAAAGGCGGAAAGGCCACCATCTTTCAAATTGATAATTGATAATTGACAATTGATAATTATGAAAAATAAATCCGTTTATCTGATTCCCGTGATGCTCTGCTTCTTCTGCATGGGCTTCGTGGATTTGGTGGGCATCGCCTCTAACTATGTGAAGGAAGACCTGGGACTGACGGACTCCGTGGCCAACGTGTTCCCCTCGCTGGTGTTCTTCTGGTTCCTTATCTTCAGCGTGCCCACGGGTATGCTGATGAACAAGATTGGTCGTAAGAAGACCGTGTTGCTCTCGCTCGTGGTGACGGTCTTGTCGCTGTTACTGCCGCTCTTTGGTGAGAATTTCGGCATCATGCTCGTGGCCTTCTCGCTGTTGGGTATTGGTAACGCCCTGATGCAGACATCGCTCAACCCGCTGGTATCGACGGTGATGGGTGGCGGCAATCTGGCCTCGACGCTGACCTTCGGACAGTTCATCAAGGCTATCGCCTCGTTCTCGGCTCCTTACCTGGCCATGTGGGGCGCCACGATGGTCATTCCTGAGTTCGGACTGAACTGGCGCGTGCTGTTCGGCATCTTCCTCGTGGTAGGCATACTATCCACGATTCTGCTGTTCGTAACACCAATTGAGGAGCCGCCAATAGAGGGTAAGCCTTCGACATTCATAGAGTGCTTCAAGCTTTTGGGCACGCCCATCGTGCTGCTGTCGTTCCTTGGCATTATGTGCCATGTGGGTATCGACGTGGGCACGAACACTACCGCTCCGAAAATCCTGATGGAGCGACTGGGCATGACGCTCAATGAGGCCGCCTTTGCCACCTCGCTCTACTTCATCTTCCGTACCATAGGCTGTCTGACGGGCTCATTCTTCCTGCGTGTGCTGAAGATGCGTACATTCTTCATCATCTCCGTCTGTATGATGGCCCTGTCAATGTGCGGCCTGTTTGTGGGTACGGAGAAGTGGATGCTCTATGCTGCCATCGCCCTTGTAGGCTACGGCAATTCTAACGTCTTCTCCATGTGCTTCGCCACCGCCCTCGAGTCGATGCCTGAGAAGCAGAACGAGGTATCGGGCCTGATGATTATGGGCCTTTTCGGCGGCACCATCTTCCCGCTCTTCATGGGCCTTTTAAGCGACGCAATGGGACAGGCCGGTGCCGTATTGGTGATGGCTGTGGGTGTCATCTATCTCTTTACGTATATCAAACAATGTTCTCGATAAGTCATGCACAGAGCCGAACTTGTTCGGACTATGTCATGGCGAGAGAACAAAAAACGAAGTTTAATTAAAAACCGCATAGAATATGAACAAACGTTATGTAGTAGGACTCGGAGAAGTCCTGTGGGATGTACTTCCTGAAGGTAAGAAACTGGGTGGCGCACCCGCTAACTTCGCCTATCATGCCGGGCAGTTCTTAGGCATGAACAACACCATAGCCGTTAGTGCTCTCGGCGAGGATAAACTGGCTGACGAGACCATCGAGGCCCTGAAGGAGCACGGCCTGAACGACCTGCTGCCTCGCGTACCTTATCCCACCGGCACGGTGCAGGTGCAGCTCGACGAGCAGGGTATCCCCACGTACGACATCAAGGAAAACGTGGCTTGGGACAACATCCCCTTCGATGACGACATCGCCGAGATTGCCCGCAACTGCCGCGCCGTTTGCTTCGGCTCATTAGCCCAGCGCAATGTGGTGAGCCGTGAGACCATCCAGAAGTTCCTTGACGCCACACCCGCCGACTGCCTGAAGATCTTCGACATCAACCTACGCCAACAATTCTATACGCAAGAGATTCTGCGTGAGTCGTTCCAGCGTTGCAACATCCTGAAGATTAACGATGAGGAACTGGTGCTCATTGGCCGTATGTTTGGCTATCCCGGCCTCGACATCGAGAACAAGTGCTGGCTCATCCTGGGCAAGTACAACCTCGACATGCTTGTGCTCACCTGCGGCACTAACGGCAGTTACGTATTCACTCCTGGTCACGTATCCTTCCAGGAAACGCCTAAGGTCAAAGTGGCCGACACTGTAGGAGCTGGAGACTCTTTCACCGGCTCGTTCGTGGGCAGCATCCTCAACGGCAAGTCCGTGCCTGAGGCCCATCGCACCGCCGTTCAAGTCAGTGCATACGTCTGCACCCAGAATGGTGCCATGCCAACCTATCCAGAAGAACTGATGAAATAAAACCTTTTGTGGAGGTCTCGCAAAGAACGCCAGAACATATACCATTTTTGTTCTGGCGTTTTTGGGTTCGCCGTCAGCAGGTATTCCTACGAAGAAGAGAGTCTACATTGTTAATGGTCGCAAAGTCGCCTCAACTCGTATTTTTTGTAATAATTGGCGATGGAAACGAAAATAATGCCGGAAAAGTTTGGCCGTTTCGGAAGAAATGCTTACCTTTGCACCCGCAATTGAGCAATACAGGGGCGTAGCCCAGTTGGTTTAGAGCGCTGCAGTCACATTGCAGAGGTCCCCGGTTCGAGCCCGGGCGTCCCTACTCAAAAGAACGAAGATGCACTTCCGCACAAAGCAGAGGTGCATTTTTTGTGATTAGTGAAATGAATACGGCTGCATCTATACTGGAACTGCAGCGGCAGCGCATGCTGCTGCAAATGGAATATGACGAAGAGCACGACGCCTACACGACGCTTAGTCAGCAGGCGGGCGTGCAGCGACTCGTGGACCGCGGCGACGCCTGGTGGCCAGTCACTGTGGGCCGCACTTACTACAACTCGCTGAACCAGTTGTGCGTGGAAGTGCACCGCACCCGCACGGATGAGGATGCAGACGAGGATGACCACCATTTTGAGTTCGGAAAGCCGGTGAAATTCTTCTCGTGTGATGACGAGAAGAAGGGCATCGCCTATTTATCGTCTGCCAGTTCGCAGGTATCTTACGCCCGCGGCGACCGCATGGTCATTGCCCTGCCCGACAATGCTCCGTTGGCAGAACTGCAGCAGCTGAGCGGGCAGTTGGGTGTGCAGGTTGGATTTGACGAGACCAGCTACCGCCTGATGTTTGAAGCCCTGGAGCGCACCATGCGGGCGAAGGGCCGTCTGGGCTACCTGCGCGACCTGTTCTATACACCCGCCATGCATGCGGAGAAATTCTCGTTCGCCGATATGCACTTCCCCTATCTGAACGCTGCCCAGGAGCATGCCGTGAACGAGGTGCTCAGAGCCAAGGACGTGGCCATTGTACACGGTCCTCCCGGCACGGGCAAGACCACCACGCTGGTGGAAGCCATCTACGAGACCCTGCGGCGTGAGAACCAGGTGCTGGTGTGCGCACAGAGCAACATGGCTGTGGACTGGATTGCGGAGCGGCTTGTGGACCGCGGCCTGAATGTGCTGCGCATTGGTAATCCACAGCGCGTGGACGACAAGATGCTCGCCTTCACATACGAGCGGCGCTTCGAGTCTCACCCCGACTATCCGCAGCTATGGGCACTGCGCAAGGCCATGAGGCAGCTGCGACAGAACCGCAAACGCGGCGACCGGCACTGGCACCAGAAGATGGACAGCCTGCGCGACCGCGCCACGGCCTTGGAGATACGCATCAACCAGGAACTGTTCGGCGAGGCGCGCGTCATAGCCTCGACGCTCGTGGGTGCCGGACAGCGGCTGCTCGACGGCATGAAGTTCGGAACGCTGTTCATCGACGAGGCCGCACAGGCTCTGGAGGCTGCCTGCTGGATACCCATCAGGCGCGCCAGTCGCGTGGTGTTTGCCGGCGACCACTGTCAGCTGCCGCCCACGGTGAAGTGCTACGATGCCTTGCGCCAAGGCTTGGGCAAGACGCTCATGGAGCGCATCGTGGAGCAGAAACCCGATGTGGTGACCCTGCTCACCATGCAGTATCGCATGAACGAGGAAATCATGCGCTTCAGTAGTGACTGGTTCTATCATAATAAGGTGGAGAGCGCACCGCAGGTGAAGTATCGCAGCATACTGGACCTGGACCTGCCCATGACGTGGATAGAAGCGCCTGCCCAGACAAAAGCCCCTTCTGAACGGGAAGGGACTGCCAGTGACCTTGCACCAGGCGGAACGTCGTACTCCAATGCCCCCGAGGCGCAGCTCACCCTGCTGGCCCTGCAGGCCTACTTCGAGATGATAGGCAAGGAGCGTATTCTCAGTGAAAGACTCGACGTAGGCATCATCTCGCCCTACAGGGCACAGGTGCAGCTCATCAGGCGGCTGCTCAGGAAACAGGAGTTCTTCAAACCCTTCCGGCAGCTGATCACAGTGAATACCGTGGACGGCTTCCAGGGACAGGAGCGCGACATCATCCTGATATCCTTGGTGCGACAGAATGAAGAGGGACAGATAGGATTCCTGCGCGAACTGCGCCGCATGAACGTGGCCATCACCCGCGCAAGGATGAAACTCATCATCCTGGGCGACCGGCGCACGCTGTGCCGACATCCGTTCTACAGGAAGCTGTGGCAGTATGTGGCTGCACTGAAGGAAAACCCGTAGGGGGGTGTGAGAGTCCTATAGGACCTATAAGACTTTTAGGACCTATAGGACTCGATTGGGATTGTTAAGCTTCGCCCTTGTTGCCCCCTACATTGAAAGGCGAGATGGTGCGAGGCTCCTTTTGTGCCTCGGGCATCTTGATGGGGCCGAACTGGCGCTCGTAGCGCATGAGGTTCTCTTGCAGGGCACCCAGCAGGCGCTTGGCATGCTCGGGGGCGAGAATCACCCTGCTGCGTACCTGAGCCTTGGGCAGGCCGGGGAGCATGCGCGCAAAGTCGACGATGAATTCGGAACTGGAGTGGGTGATAATGGCAAAGTTGGCATACTCGCCCTGGGCGGCTTCGGGGGTCAGCTCAATCTGCAGACCCTGCTGCTTCTGATCGTTTTCGTTCATTGTTGTAAAGTGTTTTTGGTTTGTTGTATGTCGAAATGAGCAGCAAAGGTACGATTTAGTAGCCAAACGACCAAATAATCGGTGAACATTTTTTCCAAATGACCCCACAGTCACCCGGAATCTATTTCCACACGCCGAAGAGTCTCTTGGACTCGAACAGATCCATGACGTTCTGCTCCACGGGCGTGCGGAGAACTATTTCGTTGTCGCGCCAGAACGTGGGGTCATAACCCATGGCGTCGATGAAGTCGTGCAGATGACCATAGTACTCGAGCTCCATGCCCTGATCCGACAGCTCCTGCAGGTTGCCCACGTTGTAGAGCAGCGAGTTGGTGCTGATGCGGTTGCCGTCGAAACGGTGGCTCTGGTTGATGAACACCGACTGTACCTCGACGAAGCCGCGCTCCTCAGTCATGTTGACCTGGAAGGCAAACGATGTAGGAAAGATCCAGCGGTGCTTGGTGGGTTGGCCCTCGTCGTTTAGCACCATGAACTCTACAGATAGGAAACTGTTCAGGCCGCGGCCTACGATGCGGCGGATGTGGAAGGTCTGTTCGTCGACATAAACGGCACAGGCCATGATGCCACGCTCTATGTGGGGCTTGGGCTTGAACAAGAGCACGATGAGGCGTGAGCCTGACTCGTCGAAGGCCACGTCGTAGTCTACGTCGTAGTAAGTCTTCCAGTTGCGGAACAGGGGCACGATGGTGTTGCCTGGCTGGCTGAACTTCGAAGCCACCTCGATTTCGGAGAAGGTGTAGAAGTTGCGGTAGTAGGCATAGCGCGTCGTGCTGTCAGGGGCGATGGCGGCATAGCGGCCCTTGAGCAACTCAAGTTGGCTGAGCGACACGGCGGGGCAGCCGGTGAGGAAGGCTTCGAGAACCTCGTTGCACACGGAGTCGCCCGGCAGGCTGTCGTTCTTCTGCACAAACCCAATCTGGCGATAGAAGAAGTTGGCCTTCTGCTTGCGGTTCTTCTGCATCTGGCGCAGCGTCTCCTTGGTGGTCTTCTGGATGAACTTCTTCAGGTCGACGGAGAGGATCACAACCTCGTCGACCATGCTTTCCACGGCCTGCAGACTGACTACGGCGGGCAGTTTGCCGGCGGTGATATTCACAGATCGGTAGCCCACATAGCTGATGCGCATGACGTCGGTGGAGTCGCAGTGGATGGCGAAGGCACCTTGGCTGTTGGTGATGGTCGATGCTACATGCTTGATGAACACGCTGGCAAACGGTAGCGGCTGCTGCGTCTGCGCATCGACGACGGTGGCCGTGAATGTGTGAGCCTGCACACGACAGCACGACAGCAAACTGACGAGCACTGCCAGGACGAAGACCGTGTGGGTATGATGGGAGATACTGGATTTCTGGGACATACAGGACTGATGGTACAAATAGGACTTACATGTATTCACCTTCGCGCATGGTTTCCTTGCTGAGGCGCAGGGGCACGCAGCGCAGCTGGCTCTCGTCGTTCTCGGTATAGCGGCCATGCACCTGATAGCGAATGCCGTGGTGGGTGAACTCCAAGGATAGCGAGAAAGCCGGCGTGGCAGTACCGGAAAACCTGGCCTTCACCTTGCGAGGCTCGACGGGCGTGCGCCGAAGCTGGCCCCGTCTGACGATGTAGGCCGCACTGACGGATAGTTGGCGGGGCGGCGATGTGTAGCTCACGTTGAGGTGGAGCAGGAGCGAGTCGTTGATGGACGTCTGCCAGTGCACGGAACCTTGTGCCGTGGCCCCGCAGACGCTGAGCAGACAGAGCACAGCGACAGTCAGCAAGCATGAGTGGTTACTCCTTTTCATCTTTGTCGTTGTAGATTTGACCTGAGGCTGAGGCACCACAGATGGGGGTGCCGCCTGCGGTGATTCCTTCGGCAGAAACAGCGATGCTGCGACTGAAACCGTTATTGTAGAACTCCAGATGGGCCTGGCCCTTGTCATTGGTTGTCGCACTGGGGTTCCAGTAGATGGTGCGGCGATAGTCTGTTTCCTCTGGCTCGGGTTCCCAGTCGTAGTTGGGACAGAAGAACTCGGCAGGGCGCGTGAAACCCTGGAAGTTGATGCGGAAGCCCAGGAAGTCGGGCAGGGGGTGGGTGTTGCTGTAGGTGTTGCCCGTGATGAAGTTGAAGATAGAGGTGAGCGGGTGGTCGTTGTTCGTGGTTTGCCCTGACTCATAGGACTGCACGGCCTCGCGGTAGCGGCCCAGACGGTGGGTGAGCGTGCGGTTGTCCACGTCGGCATAGAGTTTCAACGTTTGGAAGTTCTCGTTGATGGGGAAGAAGTTCAGGTTGTAGGGCAGCAGCTCGGGCGAGCCCGTGGCGGTGGTGTAATGGGGCATGCCGCCGCTGTCGGCTGCGTTGACGTAGGTGCAGTTCATGCCGTCGAGGCCGAAGATGTAGAGCATCTCGGAGAGGTTCGCGTAGTAGGGACGGCTGTTCTCAATATCGTAGCGGGTTACCTCCCGCATGCGGGAAATCTCGCGCTGGACGCGAATCTGGTTGTCGTTGCCGCCATACCGGCGGTCCATATCGAGAGCATATTGCATCATCATCTCGGCTATGAAATGGTCGTGGCTGCCGGTGTGGTCGGTGGGGCCGCCCGTGGCGTAGGGATTGCGCTGATACATGTTGAAGTCCTGTATGTCGCCATAGATGTTGGAGAGCCAGGCCATCATGTCCTTCACGTCCATGACGCAGACGGGCGACACATCGTAGAAGTCGCTCCAACGGCGGCGCTGCTTCTTCTGTACCTCGGGGAGCACATAGCTGTCTGAAATTGCGTCGTAGTAGGTCAGACGGCCTTGGTTGCCTTTCGGCACGGCCATGAAGCCCTTGCGGAACATGTCGGGGTCCATGGGGTCGGTAAGTGCCGCCGTCTCGTAGTAGTCGTAGCCCTTGGGCAGGGGCGAGTACTGGTTGAGCGGTTCGATGCGTTTGCCTATGAGGTAAAGCGGTCGCCTCACGGTGTTCCAGCGGAAGTTGTGTGCTCCGATGCCTCCCTTCTCAATGCCCAGCGTTTCGATGCTCTCCTTGTTGAGCACCATGGCCAGACGGCCTTTCCCGTAGAAGGGCTGCATGTTCAGGCGGAAGGTGCCGGTACTGTCAATCTTGTTCTCGCCGGTGAGGATGAGCTGTTGATGTCCTTGCTCGTCCTGCTCGACAAAGGGACTCAAGTAGTCTTGGACAATTGGCTTGGACGAGATGGTGTCGCCGTTGACGTAGAGTTCGGAGTAGATCCAGCGGGGCTTCTTGTTCTGTAGTTTCCAGAAGATGCGCGACTGGTAGTCATTGTCGTCCCAGACGCGGCCGGTAAACGACAGTCCGCGCTCTATGGGCAGCATAGGCTCGAAGCGCGTGTCGCTGATCATCTGTTCGTAGTCGTAGCGTGTCCATCCCTGTACCATGAGCAGAAGGTCGAGTGCGGAGCGATGCTCGTTGTCGTCGCTCTCGAAATAATAGGCTGGATGGGGTATGAAGCCCTTCACCTCGGATGACAGTAGCAGGTAGCTCAGCGCATTGACATCGTCGTAGGTCACTTCGCGGCTGTCGCCGTCGGTCACTGCTATGGAGAAGTCGTGAGCGGCATGTACGGGACGATCCTGCCCGTCGACAAGCTGGTAGTCAAGGGTAATCTTGCCGTAGGGCTCCAGGTTCAGGTCGTCGTTAGTCTTGTGTTGGGCCAACAGGCGGTAGCCGTCGTGGTCGTGGTTGTTGATGAACACCTGGCGCTGGGCCAGCACTTTGCCGTCGGTGGTGAAGAGCGTGACGATGTTCACGCCGGTCTCGAGCGTGGAGTTGTCAAGGACGATGGTGGTCTGAAGTTCCTTGCGAAGGTCAATCATGTCGTAGTAGACGGTGTGACCCCGAGTGGTCACGCTTAGTCCTAACTGCTCGCCCTTGGTATGCTTGTTGCGGGCAACGAAGGTCTTCAGCTGATGGTCGGACGCATAGACGCCCAGGGTGAAACCGCGCTTCTTGGGCTTCGGCAGCGGGAATTTGTAGTTCTTTCCCTGATAGGTGAGCTTCAGCTCAAGACCATCGGCAAGGTTTTCGGTGTCGAGCGAGTCGGGAGTCACGGCAAATACGCCGCGTCCGGCATACTCGGAGCGGAAATAGCCGATGGAGTCGCCGCGGCGCATCAGGGCTCCGGCCACATTCAGTGTGCGTCCCTGGGCATTGTGGGCCTGGAAGGCTATGCGTGACTGCACGTCGCGCACCAGGTTGCCGCCTTCAGGATAGAAGTCTATGTATAGCTTGTCCTTCTCGGGGGTGACCATGGTGGCTGTGGCCTTGTTCATGCGGGGCATGCGGCGCTTGGAGTACTGGCCGCTGTCAACCTTCTCATAGATGGGGAATACCCGCGAGAAGATTCCGGCATTGCCCTGCAGATAGCGCTGAAGGCGCTCACCATAGCGACGCTTGGCCGATTGTGTGTACATGCGGTGCCAGCCATGGGGGTCGCCTGTGGTGAAGTTCAGCATCCAGGTGGTGTAGGCACGCACTTCGTAGAAACCGGCGTTGAGCGTGTCCTTTAGCTGGAAGGAACCGTTGGCCTGTCCGTTCACAATGGGCAGTTTCTGAGTTTCGACGGGATAGCCGATGGGATTGAGCAGTTCAACGTAGAGTATGCGGCTCAAGTTGGTATGGTGGAAGTTGTCATCGCGAACAACGTAGGCCTTGTACCAGATCTGCTCTCCTTTATAGTAAGAGGTGTTGTCGAAGTGGACGTAGACACGCTCTTGTGGGAATGCCTTCGAGAACCGCTCGAAGTTCTCCTGGCGGCTCAGCAGCAGTGAGTCGTTGTCAATGGCTCTTGCCTGTAACAGCGCAAGAAGCATCATGGCCAGCATTGTCAATTGTCTTTTCATAGGTCTTTTAGTTGTTTTGTTGCTGCAAAAGTATGAAAAACTTTGCTTTGACAATCGTTTTCGTGTTCACAAATAATTCACAAATAGTCCATTTCATCGGTGTTAGGCTTCACAGTCACTTCACAGACGTTTCACTTTTCGGGAAACATGCGCAGAAACTGATTCAGTTCCTCGGCAGTGCCGTCATGGTCGAAGATCTTCTGGTAGAGACGTTTCCGGAGGTTGGTGATGGCTTGCTGGGTCTTGCAAAGGATAGCGGCAATCTGCTGGTTGGTAAACTCAAGCTTGATGAGTTGGCAGGCTTGCAGCTCAAGTGGTTTGATGCGGGGATAGAACTTCTGCAGTGCAGAAGGGAAGTGATTGGCCTCTTCTTCCAGGAAGTGGGTCAGCTCAGTCCATTGCTCATCGGATACGGCTTCATTGGCCAGGATGTGCCGATAAAGCGGCGTGTCGTGGAAATGCTCTGTCAGAAGGGCTTGACGGGAGCGGGCACGCTCTTGGCGTACGGCCTTTTCTGTGGCTTGCTTGCGGCGCAGTTGCTCTATGCGCCAGCGTACATAGAACCAGGATGTCACCGACAGGCCTGCTAACAGCGTGATGGCTACTGCCAGCCAGATGTAGAGGCGGTTGTTCTCGCGTTCCACTTCCATCTGGTTGATGAGCGAGGCTACGAGATTGGCGTTCTCGTATTGCGTGGCGTGCTTGGTCGAGTCAACCAGTACGGCGCATTCCATGGCATAGTCGTAGGCTTGTTCCCATTCGGAGCTGTCGCTGGCCATCTCGCTCAGAAACATCGCTGCCGATGCGCGGGAGGTCACGTTGTCGGTCTCTAA
>Ga0247611_10008508_pt1 | contig 12622 bp, 14 predicted proteins | sample 177DNAGHGhighgp2_FD_192422 | JGI IMG/M metagenome (GOLD analysis project Ga0247611, IMG submission 192422) | Sheep rumen microbial communities from Palmerston North, Manawatu-Wanganui, New Zealand - 1770 DNA GHGhigh gp2 | ecosystem: Host-associated > Mammals > Digestive system > Stomach > Rumen... | reverse complement strand
TTTATTGGAGCAACAGACGGGAATCGAACCCGTATCCCCGCATTGGTGGTGCGGAGTAATAACCATTATACTACTGCTGCATAGCATATTAAATTTATTGGAGCAACAGACGGGAATCGAACCCGTATCCCCGCATTGGTGGTGCGGAGTAATAACCATTATACTACTGCTGCATTCGATTATTTCTTAACAACGTTAAGCAAAAATAATTATATCAAAATTTAGCCTAAAGTCAAGCGAAAATTCATAATTTTTAGTTAATATTATATCTTTATATTTAAGCAATAAATTTGTCTTTAAAAATTATTTAGTGTATTATTAAATTAGAAACGAGGTATGTTATATGTTAGAATTAAATGATAGCAATTTTAAAGATGAATTAAATAAAGGAAAAACTTTAATTGTTGACTTCTGGGCTACTTGGTGTGGACCATGTAGAGCACTAGGACCAATTGTAGAAGAAGTTAGTAAGAGATATCCTGATGTTACTTTTGCAAAAGTAGATGTTGATGAGAATCCAGAATTATGTCAATTATTTAACATTCAATCAATTCCATTTGTTGCTAAATTTAAAGATGGAAAATTAGTTGATTCATTCTTAGGTCTTCATGATGAAGCTTTTGTTGAAGATTTCTTTAATAAGGATTAATTATGTACGATACAATTATTATTGGTAATGGTCCTGCTGGAATTTCAGCAGCATTATATTTGAAAAGATTTAATTATAATCCATTAGTAATTGGTAAAGATTTAGGCTCTCTTGGATATACAAGTTATATTGATAATTATTATGGATTTGATCATATCAAAGGTACAGATTTAATTTTAAAAGGAATCGAACAAGCTAAAAATCTAGGTATTGATGTTATTACTGATGAAGTAACTTCAATTGAATATTTGCCAAATGGCTTTAGTGTAAAGTGTAAAAACACAACTTATGAAGGCTTAACAGTATTGCTTGCTACCGGAAAAGCGAGAAATAAATTAAATTTAAAGAATCTATCAAACCTTGAAGGTAAAGGTGTTTCTTATTGTGCTATTTGTGATGGTTTCTTCTATAGAAATAAAAAGTTGGGTATTGTTGGTAGTGGAGAGTTTATGAAAAATGAACTTGATGTGCTAAAAAAATTTAGTCAAGATATTACCATATTTACTAACGGAGAAGAAACTGACATAAAGGATTTTAATGTAGTTACAGATAAATTGGTTTCATTACAAGGTGAAGATTTTCTAACTGCTATACAAACTGAAAAAGGAGAATATCCTTTAGATGGATTATTTATTGCATATGGTACAGCCAACGCTATTAGTTTTTCAAAGCATTTAGGCCTTGTGCTTGATAGCCAAAATTCTATTGTTGTAAAAAATTTCCAAACTAATATTCCTGGAATTTTTGCAGCAGGAGATGTTATTGGTGGTCTTTTACAAGTTTCTAAAGCTGTTGGAGATGGAGCAGAAGCTTCAATTGAAATTAAAAAATATCTTCAAAATAAAAAAGCCGCATAAATTTTGTGGCTTTTTTTCAATCTTTTGTCTATAATAAAAATATAGATTAAAGGAGGTAGATGTATGGAATATAATTTTTTTAAGCGAACATCATTTTATTTTATGTGCGTTTGTTTCGCTATTTCATTATTTTATTTTATTTCTCCAGCTAAATTCTGCCTTCCTATTACATATTATTTAATAAGCGCATTAATTTTAATATCAGCTACTATTAAATTCACAATGCTTAATAGAGATTATAATAGTGACACAAATTATTATTTAGATATTGCTGAAAGTTTTTTTGGTGCTTCCTGTGGTGTTATTGCACTAAACTTTGGACAACAAAATTTTATTTTATCAATTATATTGGGAATAATTTATATGATACCTCTAGTTATCAGATTAGTTTTATCGAAAATTAAAATTAATCAGTTATTCTTAGATAGTTTTAAATATATGTATGCACTAGTATTAATTTTAGCCAATGTACGTTTTACAGCTTGGAGTAGATTTGTATTAGGTACAGTTTATTTGGTTGTAGGGATTATCATTTTAATTACAAAATTAAAACATTTAAATGAATTTAAGAAAGGAAGTTATTTCTATGAATAAAAAAGCTAAGAAATTGTGGTATTTAGTTGCTATTGCAGTCTTAATTTTATTTACATTAATTCTTGTTGCTTGCGTACTTGATTTAGGCGAGAAGTTAAGAAATATTAATAAATACGTAGAAATAGCGTTCTATGTATTAGTTCTTGTTTTGGTTTTCTTCGGTATTATTAATCCAATTAGAATAATTGTTAAATCTCCTAGTTTTTCAAGTGAGGTTAGTGATAATAATCGTAAACAAAGAAAAACTTATAGACTTGTAGCTAAAAATATTGTAAAGAATAATCAGTTGTCTGAAGAAAATGCCAATCTTTTATTAAAATATAAGAGTTATGATGAATTAAAATTAAATTTACAAGTTGTATTTGAAAAAGAAGTTAGACCTCAACTTAATAATATAATGATTAAGAATGCAAAAACTGTTCTAATTTCTACAGCTTTATGTCAAAATGCTAGAGTAGATATGATAACTGTATTCACTGTAGATATTAATATGGTTAAAGAGTTAGTTGTAAAATGCGGATTTAGACCTAATATGGTTAATTTGTCTAAGCTATTAACTAAGATCTTTACAACAGCTTTGATTGCAGAAGGTTTACAATCTATTTCAATGGATGATATTTTACCTCAATCTGCTACCAATGCTCTTAAGGAAGTACCTTTTGTTAAGCCAATTGTTTCAAGTTTAACTCAAGGATTGGCAAATGCACTTTTAACCCTTCGTATTGGTTGCGTTGCTAGACGTTATTTATTTAAAGATGGTGCTTGTATAACTAAAGAAGATATACGTCGTCAAGCATTTAAGGATGCAATGATGCTTTACCCACAAGTTATTGCAGGAACACTTACATTCGTTCCTAAAAAGATAGTTAATTTCTTTACTAAAAAGAAAGATGAAGTATCACCTGAACTTTTAGAAACAAGTAAATAAAAAAAGCTTGCTAGAAAATATTGAAATTCAATATCTCTAGCAAGTTTTTTATAATGTGATTTCTATACTCTTAATTTCAAGAGGGTCCATATTTACCTCATATGAGAATATATTATTATTGATATGTAAATTTGCCTCTTTATAGTCGGGATTTTTAAATGATATAGATAAACAATACGCTACAATTAAAGAAGATATAACAAACAATGATATTCATTATATCAATATTATTGATAATGCAATTGTTGGATTTAAATATTTCGATTTTTCGCCTGCTAAATCAATTAAACTTAAAGTTAAAGGAAAAACTGGACATATTAATATTAGACAAGATTTGAATGGAGAAATAATTGGTGGTGTATTCTTAAATGAAAATATAGAAGAATATAATATTCCTTGCAATTTTAAGGAAATAATAGGTCCTTTATATATTGAATTTATAGATACCTATGATACTAAATTTTTTGAAATTGAGATTATATCTTAATCACAAATTTAAAATTTACACTTTGAATTATTCTAAATTCTTTTGATATATTTGTTGACAATCTTTTATTTATTATGTATAATTATGATGTTGTAACATGCACCACATAGAAAAGGTCTAAAATAGCGCAAGCTTACCTTTATAGTGAGTCTTTAAATTTTATAGGAGGTGTAACGACATGTACGCAATTATTGAAACAGGTGGAAAACAAGTTAAAGTTGAAAAGGATCAAGTTATCTACGTTGAAAAGTTAGACGTTGAAGCTGGTGAAACTGTAACTTTTGACAAGGTTTTATTCTTAGGTGGAGACAAGACAGTTATCGGTGCTCCATATGTTAAAGGTGCTACTGTAACTGCTAAGGTTGAAAAGCAAGGACGTGCTAAGAAGATTATTGTCTTCAAGTATGTTGACAAGACAAACGAAAGAAGAAAGCATGGTCACCGTCAATCTTACACTAAGTTAACTATTACTGGTATTAATGCTTAATAGTTAAGAATGACAAAGTACAAAATCACTTTAAGTGATAAATCTTATACAATTGAGATTAAAGGACATGCAATGTCTGGACCATATGGTTCTGATATAGTGTGTGCCGGAATTTCAATGGCTGTTGCTATCACATCAAATTTAATTGATAAACTTGGCTTTGGTTGCAATATCATGAAATTAGTTCATGAAGAAGGCAAGTTTGTTATACAAACTGATTTGAAAAATGAGACTGTTGTTAAGATAATGGACAATTTAGTTGATCATCTTGATGAAATGTCTAAGCAATATCCGAAAAATATACAAAAATCTTAAATAGGAGGTTATGAACGATGTTATTTTTAGATTTACAATTATTCGCATCTAAAAAAGGTGTAAGTTCTACTAAGAACGGTCGTGATTCTGAATCTAAGCGTCTTGGCGCTAAGAAGAGCGATGGTGAATTTGCTACTGCTGGTTCTATTTTATATAGACAACGTGGTACTAAGATTTACCCAGGTAAAAACGTTGGTATCGGTGGCGATGACACATTATTCGCATTAGTATCTGGTACAGTTAAATTTGAGCGTTTAGGTCGTTCAAAGAAACAAGTTTCAGTTTATCCTGAACAAAAGTAGTAATTAACACCCAATATTAACATTGGGTGTTTTTTTTAAGAAATGGAGGAACCCATTATGGAATTTTTAGATGAAGTCAAAGTTGAACTTAGAGCTGGTAAGGGTGGAGACGGTATCGTTTCTTATCGTAGAGAGCTTAAGGTTGAAATGGGTGGACCTTATGGTGGTAATGGTGGTAGAGGAGGTTCTATTATCTTCGTTGGGGATAAGAACTTAAACACTTTACTAGACCTTCGCTATAAGAAAGTCATTTTAGGTAATGACGGAGAACGTGGTATGAAGAAAGGCGCTTACGGTAGAGGTGCAGAAAACACTTATATTCGTGTTCCTCTTGGTACTACTATATATAATGATGATACTCAAAAAGTAATTGCTGATATTACTCATGATGGTCAAGAAGAAATTATTGCAAAAGGCGGTAGAGGTGGTCGTGGTAACATGGCACTTGCTACAAGAGTTTTAAAATGTCCTGATTATGCTGAAAAAGGTGAACCAGGTGAACATAGATATATTCGTTGCGAATTAAAGGTTTTAGCTGATTGCGGTCTTGTTGGATTCCCATCAGTTGGTAAATCAACACTTATTTCTTCAATGTCAAACTGCAAACCCAAAATTGCGAGTTATCATTTTACAACATTAACACCAAATCTTGGTATGGTTAAGGTTGACGAAGATAGATCATTTGTAATGGCTGACTTACCAGGTTTAATTGAAGGTGCTAGCCAAGGTGCTGGTTTAGGATTTGAATTCTTACGTCATATTGAACGTTGCCGTGTTATTGTACACGTAATTGATATGGCTGGTACAGAAGGAAGAAACCCAATTGAAGATTATGAAATCATTAATAACGAACTTAAGAGTTATAAGATGAACTTATACAAGAGACCTCAAATTGTAGTTGCAAACAAGATGGAAATGCCTCTTGCAAAAGAAAATCTTGAAGCTTTCAAGAAGGCTTATCCAAATCTTGAAGTAATTGAAGTTAGTGCGTTAAATAGAATTAACTTAGATGAATTAAAATATAAAGTTTATGACTTAATTCAACAAACTCCAAAATTTGATATTTTGGAAGATGATGAAAAGGATACTGTAACTTACGAATATAAACCTGAAGATCGTACAATTACAGTTACAAGACCTAGTGAACATTACTTTATGGTTCAAGCTAAGTTCTTGGAGAAAGTTGTTGCAATGACTAACTTTGATCAAGAACAAGCAATTATGAAGTTCTTACGTCAATTAAGAAGCTGGGGTGTAGATGATATGCTTCGCGAAAAAGGATGTAAAGACGGAGATACAGTAGATGTCATGGGTTATGTCTTCGATTTCGTTGATTAATTTATTAAGGATGTGATTATCATTCGCATCCTTTTTTCTTTGACTAAAATTTCTTTTGGTTGACAAAAATTAAATTAATACATAAAATGAAGTTAATAAGTGAATGTTTAAATCGGGTATTTAGGAGTTAATATGAGATCATTAATCGAATATTTACAAATACTTGAAATAGATAATCTTCCTAGTGTGTCAGAAGAAGATATAAATAATAATTTTAGACGTTTATCAAAAATATATCATCCTGATACTACCAATTTATCTAATGCTAAAGATGGTAAAAAGTTTATCTTTTTAAAAGAAGCTAAAGATTATGTTTTAAATAATTTGGCGCACGTAAATGAATACCTTTTAAGTTTAGATTCTAAAAAAGATAAAAGAAGTGATAAAGAATATTTATATGATTCGGCTATTGAATATTTTAAAGAAGAAAAATTTGAATTAGCTTTTGATTTATTTAATATATTAAAGGATTTTAAAGAAAGCCATAGTTATAAAGTTAAAGCTCAAGCTCAAATTATATATGCAAGATATAAGAGAGCATATGAATTATATAAAGAAGAAAAATATGAAGAAGCTCTTCATAACTTTAATTCTATTAAAGGCTATGAGGATGTTGATGATATAATTAAGGAATGCGAGATTAAAGCTCATGATAGTTTAATATATAATGATGCAAAAGATTATTATTTATCTGAAAATTATGAGAAGGCTATTAATTTATTCAAGACTATAAACTTTAAAGATTCTAAAGTATTATTAGATGAATCTCGTAAACTTTTAAAGAAAAGTGAGTATTATTCAACTGGTGAGAAATATTTTTCCCTTGAAGACTTTGGAGAAGCTAGTAAATTTTTTAAACTTGCTGATAATTATAAAGATAGCAAAGAATTAATGGAAAAATCTAATAGATTATTTATTTGTAAGAATAAATATAATGAAGCTTTATATCAAATTTCTAAAGAGGATTACTTTACTGCAATTGAAATTTTAAAGACTATTCAAGATTATAAAGATAGTATTTATCTACTGGATAAATATCAAAAAAATTATGATATTTATCTTGAAAATAATTATAATAATGCTAAATTCTTTTTAGATAAAGAAGATTATGTGAATGCTTATATATCACTATCTAGATTAAAAGGTTATAAAGATAGTGATGAGCTTATGAATCGATATAAGTTGGAACATGAATCAGACTTAGCTCTTAATAAAGCTAAAGATTTTTTAAAGACTATTAAAGAGGATAATAATCTTTTTAAAAATAATATTATCATTCGTGATTTGGATTTAAATATGCGTCAACTTGAAAAGATTAAAGGATTTAAAGATGCGGATAGTGTTTTAAATAAGTATACAGTTATTAAAAAATCTTTAGTTAAAACAAACTTTAATAAGTTTATTATATATTTCATAATATTTGTTGTAGTTATAATTATAATTGTAGCAATTATCAGCGCATTAAGTGGACAATAAATTAGACAAGCTTTTAAAGTTTGTCTTTTTTTTCGCAAAATTACTATAATAATTTTTATAATATTATATAATGAATATATAAGAGGTGTTTTATGGAAGAGTTTTTATTTGAATTTCCTGCTAAAGTATATTATGGGACAGATTCCCTAAAGAATCTTCGTATTTTAGCAAATAAGAGAGTTTTATTTGTATATGGCAAATCTAGCCTTAAAGAAAGTGGAAACTATGATGTTATTACGAATATTTTAAGTGAAAATAATGTTAAAGTTTTTGAACTTGGTGGTAATGATAAACCTAGTTATAGTAAAGTTTTAGAAGGCATTAAACTTGTTAAAAATAATAAGATAGAAGCTGTTCTTGGTGTGGGTGGTTCAACTGTTATGGACATGTCCAAAATTATATCTTTTGGATCAAAAAATGATAATTTGTGGGATTTTTTATCTCATAAATTAGATCCAACTGGTCGTGCAAGTTTATTTACGGTTTTAATTCCTACTTATCCTGCTGGTGGAAGTGAGACTGATTCTGCTAGTGAAATTGATAATTTTGAAACTGGTGAACATGGCGCTCTATATGGTATTTACCCTAATGTTGCAATTTTAAATCCTAAATTAACATATTCTTTGGATTTAAAAGAAACTAGTTATTCAGCAATTGAACAATTTGTTCAAGCTTCTTGCTCAATACTTGGCACTAAAGGTATAGTAAGAGAATTAGGTAATACTGTTGTTAAGAATATTTTGAAGTCTTTAAATAGTTTGAGATGTAATTTGCAAGATGAATTAGCAAGGACCAATTTATTAATATCTTCAAGTATTAATGTATCCGGTTTGATTTCATCAGGTGGTAGTCAAATTGGTATGTTAATTTATTCTTTAGAAGGAATTGGTGAATCTTTACTTGATATGAGCTATAGAGACGCTCTTATTGTATATTTTCCATTATTTTTAAAAGGATTATTTAAATATTATCCTGAAGAAATATTGTTATATGCTAAAGAAATATTTGGAAAAGAAACATTATCTGAATGTCTTGAAGAAATTTATACTTTATATGATAAATTCAATTTACCGATGTCATATAATGAATTTGGAACTATTCCTAGTGATAATGTAATTTTAGATAATATTGAAGAGGTTGAACCTTTTACTTTAAAGGACCAATTAGATATATTTAAGTCTGGCTTTATAAACAAATAATACTTTGGCAATGTTCTTTTCTAATTGACAATCAAGTCTTAAAAATTATATAATGGAAAAGGTATGGTATAACGCTTGTTATACTCACTATACACAAAGAGAGGAATTTAATAATGTTAAAAAAATTTGATGTATTAAATCGTTTATCAGAATGTGGTGTTGTAGCCGTTGTTCGTGCTAAGACTCCTGAAGAAGCAGTAAATATTGGTAAGGCTTGTACAGATGGTGGTGTAAAAGGTATTGAAGTAACTTTTACAGTTCCTGGTGCTGATCAAGTTATCAGAGCACTTAAGAAAGAAATCTCTGCTGACAAGTTAATTTGCGGTGCTGGTTCAGTTCTTGACCCAGAAACTGCTCGTGCAGCTATCCTTGCTGGTGCTGAATTCATCGTAGCTCCATCTTGGAACAAAGAAGTTGCATTACTTTGCAATAGATATCAAGTACCTTATATTCCAGGTACTCAAACAATTAAGGAAATTGTTACAGCTATGGAATATGGTGCAGATGTAATTAAGGTATTCCCTGGTGATATGCTAGGACCTAACTTCATCAAAGACGTTAAGGGACCACTTCCTTATGCTAACTTAATGCCATCAGGTGGTGTTAACCTTGAAAATGCTGGTGAATGGATTAAGAAGGGTGCTGTTTGCATTTCTTCAGGTTCACATTTAACAGCTCCAGCTGCTAAGGGTGACTTAGCTGAAACAACTGAAAGAGCTAAGCAATACGTTGAAGCAGTTCGTGCTGCTCGTGCTGAATTAGCTAGCAAGTAATAGTTAACTTAATCTTGGAGGAAGCTAAATGATTAAAAAGAAAGAAAAAATCATTACATTTGGCGAAATAATGTTAAGATTATCTACTCCAGATCACCAAACTATTAATCAGACTCATTCTTATTTAGCCAATTATGGTGGAGGAGAAGCTAATGTAGCAGTTGCATTATCCCATATGGGACACAATTGTTATTTTATGTCTAAGCTTCCACCTAACCAACTTGGCGACGGTGCAATTTCTCATTTGAATGCCAACGGTGTTCATACAGACTACATTGTTAGAGGATCTACTACTTTAGGTATTTATTTCCTTGAATCTGGTTTTGGCGGAAGACCATCTAAAGTAATTTATAACAGAAAACATTCTGCAATCACTCGTATTTCACTTGATGAATTTGATCTCGAAGAAGTATTTGAAGGAGCTACATGGTTCCATGTTTCAGGTATATCTTTAGCTTTAAATGAGCGTGTTGCTGAAGTGGCAGTTGCTTGCTGCAAATACTGTCATGAACACGATATTAAAGTATCATTTGACTTTAACTATCGCACAAAGTTATGGACTGTGGAAGAAGCTAAACCTTGGTATCAACAAATAATTAAATATGTTGATGTAGCATTCTGTTCATTCTGGGATTGCAATACTTTACTTGATGTACCACTTGATGAAAATCTTAATGATGCAAGTATGCATGAAAAGAGAAAGAATGTTTGCCCTAAGATGATGAAGAAATTCGGAGTCACTTATGTGTTTGGTACAGATAGAGTGGTTTACAGTGCTACTGAAAACTCTCTTGCTGGTTATTATTATACTCAAGAAGGATGCGGTGTTACTGATCCAATTCGTTTCCAAATTCTTGATAGAATTGGTGGAGGAGACGCATTTGCAAGCGGTGTTATTCACGGCTTAATTAAGGATTACAATAATCCAAAATATGCTGCTGAATTCGGACTAAATACTTCAGTTCTAAAGCATACAATTTATGGAGATGCATGTCTATTATCTCAAGAAGATATAGAGGCGTTCATGAAGTGTAACGGTTCCGCAGAAGTACAGAGGTAATTGTTATGATAGTAGGAAAATTAAAATACTTATATCGTTATAAAGGTATATCTAAGAATATTGATACTGCAATTGATTTTATTGAATCAAAAGGTATTGAAGGTTTATTAGCTCTACCTAAGGGTAAAACTGAAATCGATGGCAAGAATGTTTACGTTAACCGTGATACATATATTGCTAAAGATAAAAAAGATACATTCTTTGAAAATCATGAAAACTACATGGATTTACAAGTTGTATTAAAGGGAAATGAATATTTTGCGTATACAGATATTTCAAATCCAGATTTAGTTGTTACTTCAGAATATAATCCAGAAAAGGATGTAACTAAGTACAACGCAGGTGACGTTGATTCTGTAAAAGATAGCCAATGGTTCGTTTTAAACGAAGGATTCGCTCTTGTTTTCACTGAAGACGTACATCTTGGAAAATGTGATTTCGATGGTCAAACTGTTGAAAAGTGCGTTTTCAAAATTAAAATTGATAAGTAAAAAAATATTAGGAGATTAAAAAAGTTATGAAGAATTTAAAACCAAATTCAACTAAAGTCGTAACAATGGGTGAAATCATGTTACGTTTATCTACACCAATGAATACTCGTTTTGTACAAGCTAATCAATTCGATATCATCTTTGGTGGTGGTGAAGCTAACGTTGCTGTATCAGCTGCTAACTACGGTTTAGAAGCTGCTTTCGTTACAAAGTTACCAGACAACCCAATCGGTCAAGCTGCTCTTAACTCATTAAGAAGATATGGTGTTGACACAAAGTTCATCGCTCGTGGTGGTGATAGAATTGGTATCTACTATTCTGAAACAGGTGCATCTATGCGTCCATCTTCAGTAGTTTATGACAGAGCTCATTCTGCAATTGCTGAAGCTAAGGTTGAAGACTTCGATTTCGATAAGATCTTCGAAGGTGCTGGTTGGTTCCACTGGTCAGGTATTACTCCTGCAATTTCTGATGCTTCTGCAAAGGTTCTTGAAGCTGCTCTAGTTGCTGCTAAGAAGCATGGTGTTATTGTTTCAGTTGACTTAAACTTCCGTGCTAAGTTATGGACAAGCGAAAAAGCTATCTCAGTTATGAAGCCATTAATGAAGTATGTTGACGTTTGCATCGGTAACGAAGAAGACGCTCAATTATGCTTAGGTTTCAAACCAGATGCTGACGTAACTGCAGGTAAGACAGAAGCTGCTGGTTACCACAAGATTTTTGAACAAATGAAGAAAGAATTCGGATTCAAGTATGTTGTTTCAACATTAAGAGAATCATTCTCAGCTACTCACAATGGTTGGAAGGCTTTAATCTATGATGGTGAAGAATTCTATGAATCAAAGCGTTATGACATTGATCCAATCATCGACCGTGTTGGTGGTGGAGACTCATTTGCTGGTGGTTTAATCTATGGTTTATTAACTAAGAAGACTCAAGGTGAAGCTCTTGAATTCGCAGTTGCTGCTTCAGCATTAAAGCACACTATTAACGGTGACTACAACCTAGTTACAGTTAAAGAAGTTGAAAAGCTTGCTGGTGGAGACGCTTCAGGTAGAGTTCAACGTTAATATTAATAATTTAATAATTTCTTGTAGCAATTATTGAATTATTGAAAAATAGTTTAATATGGAGGTGCTACTCTTTAGGTAGCACCTCTTATTTTTTAATCTTAAAGGAGAAAATATTATGAAATTTGATGTAAGATATGCAAATCATCCAGATGATACTAAGAATTATGATACTGCATTATTAAGAAAAAACTTCTTAATTGAATCTGTTTTTGAAGATGATGATGTAGTTTTAACTTATAGCCATCAAGATAGAATTATTGTTGGTGGTATTAAGCCTGTTAAGAAGACTCTAAAGCTTGAAGGAAATGACGCTATGCGTTGCAAATTCTTCCTTGAACGTCGTGAAATGGCATTCATTAACGTTGGTGGTGCTGGTAAGGTTACTCTTGACGGAGCCACTTATGACATTCAACCACGTGATGGTATGTATATTGGTATGGGTGTTAAAGAAATCGAATTTAGTTCTGTAGATTCAAAGAATCCTGCTAAGTTCTATATGTCTTCAAGCCCAGCTCATAAGACATATCCAACAGTTTATATCGCATATACAAAAGAAAACTTAGATGCATTCAAGGGTGATATTAAGGCTGTTG
>Ga0247611_10008507_pt1 | contig 12627 bp, 6 predicted proteins | sample 177DNAGHGhighgp2_FD_192422 | JGI IMG/M metagenome (GOLD analysis project Ga0247611, IMG submission 192422) | Sheep rumen microbial communities from Palmerston North, Manawatu-Wanganui, New Zealand - 1770 DNA GHGhigh gp2 | ecosystem: Host-associated > Mammals > Digestive system > Stomach > Rumen ... | reverse complement strand
AGTGTGCGGACACAACATCCTGCGGCACGACCTAAAGTACCTCGAGCCGATGCACCTCGAGCAGGGTCGCACTATCATAGACACCCTACCCCTTTCGCCCCTGCTTTTCCCCCAAAAGCCCTACCACCGGCTGGTGAAGGACGACAAACTGCAGAGCGACGAACTGAACAATCCGGCCAACGACGCCATGAAGGCGCGCGACCTCTTCGGCGACGAGCTGGCCGCCTGGCGCAGCCTCTCCCCCACCCTACAGTCTATCTATTACCATCTGTTGCATCGCGAACGAGCGTTCGAAGGCTTCTTTGTATATGTCAACGCCTGTTTTGCCGAGGTGGACCTACCAACCCTCATCAGGCAGCAATTCAGGGGGCGAATGTGCAACGCTGCCAACCTCTCCGCTGTGGTGAGGCAATATCCCGTGGAACTGGCCTACGCCCTAGCCGTAATAGGGGTGGACGACTTTGTCTCGATTACGCCCGCCTGGGTGATGTACAACTACCCCAAGGTGGCCAATGTGATGAACTTTCTGCGCAACACCCCATGTGGCGAATGCGAATATTGCAGGCAGCGGCTCAATGCCACCCAGGGTCTGAAAGAAATCTTTGGATTCGACTCCTTCCGCACCTTCGACGGAGTGCCCATGCAGCAGCAGGCAGTGGAGGCCGCCATCCGTGGCGAATCGCTGCTCACCATCTTCCCCACCGGCGGCGGCAAATCGCTCACCTTCCAGCTGCCGGCCCTCATGGCGGGAAGAAACTGCCACGGCCTCACGGTGGTCATCTCGCCGCTGCAATCGCTCATGAAGGACCAAGTGGACAACCTGACAGAACGGGGCATTGAACAGGCCGTCACCATCAACGGCCTGCTTGACCCCTTGGAGCGGGCCAACGCGGTGAACCAAGTTGCTACCGGCACTGCCGACCTTCTCTACATAGCCCCCGAAATGCTACGTTCGGCCACGATAAAAAAACTGCTCCTTGGCCGCAACATCGTGCGTTTTGTAATAGACGAGGCCCACTGCTTCTCGGCCTGGGGACACGACTTCCGTGTCGACTACCTATACATTGGCGACTTCATTCGTGAGCTGCAAGAGGAAAAAGCGCAAAAAATGCCCATTGCCGTCTCCTGCTTTACGGCCACCGCCAAACAAAAGGTCATAAGCGACATCGTCGACTACTTCCAACAGAAACTAGGCATCACGCTCAAGGTCTTCGCCGCCTCAGCCGAAAGAAAGAACCTGCGCTATTCGGTCCTTCACACCGACACCCCTACCGACAAATACAACCAACTGCGTAACCTAATCATAGGTCACCGCTGCCCCTCCATCGTGTACGTCTCGCGCACCCGCATGACAAAGGAACTCAGCTCTCATCTCCAGGCCGACGGCATACGTGCACTTCCTTTCAACGGCAAGATGGAACCGGCCGACAAAGTGCGCAACCAAAACGCCTTTATGAACGGCGAAGCACAGGTTATCGTCGCCACCTCAGCCTTCGGCATGGGCGTAGACAAAAAAGACGTGGGGCTCGTGGTACACTACGACATCAGCGAGTCGTTGGAAAACTATGTGCAAGAGGCAGGCCGTGCTGGTCGCGACCCTCAAATGAAAGCCGACTGTTACGTCCTTTTCGGCGACAACGACCTGGACAAACATTTCATCCTTCTTAATCAGACAAAACTCAGCATCAGCGAGATACAGCAAGTATGGAACGCCATAAAAAAACTCACCCCAACCCTTACCCAAGTCAGCTGCTCGCCACTCGAGATAGCACGTCAGGCCGGTTGGAATGAAGAAACCACCGACATCGACACTCGCGTGAAAGCCGCCATTGCGGCACTGGAAGAAGCAGGATTCATCCGCCGCGGAAACAACGTACCCCATGTGTTCGCCACCAGCATCTCCGTAAACACTATGGACGATGCACGAAGGAGGCTCAGCCTCTCGCCCCTCTTCGACAGCCACAGCCGCGAAGAGGCCGTCCGCATCATCCGCTCGCTCATCAGCAGCCGTGCCACCGCCGGCAGCCACGACGGTGAGGCAGAAAGCCGCATCGACTACCTGGCCGACATGCTCGGCATGACCAAGGAAAGCGTTATCCGAAACGTCATCCTCATGCGCCAGGAAGGCCTCCTTGCCGACTCCCGCGACATGCAGGCATGGATTGCTAAAAGCACCACCGCAAAGGAATTGGAACACACTCTCCGGCTCGAACGACTGCTGCTCTCACAGTTCGGCCCTGAAACGTGTTCCTTCAACTACAAAGAGTTGAACGAGCTGGCCCTGAATGAAGGTATTGCCAGCAGCACCGTCAAGAAAATCAAAATGCTCCTCTACTTCCTGTCGCTCAGAGGGTACATACGCAAGGAGGAGCACACATTCTCCGGCAATGTAATCATACAAAGGCAGATAGCGCTTGAAAAACTAATCGACCGTTTTGAGCATCGCACCGACATCTGCCGATTTGTGGTGGCCCATCTCACACAAGCCGCCAGTCTGACATCCAAAGCAGGTTCTGGAGAGAAAGCCTCAGTCAATTTCTCCATCAACGGCCTATTGGAACAATACAACCAAAGTCGCCAGCAGCTCCAGTTCGGTCAGGAAAACACCGTCAGCATCAACGATATGGAAGAAGCCCTCCTCTACCTATCGAAAAACTCTCTAATGAAGCTCGACGGCGGTTTCCTTGTGATATATAACACCATGCAGCTCACCCGCACTGCCGAACGCCGCGCCAGATATGGGAAAGAGCAATACCGCCTGCTTGACGAGTTCTACAAACAGCGCATCCAGCAAATCCATATCGTAGGCGAATACGCCCGGATGATGGTCAGCGACTACAACGCTGCCCTGCAATTCGTAAGCGACTACTTCCAAATGGATTTCCGCAAATTCATCTCAAAATACTTCAAAGGCGAGCGCAAGGCCGAAATCAGCAACAACATCACCCCTGCCAAATACAAGCAGATTTTCGGCAGCCTCGACCCACGCCAGTCCCAAATCATCCAAGACCGCCAGTCCAAATACATCGTCGTGGCCGCCGGCCCTGGCAGCGGCAAAACCCGTGTCCTGGTGCACAAACTGGCATCCCTCCTACTTATGGAGGACGTGAAACATGAGCAGATGCTCATGCTCACCTTCTCGCGCTCAGCCGCCACTGAATTCAAAAAACGACTCATCCAACTCATCGGTGGCGCTGCCCATTTCGTCGAAATAAAAACCTTCCATTCTTACAGCTTCGACCTCCTTGGCCGGCAGGGCAACCTCAGCGATGCCAAAGAGGTAGTGCGCCGGGCCGCCGAAATGATTGAGCGGGGCGAAGTGGAAGAACAGCGCATTGCCAAGAGCGTCCTGGTCATCGACGAGGCCCAGGACATGGGCGACGATGACTACCGCCTAGTCCAAGCCCTCATGAGTCGCAACGAAGAGATGCGCCTCATCGCCGTCGGCGACGACGACCAAAACATCTACGGCTTCCGCGGTTCTGACTCCAAGCACCTCCAACACCTCATCTCACACCATGGCGCCATCCTCTACGAGATGACCACCAACTATCGCAGCGCACAGCAAATCGTATCCTTCGCCAACCGATTCGCCTCCCTCTTGCCCCGCCGCATGAAGTCAGCACCCTGTGTCGCCGCCAGTTCCCAGACGGGCACCGTCCAGCTGCACCACTACAGCCAGTCCTCTTTCCTTTCGGACATGGTCCAGTGGCTCGTAAGCAACTGCCCCACTCAGGGCTCAACCTGCCTCCTCACCACCACCAACGAAGAAGCCCTCCAAGCCTCCTACCTGTTAGAACGCAACGGCATCCACACCCGCCTCATCCAATCCATCGGCGGATTCAGCTTTCACCACTTGGCCGAGATACGCTACTTCCTCAAGCAGCTCCCCACCCAAGCCGGCTACGCCCTCACCGCCAAACAATGGAACCATGCCAAGGAGCTCACCCTCCAGCAATATGCCACCAGCAACTGCCTCCCCGCAGTCCAATGCTTCTTCTCCGACTTCGAGCAAACCCATAAAAGCATCTATCTCAGCGACCTCAAAGAATACCTCTTCGAGTCCAACATCGAAGACTTCATATCCGCCGACCGCCAAACCATCTTCATTTCTACCATCCACAAAGCCAAAGGACGCGAATTCGATACCGTCCACCTCCTGGCCCCGACAAACCTCAATGCCGCCCACCCCGACGAATCCCTCAGGACGCTCTACGTCGGCATCACCCGGGCCAAACAGCAGCTCTACATCCACACCGCCGGCAACCTCCTCTCCAACCTCCTGCCACCCATCCCACACACTGTCCAATCCTCCGACTGCGTCCCCATCAGCATTGCACTCACCCACCGCGACGTCTTCCTCGGCTATTTCAAAGACCGCAAAAGCCAAGTGCTCAAACTCCGCAGCGGCTCCCCCCTGCGCTATTCCAAAGGCTTCCTCACCACCCCTGACGGCATAGGCATTGCCGCCCTCTCTGCCAGCATGAAAGCAACCATCCAAAAGCTCCAATCCAAAGGCTACCAAGTCGTTTCGGCCGAAGCCAGCTTCATTGTCGCCTGGCGTCCCAAAGAGGAGCAGCAGGAGTACGCCGTCTGCCTCGCCACCCTCCACCTTGCCCGCCAGTCCGCCACCCAATAACCCATCTCACCAAGCCTATCTGAGGGTCTTTTTGCAAAAAAACTGCTAATTCGTTTTTTTTTCGTATTTTTGCACATTTAAAATATATATAGTTAACAATGCAAAACATTAGAAATATTGCCATTATAGCACATGTCGACCATGGCAAAACCACCCTCGTCGACCGTATGCTGCACCAGGCAAAGCTTTTTCGTGAAAACCAAGAGACCGGCGACCTTATTCTCGACAACAACGATCTTGAGCGCGAACGTGGCATCACCATCCTCTCAAAAAACGTTTCCGTCCGCTACAAGGGCTACAAGATTAACATCATCGACACCCCCGGCCACAGCGACTTTGGCGGCGAAGTCGAACGGGTTCTCAACATGGCCGACGGCGTCCTCCTCGTTGTCGATGCCTTCGAAGGCCCAATGCCGCAAACCCGTTTCGTCCTGCAGAAAGCCATCGAACTGGGACTCAAACCCATCGTTGTCATCAACAAAGTCGACAAGCCCAACTGCGATCCCGAACTCACCCAGGAGGCCGTCTTCGACCTCATGTTCAACCTCGGCGCCACCAACGACCAGCTCGACTTCCCCACCGCCTACGGCTCGGCCAAACAGGGCTGGATGGGTCCCGACTGGAACAACCCCACCGAGGACATCAGCTACCTCATGGACCTCATCATCGACCACATTCCTGCCCCCATCGTGCCCGACGGCAACACCCAAATGATGCTCTCCAGCCTCGACTACAGCTCTTACCTCGGACGCATCGCCGTCGGCCGTCTCCACCGCGGCACTCTCCAGGCCGGACAGCCCATCATGCTCGTCAAACGCGACCAAAGCCGCATTCAAAGCAAAATCAAAGAGCTTTACACCTTCGAAGGTCTCGGAAAAGAACGCACTAAAAACGTTGTCGAAGCCGGCGAAATCTGCGCCGTCCTTCTCGACCTCGACAAGAGCGTCATGTTCGAAATCGGCGACACCATCTGCGACGTCGAAAACCCCGAACCCCTGCCTCCCATTAAGGTCGACGAGCCCACCATGAGCATGCTCTTCACCATCAACAACTCCCCCTTCTTCGGCAAGGAAGGCAAATTCGTCACCAGCCGCCACCTCCGCGACCGCCTCTACAAAGAACTCGAAAAAAACCTCGCCCTCCGCGTCGAAGAAACCTCCTCTCCCGACTCCCTCCTCGTCTACGGCCGCGGCATCCTCCACCTCTCCATCCTCATCGAAACCATGCGCCGCGAGGGCTACGAACTCCAAGTCGGACAGCCCAAAGTCATCATCAAAGAAATCGACGGCCAAAAATGCGAGCCCATCGAGCAACTCACTGTCCTCGTCCCCGAAGAATTCTCCAGCAAAGTCATCGACGTCGTCACCCGTCGCAAAGGCGAGATCGACACCGTCGACACCAAAGGCGACCGCGTACAGCTCGACTTCAAAATACCCTCCCGCGGCATCATAGGCCTGCGCAACACACTCCTCACCGCCACCAACGGTGAAGCCATCATCGCCCATCGCTTCCTAGACTTCGAACCCTGGAAAGGCGACATCGACGACCACAAGATGGGTGCCCTCATCGCCAAAGAAACTGGCGAAGCCACTGCCTACAGCATCAGCAAGCTCCAAGACCGCGGTCCCTTCTTCATCGAACCCGGCGACCAAGTCTACAGCGGCGAAGTCATCGGCGAAAGCCTCCGCCCCGGCAACGACATCGTAATCAACGTCGTCACCAGCAAAAACCTCACCAACATGCGCAGCAAAAGCGCCGACGACAAGAGCACCACCACGCCCCCCATCAAATTTTCCCTCGAAGAAGCCATGGAATACATCCGAGACGACGAATACCTCGAAATCACACCCTCCACCCTCCGCATCCGCAAAATCATCCTCGACGAAACCGAGCGCAAACGCGCCCGCATCGCCGCCGGCCGCGATGTGGAAGAATAATACTCCCTCGCAAATCAACATATTACTAACAACAAATACCAAAACACATCATGCCACGCGTTTTCGACACAAACGTACAGCTAATCAAATACAACGTATTGAAAGAGGTCATCAAGCATGCCTACAACGACAATCTTGAAGACGTCTACATAGACATACCCAAGACCATCTGCCCTGGTCCCAAACCACAGCTCCGCTGCTGCATCTACAAAGAGCGCGCCATCATACAAGAGCGCATCAAGATGGCCATGGGAGGCGACAAAACCAACCCCAACCCCGTCCAGGTCATCGACATCGCCTGCGACGAATGCCCCGTAGGCGGCATGCTCGTCACACCCGCCTGCCGTGGCTGCCTCATGCATGCCTGCGCCGAGGTCTGCCCCAAAAACGCCATCACCATCGTCAACCACCGCGCCACCATCGACAAAACCAAGTGTATCGAATGCGGCAAGTGCACCAAAGCCTGCCCCTACGGCGCCATCATCGCCCAGCACCGCCCCTGCATGCAAAGCTGCAAACCCAAGGCCATCACCATCAACGAGCAGGGCTCGGCCATGATCAACAACGACAAGTGCGTCTCCTGTGGCGCCTGCATCTATAAGTGCCCCTTCGGCGCCATCCAGGACAAATCCCTCATCCTCGACATCATCAAAATCCTCCGCGAATCCGAGAACAACACCCGCTACCGCGTCTACGCCGTCGTCGCACCCGCCATCGTAGGCCAGTGCCGCGACAGCCGCCTCCATCAGGTGGTCACCGCCATCAAAATGCTCGGCTTCCACCAAGTAGTCGAAGCCGCCCTCGGCGCCGACATCACCCTCTACAAAGAAGCCAACGAGTGGAAAGAAAAACGCATCATGACCACCAGCTGCTGCCCCTCCTTCGTAGCCTTCATCGAAAAACGCTACCCCGAACTGGTCAAATACATCTCTTCCTCCCCCTCTCCCATGATCGAGACCGCACAGCTCATCAAGCGCTCCGACCCCACTGCCAAAATAGTCTTCATCGGACCCTGCGCCAGCAAGAAAATGGAATACTTCCTCGAGAAAACCCACGGCGCCATCGACACCGTCATGTCCTTCGAAGAACTCCAGGCCTTCATCGACGCCCGCGACATTAACCCTGCCGAACTCGAAGACACCCCCCTCAACAACGCTTCCTTCTACGGCCGCATCTTCGCCAAGTCCGGCGGCATCACTCAAGGCGTACAGGACGTAGCCAAAGACCTCGGTGTCGAAGGCATCAAACCCTGCACCATGAGCGGCCTTGACGAGTGCAACATGGCCCTGGCCAAACTCAAGGCCGACCGCGCCGTCGAAAACTTTTTCGAAGGCATGGCATGCGAAGGCGGCTGCATCAACGGCCCCCTCAGCATCACCCACAGCCCCCGCAACGTTGTCGACGTCGACAAATACGGCAAAGAAGCCAAAGAAACCACAATCGACAACAGCGTCAGCCTCTACAAACTCTCCATCGAAAACCTCATCAAAGAGCAGTAACCCATTTCCACATACCCAAACAAAAAGGGAAGACGTTCCGCCGTCTTCCCTTTATCTTTAGCTGGGAATAAGGAGCCTCAGTACTTCTGCTGTAGGGTGCGCGAGTTGCCTAGTCGCTGCTTCCATTTCTCCTGCTCGGCCTTCTGGTCAATCAGGGCGCGCACCGGGGCAAGACCCGAAGGACTGTTCTGTTCAATAGCCTTCAGAACCGCGCCGCCGCCGGTGAAGATATAGTAATCCTTGCTGTCCAAGGCCATAATGTACAGGCCGGGCAGCAGACGTTTCAACTCCTGCATCGTATCGCCGCCGCCATAGAGCTTCACGGCATGGGGATTCCGGTCGATAACCGTGTCCAATGCGATAGTGCCCTCGTTAAAATGTGGCACCAACCCCATCACTGCGTTTACAAAAATCGTTTTAGCCGACAGGAACACATTGAGAATCTCGGGCTCGTCATAACTCTCCGGCGCCACATCCAGCACATAGTTCAACTCCGTACCCTTCTTTAGCTTTCGAATGTCGTGCACACGGTATTTGCCTTCCACCCGCTCGCCAAACACGTCGCTCTCCACAATAAAGGGCAGCTCCACAATCTTCTTGGGGAACTGCTCGGCAAACTTCACAAACTCGGCGGCCATCTGCACGTCTGCCTCTTCGACTCCCTTGATGCTGATGCCGTATTTGGCGCAAAGGTAGGCATTGTAGATAACTCCGCCCAACACCAGGTGGTCGCTCTTCTGCAGCAGGGCATAGAGGCTGTCAATCTTGGTGTCGAACTTGCTGCCGGCCACCACGGAGACCAGCGGCTGCTTGGCGTGGAAGATACGCTCCAGATTCTCTATCTCCTTCTGCATCAGAAAACCCGCATACGAGGGCAGATACTTCGTAATGCCGTAGGTGGACACATGCGGCTGCCACGACCCGAAGGCGTCGTTCACGTAAATGTCTGCCAGCCCAGCCAACTGGTTGGCAAAGCGGTCGGCATTCTCGTCCTTTGCCTCCTCGCCAATAAACCAGCGCGTATTGGGCAGATAAATCATATCCACCTCATGATCCCGCAGGCGGCGGATCGAGTGGTTCACACTGCTCTCTATGCTCAGGTAGCCCTCCTTGCCGTGGGCGTAAAACTCAGGCACCTCGATGGAAATATGCAGTTTATTCTCCAAATAGTCCACAATCGGCTTCACCGACGTCGACGCGTCTTGCGTAATCGTACCGTCCTTCTTATTGCGCGGACGTCCCACATGGGTCATCAGAATAATTTTGCCACCCTTGGCCAGGATGTAGAAAAGGGTGCCAAAGGTAGCATCGATACGGTAGGGGTCGTGAATGACACCGTTCTTGACAACATTATGGTCCACTCGGACCAGTACGACCTTATTTTTCAGGTCAGCCTCTTGGATTAAAGGAAGTGAACTCAGTGGCATATATTTGCGTTTTAAAAAATAAATTATAATATTTTGTCCCTCCGGAATGCCAATAATTGCACACTGCCTGAGAATAAAACACACAACCACCAACACAATAAAACAGACAAATCAGCGTTTTAACAAAAAAACAGCCCCATGAGCAAAAGAAACATCCTTGCCGGCGCCCTACTCGCCGCCGTCGCCGCCCTAGCCCTGTCTTGTGGCGGCAACAACAATCCCTCCGTCCCCAGCGACACCCTCGACTCCGACCAGGCAACCCTCGCAACCTTCTACGACCCGAACACCCACACCACAGTGATAGGCATTCAGGACAAAGCCAGCGAGCACCCCGTCGACCTTTTCCGCGGCTCCTACGACGACAGCCTCCTCGCCGCACTCCTACCCTCCGGTGCAGCCCGTTCAGCCATCAACGTCTACCTTGCCCAATTCGACAATGGTCCCACCGTACTTTTCGATGCCGGTCTCGGTGCCGAGGACGGCATTCTCAGTTCCGGCAAAATCGACCCCGCAAAGGTCACCGCCGTCTGTCTTACTCACCTACATCCTGACCACATCGGCGGACTCCTGCAGGAAGGCAAGGCCTCCTTCCCCAACGCCACCATCTATCTCTCAAAAACCGAACTTGCCAGCACCCGGCAGTGGGAATCCACCTCATACGTAAGTACCCTCTGGCAGCAAATACTGGCCGCTTATCCAGACCGCATAGTCACTTTTGCCGACAGCGCCCTGCTCTTCGACGGCCGCGTCCAAACCATCCCTGCCCCCGGCCACACCCCCGGCCACACCGTCTTCCAGATAGACTCCTGCCTTATCGCGGGCGACATACTCCACTCGCAAGACCTTCAGCTGCAGCACCCCGAATTCTGCGCCCGCTACGACCAAGACCCCGCCCGTGCCGTCACCACTCGCAAACAAATACTGGAGTACGTTCGCAATAACAACCTGCAACTCTGCGGAGCCCACTGCTATGATTTTTTCATCAAATGGGATTAATACCGATAAGCCTCATTGCACTCACCGGAGTTGACTTTACCCTTTGCGACACACTGATCCTTCTCGACGAGGTATAGGACATTCCCTTATACCCAAAAGGCTATCGCGGCACCCTCTGACCGACGGCCAGAAGGGGAAAGACCACAAGAAATCCACCCTTATTCCGAAAGCTCTTTTCTGTGGCCTGGCGTTTTGCATCGTTCTCGGGACAAGTGTTAGAAAACATAGCAATGGCCATTCTTTTTGCTCCAATTTGGTGCGGCGGTTTTTTCTCAATTGGTTCTGCCATTAAGCCTTTTTCACATTCGGAGGGCATTTCTTAAGGATGTGGTTTTCATTTTTAAAAAAATTTGCAGATTAGAAAAAAATTCGTAAATTTGCAAATCATTTTTTGGGTCATTTTTTTATTAAATACATATTATTAAAGCCTTATGAACAATACCATCTTCTCTTTCCCCAAGCCTAAGAACGAACCCGTCCTTGGCTACAAACCCGGCAGTGCCGAACGTAAAGAAATCCGCAAAGCCCTTGACGAACTGTACAATGTGGTGACCGACATCCCCGCCATCATCGGTGGCCAAGAGGTGCGCACCGCCGAGACCGGCACTGTAGTGATGCCTACCGAAAACCACCATGTGTTGGCCAAGTACTACAAAGTGGGCGAAAAAGAGGTTCAGATGGCCATTGAGGCTGCTATGAAGGCCCACGAGGAATGGGCCAACACCCCCTGGATTGACCGTGCCAGCGTCATGCAGAAAATTGCCACTCTCATTTGCGGCAAGTACCGTTGGCTTATCAATGCCGCCACCATGCTCGGCCAGGGCAAGACCACCATGCAGGCCGAAATCGACTCGGCTTGCGAGCTGGCCGACTTTCTCCGCTACAACGCCTACTACGCTTCGCAGATCTACAGCGACCAGCCCTGCAGCGACAAGGGTACGCTGAACTATGTCACCTACCGCCCCTTGGAAGGTTTCATTTTCGCCATCACCCCGTTCAACTTCACCTCCATCGCCAGCAACCTCTGTCTCTCGCCCGTCCTGATGGGCAATGTCTGCATCTGGAAACCCAGCACCACCGCCCTCCTTTCCAACTATATCCTCATGAAGATTTACAAAGAAGCCGGCCTGCCCGACGGCGTGGTCAACTTCCTCCCCGGCAGCGGCTCCACCATCGGCAAGGTGGCCTTTGCCAATCCCAATCTGGCCGGCGTCCACTTCACCGGCTCCACTGGCACCTTCAACAGCTTCTGGAAGTCCATCGGCGACAATATTGCCAACTACCGCACCTATCCCAAGATTGTGGGCGAAACCGGCGGCAAGGACTTCATCTTTGTCCACAAGTCGGCCGACGCCGACCAGGTGGCTACCGCCATCGTGAGGGGTGCCTTCGAGTTCCAAGGCCAGAAATGTTCTGCTGCCAGCCGTGCCTACGTGCCTGCCAGCCTCTGGCCTGCCGTGAAGGAACTGGTGGGCAAGATGATGGCCGAAATTAAGATGGGCGACGTGCGCGACTTCGGCGCCTTCGTGAATGCCGTCATCGACGAGGCCTCCTTCGACAACAACATGCGCTATATCGAACACGCCAAGCAGAGCCCCGATGCCGAGATTGTCTTCGGAGGCCATGGCGACAAGAGCCAGGGCTGGTTCATCGAACCCACCGTCATCCTGGCCAAGACCCCGAAGTACAAGTCCATGTGCGAGGAAATCTTCGGCCCCATCATCACCATTTTCGTCTACGACGACGAAAAGTACGAGGAAACCCTCCACCTCTGCGACGAGACTTCCCCCTACGCCCTCACCGGCGCCATCTTTGCCAACGACCGCAAAGCCCTGCGCCAAGGTGCCGAAATACTCAAATATGCCGCCGGCAACATCTATTATAACGACAAACCCACCGGAGCCGTGGTCGGACAGCAGCCCTTCGGCGGTGCCCGCGCCAGCGGCACCAACGACAAGGCCGGTTCCTACCTCAACCTCATCCGCTGGACCAGCCCCCAGGCCATCAAAGAAACCTTCGACCCTGCACACGACTACAAATACCCCTTCATCAGCAACGCAGAATAACATTTTATTAAACCATGAGCCGTACCTTCGGGTGCGGCTCATATATTTAATAACTAAAAAAAT
>Ga0247611_10008506_pt1 | contig 12628 bp, 7 predicted proteins | sample 177DNAGHGhighgp2_FD_192422 | JGI IMG/M metagenome (GOLD analysis project Ga0247611, IMG submission 192422) | Sheep rumen microbial communities from Palmerston North, Manawatu-Wanganui, New Zealand - 1770 DNA GHGhigh gp2 | ecosystem: Host-associated > Mammals > Digestive system > Stomach > Rumen ... | reverse complement strand
GCAGATAACTATGTTTTTAAGAATCTTATTTGGAAGTTTGCTGGATTAAATCTAATTTTGTCGGCAATTGGAAAGTGGTACACTTTTCAATTACTATGTGGTACACTTTTCAATTACCATATACATTTATTGACCATCCATTGACTTCCACTTGAGATTTGAGACTTTTCTGCCGTGCAGAAAACAAAATTCTATAATTCTCAAATTCGTGATAATAAATATTTAGATGTTACAAAATACTAGGGCGATTGCCCTAGGCTGACAGCTGCTGGCCTTTCAGGCCGTTCTTCTTCCTTACAATCTGTAAGTTTTGTTCTCAAGTCATTCCATTTTGACACACCCTCATTCTATAATTCTAACATTTCGCAAAAAATACATAAGTCACTTTTGTGACAGAATTCTATAATTCTACAATTAGAGTGAAAAAAATACGTGATATTGGACACCCAAGGAAGGACTATATTTCCTCAAAAAAACAACAAATTTGTTTGTTGCCATCAAAATATTATATATCTTTGCCAAAAACAAAGATAAAATGCACTAAATCAATAATTATGAAAACAAAATCCATTATCATCATCATCGCCACACTGTTCCTTACGTGTATGGTGCAGGCGCAAAATACAAACTCGGGAACGAATGTTCCTGATGCTGAGAAAATGTATGGCAAAAAAGCCAGGAAAGGAAAACCCGATGCCCAATATAATCTGGGAAAATGCTATTTAGAAGGGCGCCAAGGTCTCATTCAAGACTACAGCGAGGCAATCAAATGGTTCACAAAAGCAGCGATGCAAGGAAACGCCAATGCACAATACGAACTGGGATGTTGCTATAAAAATGGCATTGGAATCGAGCAAGACTACGAAGAGGCGACGAATTGGTTGAGAAAAGCGGCGGAGCAAGGACATTCCGGTGCACAAAACAGCCTGGGGCATAATTATTTCTATGGCAAGGGCGTGGAACAAGACTTTGACGAGGCCTTGAAATGGTTTAGAAAAGGTGCAGAACAGGGTAATCCGAATGCGCAGCATTGGGTGGGCTATTGCTATGAGACCGGTAGTGGTGTCGAGAAAGATTTGACTGAGGCCAGGAGATGGTTAAAAAAAGCCGCCGACCAAGGGCATGAGGCATCTATCGATGAACTAAAACGACTGGACGGGGTGGAATTTGACGGGGACATCGATAACAGAGAAGCCGATGCCCTATACGATATGGCAAACAACTATTTTGATGGCACTGATGAGATAGAGCAGGATTACGAAAAGGCCATGAAATGGTACATGAAAGCGGCGGAGAAGGGTAGCATCGACGCCCTGAACGACATAGGCTATGGCTATTATTATGGCTATGGCGTGGACAAAGATTATAAGGAGGCCGTGAGATGGTTCAGGAAAGGTGCCATGAAGGGTAATCTGAATGCGCAGCATTGGTTGGGCTATTGCTATTTGAATGGCAACGGTGTCATCAAGGATTTGGACGAAGCCAAGAAATGGTTAAAAAAAGCCGCTGACCAAGGACATCAGGCATCTATCGATGAACTGGAAAGACTGAACGAGGAGGAATTTGACGAAAGTCACGATAACGACGAAGCCGATGCCCTATACGAAATAGCAAACAACTATTTTGATGGTACTGATGAAATAGAGCAGGATTACGAAGAGGCAATGAAATGGTACATGAAAGCGGCAGAGAAGGGTAGCATCGACGCCTTGAACGACATAGGCTATTGCTATTATTATGGCTATGGCGTTGAGCAAGATTATGAGGAGGCCGTGAAATGGTTCAAAAAAGGTGTGGAAAAAGGCAACCTGAATTGTCATTTTTGGTTAGGCTTTTGCTATAAAACCGGTGATGGCATCGAACAAGACAAGAAAGCAGCCCTTGAATTATTTAAAATAGCTGCAGCTAAAGGCCATGAGGCATCTATCAACGAACTAGAGGAAATGAAAAATGAAAGAGAAGAATGATATTTAGTGTGGAGGTGTTATAGTGGTGAGAGGTGAGAGGTGAGAGGTGAGAGGTGAGGGGTGAGAGAAATGCACTGCGGGGACTCCTTCAGTGTGGAGTTTGGAGTGTGGAGTTGCTCAACCCCGAAGGGGTGTTCAGACCACAGGCAGGCGGTGGAGCGAAGCGGAACCCCTGCTAAAGGTTGCCACACATGATAAACCCCGAAGTGGGTGACAGACGTTCGCCAAATGTGCTCTGTCACCCACTTCGGGGTTTGGTTTGTTGTGCTGTAAAAGCAGGGGTTCCGTGCTGCGCACTCCACCGCCTGCCTGTGGTCTGGTCAGCCTTTCAGGCTTTAAGAAAGAATCACCTCGTCTAATTCCGCATCGCCAAATGGCCGTGAGCAGCGCCTCCCCTCCCCGCTGGCGGGGAGCGGGTCGGGGGTGGGGTGGAAGAAAAGATTAAAAATGAAAGATGAAAGATTAAAAATTAAGATCCGAAAATTGAAAGATTGAGTAGCGATTCCCACTCCTCCAAGGAGGGGGTTAGGGGGAGGTCTTTGCCCCGCAGTGCATTTCTCTCACCTCTCACCACTCACCTCTCACCACTCACCTGCCGCTGGGGATAATCCTCCCCATTCGCAGGCCTAAATTCGCGGTGCTAATCTCTCACCTCTCACCACTCACCACTCACCACTTATTATTCACCGCTTCCTTCCAAAATCGGCGGGAATTTCGCCCCATTGTGCGGTTTCCCATTTGATGATAGGAGAATGGATGGCGTGAGTCTGTAGCCACCGCTCGGCACGAAGGATGATTTCATATAGTCTCTGTGTGCGCGCTGTGCGCTCCAGGGTGGTTTTGCATTTCCGCTTGTTCACCCACAAGATGGCATTGTAACTGTCGGAATAAATGGTTTTGTGGATTCCCTTTTGTTCCATCAGCGCCAGGGCATGAACGATAGCCAGAAACTCACCAATGTTGTTGGTGCCGAAGACAGGTCCGAAATAAAACACCTGCGCACCCGTCGCCAAGTCTATCGCCTGATATTCCATCACACCCGGATTGCCCGAACACGCGGCATCCACTGCCCATGCGTCGGCGGTCACCTCCGGGGGCAGTGGCAGCACAGTGTCGTGGCGCCACGAGGGCGGGTTTTGCAGTTCTTTCGCCATCAGCACACTACATTCTTTCTGGCACTTCAATACCCAACAGTCTCATGCCGTTTTTGATGATTTTGGCCACATTGGCGGCCAGCACCAGTCTCACGGTCTTCTCCTCTGCCGTGTCGGCATTGAGGATGCTGTAGTCATGATAGAATTGGTTGAACTGCTTGGTCAGTTCATAGCAGTAGTTGGCGATGCCGCTGGGCGAATAGTCCTTGCCGGCCTGTTCCACGGCTGCTGAATACTCGCTCATTTTCTGAATCAGTTCCACCTCCTTCTCATTCACCGGCAATTGGGTGTCGAGCACCTCGGGCAGGACGAGGCCCTCAGCCTCGGCCTTGCGCAGGATACTGCGGATGCGGGCATGCGTATACTGGATAAACGGACCCGTGTTGCCGTTGAAGTCGATGCTCTCCTCAGGATTGAAGAGCATGTTCTTGCGGGCATCCACCTTGAGGATAAAATATTTCAAGGCTCCCATGCCCACAATACGGGCAATCTCGTTTTTCTCCTCCTCGCTGATACCCACCAGTTTGTTCACCTTGTCCTCGCTCAGTTGGCGGGCGTCGGCAATCATTGTGGCCACCAGGTCGTCGGCGTCCACCACGGTGCCCTCGCGGCTCTTCATCTTTCCGTTGGGCAGTTCCACCATACCATACGAGAAATGCACCAGTTCCTTGCCCCATTTGAATCCGAGGCGGTCGAGCAGGATGGAGAGCACCTGGAAATGGTAGTTTTGCTCATTGCCCACCACATAAATCATTTTGTCGATGGGGAAATCCTGGAAACGAAGGTCGGCGGTGCCGATATCCTGTGTCATATATACGGATGTGCCGTCGGAGCGCAGCAGCAGTTTCTGGTCCAGACCGTCGGCGGTGAGGTCTGCCCATACACTGTTGTCATCCTTGCGGAAGAAGAGTCCTTTCTCCAGGCCCTCCTCCACTTTGGCCTTGCCCACGAGATATGTCTGCGACTCATAGTATATTTTGTCGAAAGCCACGCCCAGAGCCTTGTAGGTCTCGTCGAAGCCAGCATAGACCCAGGAGTTCATCTTCTCCCACAGGGCGCGCACCTCGGGGTCGCCCTGCTCCCATTTCACGAGCATCTCGTGGGCTTCCTGAATGAGCGGGGCTTCCTCCTTGGCTTTTTTCTCGGCGGCCTCGGCATCCAGCCCTTCGGCTTCAAACTGCGTTTTCAGTTGTGCCACCTCCTCGCGGTAGTGCTTGTCGAACGCCACGTAGTAGTCGCCTATCAGGTGGTCGCCTTTCTTGCCGCTGCTTTCAGGTGTCTCGCCGTTGCCCCACCGCTGCCAGGCCAACATCGACTTGCAAATGTGTATGCCACGGTCGTTCACGATGTTGGTCTTCACCACCTTGTTGCCGTTGGCAGCCATGATTTGTGCCAGCGACCAGCCCAGCAGGTTGTTGCGCACATGGCCCAGGTGCAGGGGCTTGTTGGTGTTGGGCGATGAGTATTCTATCATCACCAGGGGTGAGTCGGCTTGGGCCTGACGCTCACCGTAGTGGCTGTCGCCATGAATATCGTTGAGCAGCGTAATCCATGCTGCGGGTGAGATACTGAGGTTGAGAAAGCCCTTCACCACGTTGTATTTTGCCACGGCAGGCTCGCTGGCCATCAGCCAGTCGCCTATCTCGCGCGCGGTATCCTCGGGTTTCTTGCGGGATATTTTCAGGAAGGGGAACACCACTACGGTGAGAGACCCCTCAAACTCACTCCTTGTCTTTTGCACTTGTACCATCTTCTCGGGCACTTCCTGCCCGTAAAGTGCCTTCACGGCTTTCATCACACTGCCGGTAATGCTTGTCTCTATCTTCATTTCTTCAAAATTTTTGCAAAGTTACAACTTTCTTCCGACATCGTGGTCGCTTCGCTCAAAATTATAGAAAAATTATTGGGAAAATTACAGGAAACGCACACAGCGGCAAGGCAAATCTCGTAGGGAATTAGGAATTGATATTAGTGGTGAGTGGTGAGAGGTAAGTGGTGAGAGATTAGCACCGCGAATATGGCCTGCCGCTGGGGAAGAATATCCCCAGCGGCAGTACAAACTTCGTAGGGAATTAGCTCGTCTAATTCCGCATCATTCGCAGTGCACCCATTCCGCCACACAGCAAATGGCCGTGAGCAGCGCCTCCCCTCCCCGCTGGCGGGGAGCGGGCCGGGGGTGGGGGAGAAGAAAAGATTAAAGATGAAAAATGAAAAATTAAAGATTAAGATGGGAAGAGGAAAAGATGAAAGAAGGAAGCCTGAAGGGCTGACCAGAAGACGATGGTGAGTACCAATCGTCCAGGCAGGCGGTGGAGTGCGCAGCACGGAACCCCTGCTTTTTACAGCACAACAAACCCAAAACCCCGAAGTGGGTGACAGAGCATATTTGACGAACATCTGTCACCCACTTCGGGGTTTAATTTGTATATCCAATCGTTAGCAGGGGTTCCGCTTCGCTCCACCGCCTGCCTGTGGTCTCATCACCCCTTCGGGGTTTAGCCACTCCAAACTCCAAACTCCACACTGAATAAGAACTCCAAACTGTCTCCCCTCTCACCCCTATACCCCAAAATAAAATGCTTGACATTTTTTTACTTTTTGCGCTCCCGTACGTCAAAAGAAAAAGCATTAAACCCAATAACAATGATGAAACGACTGTTTTTTATGATGACAGTGCTTGCTGCCACAGCGGCAAGTGCTCAGGTGAAGGAAGACTTCAAGCCCGCCACCACCAACCAGGAGGGCAGGGAGTATCCGATGGTTAACTCACAACGCATGGTGCGCGCCCAGATTTCCGCCCCCGAGGCCAATAGTGTCAAACTCGACATCGGCGGCGTGAAATACGACATGGTGAAGGATGCCAACGGCGTGTGGACAGGTGAGTCTGCTCCCCAGGACGAGGGTTTCCACTATTATCAATTGAACATTGATGGCGCCTCCGTGCCCGACCCAGGCAGCAAATATTACTATGGGGCGAGCCGCTGGGGAAGCGGTATCGACGTTCCTGCTGCCGACGAGGATTTCTACACGGTGAAGAATGTGCCGCAAGGGTCTGTGAACGAGGTGTACTACTATTCCACGGTCACCGAGAAAATGCGCCATTGCTATGTGTATCTCCCCGCTGCCTATCAACAGAATCCCAACCAAAAATTCCCCGTGCTCTATCTGCAACATGGTATGGGTGAGAACGAGACCGGTTGGTCGGCCCAGGGCAAGACCGGCATTATCATGGACAACCTCATCGCTGAAGGCAAGGCCGTGCCTTTCATCATTGTGATGGATAATGGTCTGAACGCCATTCCCGCACATCCCGACACCACACAGACAGGTCCGGGATTCGGATTCCCGGGCATGGGACCACTTCCCGGTGGCCAGGGTGCCCGTCCGCAGGGTGCGCCACAAGGTCCTCCTCCGGGCAGACCACAGGGTATGGGTCCTGGCGGTGGCCAGCGTGGTCCTGGCGGTCCACGTCGTGGTGGCTTCGGTGGATTCAATGGATTCCAGGAAGTGCTGCTGAAAGACATCATCCCGATGGTGGAGAAAAATTACCGTGTGATTGCCGACTCCAAGCATCGCGCCATGGCTGGCTTGTCGATGGGTGGCATGCAGACGCACATGATTACGCTGATGAATCCCACGAAATTCGCATACGTAGGTATGTTCAGCGGCGGCACGTTCCGCACGGAAGAGTTGCAGGATGCAGCCGACTTCAAAAAGACCAACAAGGTGCTGTTCATGAGTTGTGGCGGCAAGGAGAACATGGGTGTGGACAAGGCAGCGGAAGACCTCCGCGCCATGGGCATCAACGCCTATTCGTATGTGTCGCCCGAGACCGCCCATGAGTGGCAGACATGGCGCCGCAGCCTGTATCAGTTCGCACAACTGCTGTTCAAGTAAGAATTAGTGGTGAGGGGTGAGAGGTAAGGGGTGAGAGATTAGCTTCGCGAATATCAACTCCAAACTGAAAAAGAACCCCAAACAGAAAAAGCATTTCTCTCAACCCTCACCACTAATTTAACTGGTCGCTTCGCTCAAAATTATAGAAAAATTCCATTCAAAATTATAGAAATACGGTCCCCAGCGGCAGTGCAAACTTCGTAGGGAATTAACTCGTCTAATTCCGCATCGCCAAATGGCCGTGAGCAGCGCCTCCCCTCCCCGCTGGCGGGGAGCGGGCCGGGGGTGGGGTGGATGAAGATTAAAGATGAAAAATGAAAGATGAAAAATGGAAGCCTGAAAGGCTGACCAGACCATAGGCAGGCGGTGGAGTGCGCAGCACGGAACCCCTGCTTTTAACGACGCAAAAAATTATAAACCCTGAAAGGGTGACAGAGCACATTTGGCGAACGTCTGTCACCCACTTCGGGGTTTACCATATGTGGCAACCTTTAACAGGGGTTCCGCTTCGCTCCACCGCCTGCCTGTGATCCGCCACCCCTTCGGGGTTGAATCGTCCGAAAATAACTATAGATTCTGCCACTCCAAACTCCACACTGAATAAGCCTCTCACCACTGATATCAACTCCTAACTTCAAACTCCACACTCCAAACTCCAAACTTCAAACTCCACACTCCAAACTGCAAATCTCTATTTTCCATCGAATACAAAAATGGCGTTTTTGCGGCATAAAACAAAAAAATCATCCTTTTGCTTTGATTTTTGTGCTACTTTTACTATTTTTGCGGCAAACAAGACAAAAGGAGTAAACATAACAACAAAACATATCAATGCCTATGTAACATCATAATAACAAGACATAAAGGATAAAAGCGTTAACTGATATTCTTGTTTCGGAAAATCGCCAAAATTTCAAATAAAGCAAAGAGTAAAAGTATAACGCTCACGCCTCGGCGTGGGCTTTTACTCGTATATTGCTTTCAGGTGTTTGGCGATACCTCCGGAACGTAGACGCAGTTTTAGTCCACGTCTTTTTCCTTTAAAAAAATCCTCGGCACTGTGACCAACACTCAGCATTTCGAAGCCTTCCTTCTCAATCAGCAACGGCTTGGCCGTTGCCCACCCATCAAAAAAACACAACAATTAAATACCTAACAATCATGAAAAAAATCATTTTTACCTTATTCCTCGCCATCATGGCGACAACAGGGCTGTATGCCCAGCAAATATCCGTGGTGTCATCCGGAGGCACCACCTCCCTCTATAGAACCCTTCAAGAAGCCATCGAAGGAGCTGAACCAGGTAGCGTTATCTATCTGCCTGGAGGGGGATTCCCTATTTCGGACGATGTGAAAATCACCAAGAAACTGACCATTATTGGTATTGGGCATTATATAAAAAGCGGCAATATAGATAATAATGTAGATGGCGTAACTACTATCACTGGTAATCTTTTTTTCAATGAAGGTAGCAGTGGCAGTGCAGTCATGGGATGCTATTTTACAGGTTCAATCAGAATAGGTCATGATGGTAAAGCTGTAAATGATATTATGATTAAGTACTCTAATTTATTTGAAGTCACAGTTCATAATTCTAATTGTATGAAAACAATAGTAAACCAATGCTACATACGAAATGGAGGTGCCTTTGGTAATGCTAATGTTGAGTTGTCTAACAATATAATCAAAAATATTAATGACATCTCAAATGGAATCATTAAGAACAATATTATAACAGAATCATGGGATTATTATGCTTTAAATAAAGTATATAGTACAATTATTCAAAATAACATATTATTACAACGGAACACTGGTATTCACAGAGGAGCCGACTGTCAAATATCGAACAATATGTTTTGTAGAGAATGGGGAGAAGATTGTATTAATATTGGTGACACTGACTGGAATGATATTTTTGTCAATTTCAACAATGGAGCCATTTCACCTACCTCCGACTTCCATTTCAAAGAATCCTATAAGCAATACGAAAACAAGGTGGGTGTCTATGCCAATGGCACTGACTTCGACAAGCAATTAGCCCCCGTGCCCTACATCGTTGCCAAACAGATTCCAGAGCAGACGGATGCTCAAGGCAAACTCAACATCAAGATTCGTGTGAAGGCAGGACAATAAAACTGACGCATTATGAGTAGGAAAACAATTATCAGCATATTTGCCTGCCTGCTCTCCCTGATTCCCATTCTGACACAAGCGCAAACCCTGACAAAATACGAATACTGGTTTGATGACAACTTTAAAGACCGGGTTCCTGGTAGCCTAAGTGGCAGCGACGATGCAGTCAGAGTCAGCATAGGAACAGACCATTTGGACAACGGCGTCCATAAGTTCAGTTTCCGCGCCCGACAGTCGGATGGTTACTACTCCGCCATCACCAGTTCGCTCTTTCTCAAGCGAACGGCAGCAACGAGTAGTCAGATGGAATATTGGTTCGATGACAATATCGGACTAAAGGAGAGCATAGATATCAGCAACACCGAAGGAGAGCAGGAGTTCAACCTCGACCTGCGCGACAACACCAAATTCCCCATGGGTTTCCACAAACTCAACATAAGGGTCACCATGGAGGGGGAAGGTGAGAGCGCCGTCTATTCGTCCCCTGTCCTCAAACTTTCCGCCGGCACAGCCACATCCTTAGAGTATTGGATTGACGACGACATTGCACATTCGCACACCTTCGAGGGCCACCTCGCCTCCGACGGCAAAGACTATCTCTTCGTCAGCGACCTCGACCTTGGCGACATCTCCCCGGGTCATCACCGCCTCTATTGCCGCGCAGTGAGCAGCAGCAAGCGCACGGTCAGCGCCGTCACCATGGTGCCAATCTTGGTGAAACTGCAGAATAACACGGATGCGAAAATCACCCACTATTCCATTTCCATTGACAACACGCCTCCTGTGACCTTCCAAGTGGACAGTCCGGCTGAGGAGGTGGTGGTGAATCGAACCATCGACGCCAGTTCCCTGGACAATGGCGAACATGATTTGTCTATGACTTTCTGGAACGACGCAGGCAACAGCGTCAACGACAAGAGCAAATTCATCGTCGACTTTGCCACAGACAAATTGGCCACTCCCGACCCCTCCACCTTCAAGGCGACAGACATCCACGAGACAGGATTCACTGCCAGTTGGGGAAAGGTGAATGGTGCACTCTATTACGACATCCTCGTGAAAAAAGTGGGTGGCGACTACAAGTATCCTGCATTCAATGGTGGCTCCACAGGGACATCCATTGAAGTGACGGGACTGGAGCCCAACACGTCGTACTTGTTCCAAGTGCGAGCAAGAAACGAAAACCGCAGGAACAACAGCGACTGGAGTCCCAGTATCCCCAATGCGGTGAAGACGACAAATGTGGGCACGACACCCGCCGACCTCGTCATCCACAGCAACAAGGGCTTCGACGGCACCGAGCCCCTCACCCTGGACCTCTCCTACCGCTACAATGTGTGGATAGCCAACAAAGAAGACCACCCATGGCAAGGTTCGTTCTACCTAAAGGACGGCAACGAAGACATCAAGGCATGGTATAAAGTCGTCATTCCCCAAAACTCTGTCCGACCATTGGAATTCGACTACACACCCGAGAGCCTTGGCACCAAGAATTTCGTGCTCTATTACCAGACCATGGGCAGAGGCAGCGGCATACCCGTCAAGACCCGAGAAGGCGCCGATAACATCATGCGGGTTCAAGTGATTTCAGACCCAACGTACAATGAAGGATTGCAACTGGCGACTGCAATAGATTGCCCAGAATCCCTCAAACGTAGTGATAAGTGCAAGATTACGGCACATGTTAAGAACAATAGTAAAGAAGAATGGACGGGAACATTATACATCGCCGACAACGGAATGTCACTTACAGACAAAGAGGTGACCTTAGCACCTGGTAGGGAAATGACTTTAGTTGCCAACGAGTGGGCACCGGAAGTATTGGGAACGCATCAAATAGGTGTGTACTATATGACAGAAAAAATGTTCAATTGGCATCTTGTATCTGGGAATGGGTTTACCAACCCCGTGCCAGTGGAAGTCTATTCAGGTACTGAATTATTCCCGTCATTGGCAACCATTACGCATGTAAGCAAGGAGGTTGAACCTACAGAGGTAACAGAAGGCTCAGAGGTGTATTACTATTTCCGCATTACCGACGATAAAGGCAACCAACTTAAAGATGTCAGAATCATCTTCGGTATTGAAGGTTCCAGCTATCGTGACATCATCAACACCAATCTATCCGATGACAATGGTCTCGCAGTTCTTCGCCTACAAACGGAAGGAAGTGCAGCGATAGCAGCTAGAGGGGAAACCATCAAACTGACCTATAGGCAACTGATGGATAAAAACAATGAAGGAGTACAGTTCATTCTACCAGATGAAGTCATTAAATTGAAAATACACGAAGGCAGCGAAGTGTCTAAACTCACAGGCTTTGAGAATGTGGAGAGTTTTGAAATTGCTGTAAAGCCTGGACTTTCCGCTAAAGGGGGATGGGAGGATTTACTCGGAGTGAAAGATTTTGATTTTTCAGTCTCTGGTAGCGTGACAAAACCTTTCTCCTTTACTTGGAAGAGAAAAATGGATCTTGATGACACTTCTTCAAATGGAAATGGAGGTAGTTTATATAGTCCAAGGAAAGTCAATTATTTATCAGATTCCGACCCCTTGATTTCTCTTGAAACAGGAGTCAAAGGTAAATTTAACGGGAAATTGAATATATTGGATTATGTCAATCTTAGTGGAGGCATAAATGGCAGTGCGAAACAGAAAACGACCTATCATGCAAACTCATGGAAGACACCTCTTGCTATTACCATAGGTTATACTGAAAGCATCTTTGTCGGAACCAATAACACAACAATCAAGGGTATAAGAGCTTTGGAGACGTGGTATACCAGAAAATACGGCGGAAAAGGTTTCTTTGAAGATATAATTGTACCTGAAGACACCTATGATAGTGGTAATTGGGGAGTCAATTACAAGGCAGAATTTGATTTTCTGAAAATACTTTCACCGGTGCTTGGCCGCCTAGGAGGAACAAGATTACCCATACCCTCTTTTAATCTTGACGGCAGCAAACTGAAAGGTTACCATGAAGGTGCCTTTACCTGGGAGCCAGAGATAATAAGGTATAAAAACGGCCGATATATTTATGGAATGAGCCGTAAAATCAAGAGAGAATACGGTGGTAGTATGCGTATTCTGCTTAATGATTTTGCATCTCCACAAAAACCATGGTGGAAGTTTGCCACTGGGATGACTAATAGTTTCAATAATCTCAATGAGTTCTTGAAAAATACAGATTCTTCAGGAGAGGCATCTTTCGCTTATTCCTGGAAAGAGGAAGAGATGTACACTTCTGAAGAAAGGAAACATCTTGCAGAAATCTCGAATACTTATGAAATTCAAACCGCTGCTGCTTATAACAACACTCCGTTAAGAAATTAAAATAGATTACAAAATAGGGTGTAAAGAATTTGGTTCAGAAATAGTCTCGAAAAAGTGTCTGTAAATGACGTTGTTAAGTGTTGAAACAAATCTTCTTTTGTAAACATTATTTAACTATAAACATTTCTTTATCTCATT
>Ga0247611_10008505_pt1 | contig 12629 bp, 9 predicted proteins | sample 177DNAGHGhighgp2_FD_192422 | JGI IMG/M metagenome (GOLD analysis project Ga0247611, IMG submission 192422) | Sheep rumen microbial communities from Palmerston North, Manawatu-Wanganui, New Zealand - 1770 DNA GHGhigh gp2 | ecosystem: Host-associated > Mammals > Digestive system > Stomach > Rumen ... | reverse complement strand
GTTCCTTAGTTTTGATTTGTTTTATTTAGTTTGTGGTTGCAAAGGTATAATAAAAAAATGGACTAACCAAACGGCAGCCCAATTTTCTTAAATATCCATCATCTTGTGTCATAGTTTTCACTAAAAAAAGAGGGCAAGTCCGAAAACCTCGCACAATAACTCGGTAAAATTGTAAAGGGACTTGCCTTTGTGTTATGACAAGTCCCTTTTCAATATAACATTTCAGAGCTAATTTACTCTTCGACAGCGGCCTGCGCGGCGGCGAGACGGGCGATGGGCACGCGGAAGGGAGAGCAGCTGGCGTAGTTCATGCCAATCTTAGCGCAGAACTTCACTGAGCTGGGCTCACCACCATGCTCACCACAGATACCGCAACGGAGGTCGGGACGTACCTCGCGACCACTCTTCACGGCATACTTGATGAGTTTGCCGACACCCTTTTGGTCGAGTACCTGGAACGGGTCAACCTTCAGGATCTTCTTGTCGAGGTATACAGGCAGGAACGAAGCAATATCGTCGCGGCTGTAACCAAAGGTCATCTGAGTGAGGTCGTTGGTACCGAATGAGAAGTACTGAGCCTCAGTAGCAATACGGTCTGCTGTCAGAGCAGCACGAGGAATCTCAATCATGGTACCAATCTCGAACTCTACCTCGATGCCGTACTCAGCGAATACTTCCTTGGCAGCCTCCAGAATGACTTCCTTCTGCTGCTTCAGCTCATAGAGTGTACCAATCAGCGGAACCATGATCTCTGGCATAGGATTCTTGCCTTCCTTCTTCAGTTCGCAAGCAGCACCGAGGATGGCGCGGGTCTGCATAGCGGTGATTTCAGGGAAGGTGATGCCCAGACGGCAACCACGGTGACCCAGCATTGGGTTGTTCTCAGCCAGTGAGTCAACACGACGCTTGATATCCTCTACGCTGACGCCCATCTCCTTAGCCATGGTCTCCTGACCAGCCAAATCGTGGGGAACGAACTCGTGCAATGGGGGATCCAACAGACGGATGTTAACGGGCAGTCCGTCCATAGCCTCAAGAATACCCTTGAAGTCAGCCTTCTGGTAAGGCAGCAACTTAGCAAGAGCCTTCTCACGACCAGCAGCATCCTTCGACAGAATCATTTCACGCATAGCGATAATCTTCTTATCCTCGAAGAACATGTGCTCGGTACGAGTCAGACCAATACCCTTGGCACCGAAGTTGCGGGCAACCTGAGCGTCGTGTGGAGTATCAGCATTGGTGCGAACCTGCAGTTTGGTGTACTTGTCGCAAAGGTCCATCAGTTCCTTGAAGTCGCCAGAAAGCTCGGCAGCCTTGGTAGGAACTTCACCAGCATAAACCTGACCAGTGGTACCATTCAGAGAGATATAGTCGCCCTCCTTATATACTACTCCGTCGATTTCAACGGTCTTATCCTTATAGCTAACATTCAGCGAACCAACACCCGATACGCAGCACTTACCCATACCGCGAGCCACAACAGCAGCGTGTGAGGTCATACCACCACGGGCAGTCAGAATACCCTCGGCAGCTGACATACCGGCGAGGTCTTCAGGAGATGTCTCGATACGAACGAGCACCACCTTGTGACCATCCTTGTGCCACTCCTGAGCATCGTCAGCGTGGAACACAATCTGACCACAGGCAGCACCGGGAGATGCAGGCAGACCCTGAGCAATCACCTTGGCAGAGGTCAGTGCCTTCTTATCGAATACGGGGTGCAACAGCTCGTCGAGCTTCTGAGGCTCGCAGCGCATGATGGCGGTCTTCTCGTCAATCTTGCCTTCGTGCAGCAGGTCGATGGCAATCTTCACCATAGCGGCACCTGTACGCTTACCGTTACGGGTCTGCAGGAACCACAGCTTGCCCTCCTGAACGGTGAACTCCATATCCTGCATATCGCGATAGTGCTCTTCGAGTTTCTCCTGAATGCCGTTGAGTTCCTTGTAAATCTCGGGCATTGCCTCCTCCATAGAAGGATACTTGGCTACACGGTCAGCCTCGCTGATGCCGGCACGCTCAGCCCAGCGCTGAGAACCAATCTTTGTAATCTGCTGAGGTGTACGGATACCGGCAACAACGTCCTCACCCTGTGCGTTAACCAGATACTCGCCATTGAACAGGTTCTCACCATTGGCAGCATCACGGCTGAAGCAAACACCGGTAGCAGAGGTATCGCCCATGTTACCGAATACCATTGCCATTACCGACACGGCTGTACCCCACTCGTCGGGAATTCCTTCCATCTTACGATACAGGATAGCGCGCTCGTTCATCCAAGAACGGAACACAGCGCAGATGGCACCCCACAACTGCTCGATAGGATCGTCGGGGAAGCTCTTGCCGGTGCGTTCCTTGATGGCAGCCTTGAACAGCTGAACCAACTTCTTCAGCTCGTCAACACTCAGGTCCTTGTCCAACTTCACGCCACGCTCTGCCTTTACCTTCTCGATAATCTCCTCGAACGGATCGATGTCGGTCTTGTTTACGGGCTTCATCTCCAGCACCACGTCACCATACATCTGTACGAAACGGCGGTATGAGTCGTAAACGAAATGAGGATTGTTGGTCTTCTTAACCATACCTTCGGCAACCTCGTCGTTCAGACCCAGATTCAGAATGGTATCCATCATACCCGGCATAGAGGCACGAGCACCCGAACGTACAGACACAAGCAGAGGATTCTCCTTGTCGCCGAACTTCGAGTTCATCAGACTCTCAATATGCTTTACTGCAGCCATCACATCGTCGTTCAGGAGTTCCATAATCTTCTCCTGACCTACCTGATAGTACTCGTTACAGCAATCTGTAGTGATAGTGAAACCAGGAGGAACGGGCACACCAATCAGGTTCATCTCAGCAAGGTTAGCACCCTTGCCACCCAGTTCCTCACGCATCTTTGCGTTACCTTCGGCCTTACCATTACCGAAAGTATAAACTCTTTTTTGGCTCATAAATTAGTTATTTATTACGATTAACATGAATAATTATTGTCTTCAATTTGTGCAAAGTTACAATAAAAATCCCAACCATGCAAGTATTTAGCAAAATTTTGCAATAGCAGGAACTTCAATTGATAAAAAGTTTTGTAATTCGCTCCATTTGCATTACCTTTGTAAGTGGAAAATAATGATTATATGAGCACTTTTTCTAATTATTCTTCAGAGATTCACTCCTGCCCGGAGCTGATGTCTTGCATCCAGGAGATCGGATTCCTGCCTTTGCTGGAAAGTGGTATCAACGGTTATTCGGCCGAAGCACTGGTGGCAGAGGAGTGTCAATATACGGTGCTCCCAGATGGTTCGTGGGAATGGCCATTGTGGAAGTGGAAGGGCCCTGTAGTAACAGAAGGCAACTGTGTCTATGGAAAGTTCTTTGCGGGAAAGGCCGGATTCATCAGTCGTGAGTGGTGGCCCGATTTCTATAATTGGCGTCGTAGCCAGCATCCTGCACCCGAAGAAGGTACCATCGAGGAAATGATTCTGATGACATTACGCGAACAGGGCAGTTTGATAACCCGTGAATTGCGTGCGGCTTGTGACTTCATTGGACCGAAGATGCGAGGACGTTTTGACAGTTACATCACCCGACTGCAAATGGGGTGCTACATCGTTACAGAGGACTTTGTCTATCCTACCGACAAGCACGGACGCGAATATGGCTGGGGATGGTCTCTGCTGACTACGCCCGAAGCGCTGTTAGGAAAGGACAGGTGCCGGTGCGAGCGAACACCAGAGGAATCATATCAGCGCATGTGGAAACATCTGACGCAGCTATTGCCAACTGCCAACGAGAAGCAAATCAAGAAACTTTTGTAGTTTCAGCGTTTTCTACACTTATCACCATATTACCGAAATTGGAGTCCGCCCTGAGGGGACTACGGCTCACTCATGGTGAGATTACGGCTCACTCCCGACGAGATTACGGCTCTCATTTCTTTACAACAAAAGGGCTTGCCTCGCGGCGAGCCCTTTCGAATTACTAAACTAAACAAATACTTTATGATTCAATGATTATTATGTCTGTCATGCTCTTTATTGAGCCTGCTCACAATGACGACAGTTACACTTGCCCTTGCGCTCGCAAAAGCGTTCGCACTGGGCACAGATGTCGTATCCAAGCATGGCACCGAGAATGAAGTCTTCCTCAGGGGTCAACTCGTTCAGCGGGCGGGTGACGATAAGACGGATGGCCTCAAGGCATTCGCGACGACCGAAATAGAGGTTTAGCGTGTTCTTGCCTGCAGGCTGAAGGATGTACGGTATGTTCTGATGTTGCAGACGTTCGGTGGCAAACTGCTCGTAACGTTTGTTCATGGTGAACAAAATCATCTGGCGCACTCCTTTTTTGTACTCATAGATGTGGTTCATCAGTACCTTCATATCTATCGGCATCCGTTCCATGGGATAAATGTAATATGCTTAATGGTTATTGTAACGAGGGAGAAATCTGTGCGATCCAAGCGTCAATACGCTCGTCGGTCTTATCGTCTTCGTTGACATCGTCAAGGGGAAGTCCGACGAACTTGCCGTCAACAACGGCGGAGGAATCATCGAAGGTATATCCATCCGTACTGACAGCTCCGATGAACTTGGCTCCACTCTGCTTGATGCCGTCGTAGAGTTCGCCTATGCCTCCCACGAAGGTGTCGCTATAGGTGGAACAGTCGCCACATCCGAAAAGGGCGATGGTTTTACCGCTGAGGTCTGCACCCTTAAGTACTGACAACCCGTCGTACCAATCATCCTGCAACTCGCCAGCGCCCCACGTAGAGGTGCCAAGGATGAGGTTCTGGTGCTGTGCGACAACGTCGGCACTGAGTTCCTGAACGTTAAGGGCCTCACAGCCCAACTTCTGTGCAATCTTCTCTGCGATGGCCTCGCAGGTACCGGTAGAAGAACCGTAAATAACAATTGTGTTGCTCATTTCTTTTTAATGTCTGTTTATGTGGTTAAAACGTTTCCGACTGCAAAGGTAGGGAGAAATGAACAAACGTGCAATACCTAAAAATTGTGGTTTATGGCAGGACGAACATCAGCGACTCATAGAATTGTGTTAACAAGACATAGAAAAGCAGGAGTGGTGCGGCGAGGCGGATACCCTCAAGTAGTGACTGGTACACCTCAGTAAAGTCCTGATAGTGGCCGGCTATGGTTCCATAAAGCCAGCCGAAAGTCATCATGCTGAAGGCGATGACGGGTATCAGACTGAAAGAGAAAGGCGATGGCCAGAGTGTTCCGCTGGCAGAGAGCAGTACGGCGTGAGGGGTTACGGTAAGCAGAAGAACAGCGACCACACACACCACGAGCCATGCCAGCGACAACCACAGTGCACGGCGCTCACGATAGGAACGCCCAAGCGGCCAGATGCGGCTACGCACCAGACAGCCATAGGCAATAGCAAGCAGGAGAAGGTCTGCCAACCAGGGCTTAGCCAGCTGTTGTGAGAAATGGCCAAAGAACCAACGCAATCCCTCGCCTGAAAGCAGGGAGTGGATTCCGCTGGTCGGAAATGCAGCACTACATAGCCACGACAGCATCATCAGCATCAGCTGTGCCACCATCAGGCCCAATGCTATATGAGGTATCAGCCTTTTCACTCCACGTCAGGCATGAGGTTGTCAATATCCAGAATGCGCAACTCAAGGGCGCGAACTACAAGGCGGGTAGCATTGACGCTCTCGCCACTGGGGAAGAGTTTCTTGGCGAGTTCATTCTGACGTTTCTCCAGACTCTTGACCCCAAAGGGCATACCACGCAGAGCCGTTATCTGTTCTTTGGTATAACCAAGTGCCAGATGACGAAGGAAACGCTCGTCATACTCGTCAATCTCGTAGTCGATGAGTGCTTCCTGACGAGCCAGTTGTGATGAGACTGCATACTTGAAGCGCTCGACGATTTTCTGCAGGATAGGCTCGTTGAATACCAGCTGCTTACCCTCCATGACAGCCATGACGTCGCGTCTTGTCAACAGTTCGCCACTCTTGAGGATAATGCCGTCGGCTCCTGCATCAAGTACGTCAACCCATAGTTTCTCGTTGAGTATTTCGCCCGTAAAAATAAGGATACGGACCTGAGGGTAGAGTTCTTTCGTCTGACGGCAGATTTCGACACCGACAGTCGTGGAGCCTCCAAGTCCCAAGTCGAGCAACACAAGGTCTGGTTGCTGCTGTTTGATGAGTCGCCAGTAGGCTACCTCGTCCTCAGCGGTGCCAATGACTTCGGCCTCGGGTATCTCATTGCGGATGATGCCTTCTGTGCCTTTCAGTTCGAGGGGCACGTCCTCTACGATAATCAGTTTAAACTTATCCATTTATGTACTTTATTAGATATTTACATTTTTGGCTGCAGGCAGTGTGACGACAATCTGCTGGTCGCGGAAGACGACGCCGCAGCCTCGGCGATGGGTGGCCTCGCCATGATCGCGGACTATCTGGCGGGCAAGCAGCGAGGTCAGCGTTGAGAGACTGGCGGAAAGTTGAACGTGAAAGACTACATATTTATCGTCTTTGGCCTCGGCCATCACGTCTGCGGGTCTTAACAACTCGAACAGGTAGTTGAGCATGTTGGCGTCTCCCAATACCCATTGTCCGTAGAACTGCTGGGCAGTGACATGCAACTTGACTTGTTCTATCTGCCGCATAGCCTGTTCGCTGAGAATGCCATAGAGATCGCGATAGTAATGGGCAACTTCACGCAGTGACTCCATATCGTTTGTGTCAACCAACTGGCGGATGCGGCTGGGATAGTACATCGTCTCATGCTTGAGCGTTGACAGGCAGTTATCCAGTACGGCATTGACTACGTGCAGCTTGGCCTGCTCCAGTTCGATGCGCCGTAGCTCGTCGTCTGCCATTTCAATATTGTCGAGTTGCATACGCTCACGGCGGTGGCGTGAGTAGAGCAGGTGACGATAGTAGAGCATGTAATAGGCCGGAACGATGAGCAACAAGGTGACCACCAGCAGAATGACTGCAATGCGCTTGTTCTGCTGCGACTGTTGCATCTGGCGACAGTAGTCTGCCAGTGTATTGTCTGCACTGAGTTCTTTGAAAAGCTGTGTGTATACCTTATTATTATATGCATAAAGGTGCCACTCATGAAGAGCCAGAGCAGCCACGGCACTCTCATTGCGGATATCCAGGATAATTTGGTAATTGACATCTAAACTGTCGTGCAGCCACTGTATCTCGGGAGGTGTCACCGATGTATCGTCATCGGAAACCATGAGCAGACGTCCCTTAGGACGTTGTGACTGATATTGCAGGTTCAGGTAACGGCGGCAGGAGTCAGCAAACTGAAGGGTTCGCTGATAGGTGCCATTGACATTACTGAAATAGGCAGAATCGGCAAAGATGTGAGCCTGCGACATATAGTCCAGTGCCTGAGAAGGAAGAACAAACAGGGAAGTATGAAGCATAGCCAACAGCACCACGATGCGCTTAACTCCTTTCGGCAATCGGAAGAAGAAGCGAGAACCCCTACCCTCCTCACTCTCGGCAGAAATCAGGCATACACTGAACAGTTGGCTCATCTTGCGATACTTCTCGATGATGCCCTTGCAATTCATCAGGCCGAAGCCGTGTGAAGACTGGTGATGATTGCTATCGTCGTGAATAGGCTTGTTATCGAAGACATGTGTCAGGCGGTCTGCATTCATGCCACAACCCGTATCACTGACTGATAGTTCGACGTATGCTTCGTGGTCTGTAGCGCTAACGGTTACCTGCCCACCTTTGTCCGTAAACTTGCGGGCATTGTCGGCCAGTGTGTTGAGCATGAAAAGCGTCAGCACCCTGTCAGCTTTGACTACGGCCTCGGTAGGCTCTACGACAAGCGATACACCTTTCATGTCAAAGCTGGCACGTCCTCTGTTGACGAGTTCGAAGAGCTGTTGCAGGCGGAAACTCTCTATGTGAAGGCTCAGCTCACCCTGACGCAGTTGTATCCACTTCGTCAGCAAGTCGTTCTGTTCGTTGATTTTGTCCGTCAGTTCACGGATGTAATTCAGGTCTTCCTGGTTGTATTGTTTTTCAGGATTCGTCGGGTTGTCTGTATTCCCCAGATGGTCCACAGAATAGAGAATGCGGTCTATGAAAGGCGTGATGCTGTTGACGAGCGATACTTTAGCACGCTGCTCCAGATGGCGGCGTTCCAGTTTCTCCAGGTTCAGACGACCTACATGCAGTTCGTCGGCTTTCTGCTCCAGTACGTCATCCAGTTGGTGGTCATCCTTGCGCTTCCGGTTCAAGTAATTGAACAGCCATAGCAAGAACAACAAAAGGACGATGGCTCCGACAACAGCTATAATCATCCAGTTCAGCTGATTGGCAGTAGTTTCCAAGATGCCTGCGCGAGCTTCAAGTTCACGATCCTGGCGTGTCTGTTCTTGCAGGTCAATATAAAGGTTGCGATAATAGTCACTCTGAGGCTTATCGTTGACGGCAGCATTAACCACACTGAGCTGTTCGTAAATACTTGCCACAAGGTCTGGTGCCTGGTTGATGCGTTTATCGACCAGTGCCTGTCCCAAATGCTCTGCAGCCTGAGGTTCGTTGCCCAGCGCATGATAGCACGATGCCAGTGTACGGTGCGCACCTGCTATCTGATAGACATCGCCATAAGCAGTAAATAGTTGCAACGCCTCTTCTGCCAGCATCAAGTCATTGGTATGTTCGGCCAGCGCCTCCTTGGCATTGGCTTCAAAGTAGAGATAGCCGGAACGCATAGCTATATTGAGACAGCGTTCCAAAGCATTGATTTCCTCTTGGAAAATGTCCTCGGGACTACCCTCCGTAATAATACCGCCGGCACCGACATTATAAAGATAGTTTAAATACTGGGCTGTATCATGTCGTACCTGATCAATATCTATTTCAAGCAGTGCTTCAACAGACTGGCGTTCCAGGCCTACATAATAATAATAGGTGGAATTGACAATAGCCAATTCCGACTCTGCATAAACCATTCGGCGCTGGAGATGTTCGGACAGAGTGAAACGCTCCTCATTAATACGTCTCTGATGTGCTATAGCACGTTCACGATGTTCGTAGAAGGCACGATTGTTGCTGCGACGCTGACAAAGTCGCATCTGCTGTACTTCGGCCACCAGAAGTTCTACCTGATTATCTGTGAACTTCACTATTTCCTGCAATAAGCTGTCAGCCTTCTGGTAATCCATGCGAACCATGCTGACGAATGCGAGGTTGTTGAGTGCCTCGGCACGTCCGTCAGGATAGGACGCAGCAAGCCCCAATGCCTGCTTGGCATAGACTTCGGTTGAATCAATATTGCGGTAGTGACAGGCATAAGAGTGGGCATTCAACTGGTCTACCGCTGCCTGGTCGGACGGTGCACAGCCCACAAAAAGGAAAAGACTCAGTACAGCCAAAAGCCATACTGAGTCTTTGATTGAAAATCTATTATGCGCGAGCCTTAGCCACATAACCAAGTGCCTCCTTGCACTTGTCGGTTACATACTGCCAGTCGCCTGCCTTCACCTTGTCGCTGGGGAAGAGCTTTGAGCCCATACCGACGCAGAACACACCGGCCTTGAACCACTTCTGCAGGTTCTCCTCCTCGGGAGCTACGCCACCAGTAACCATGATTTTAGACCAAGGCATAGGAGCCTTCAGGCCCTTCACCATGTTAGGACCAACAACGTCACCGGGGAATACCTTCGTCAAATCGCAACCCAACTCCTGAGCCTTACCAATCTCTGAAACGGTCATACAGCCGGGGCAATAGGGAACGAGACGACGGTTGCAGACGGGAGCGATATCGGGGTTGAACAACGGTCCTACCACGAAGCAGGCACCCAGCTGGATGTAGAGTGCAGCAGTGGGAGCATCAACTACAGAACCGATACCCAGTGCCAACTCGGGGCACTCCTTGTCGGCCCACTTCACCAGCTCGCCAAACACTTCCTGTGCGAAATCGCCACGGTTGGTGAACTCAAAAGCACGAACACCACCCTCGTAGCAAGCCTTTACTACATTCTTACAAGTCTCCAGGTCTTTATTGTAGAATACGGGAACCATACCCGTGTCGCCGATCTTCTTCAGTACGGCTATCTTATCAAACTTTGCCATGATTGTCAATTTTCAATAATTTATGTACAAATAGTCTTAGCGCTGTACACGTCCGTTAGCATTACCGCCAGCCAGGCTCTCTACTTCGTCGATACCAACCAGGTTGAAGTCACCGTTGATAGTGTGCTTCAGGGCAGAAGCGGCTACGGCAAACTCAAGAGCCTCGCCCTGAGTCGACTTGGTCAGCAGACCGTGAATCAGACCACCTGAGAAGGAGTCACCACCACCCACGCGGTCAATGATTGGATTAATCTCGTAACGCTTTGACTGATAGAACTCCTTGCCATCGTAAATAAGAGCCTTCCAGCCGTTGAACGTAGCGCTGAAGCTCTCGCGGAGCGTAGAAACAACATACTTGAAGCCAAACTCCTCGCGCATCTGCTTGAAGATACCCTCATAGCCAGCAGCATCGGTCTGACCACCCTCAACGTCAGCATCGGGCTTGAATCCGAGGCAAAGCTCTGCATCTTCCTCATTGCCAATGCAAACGTCCACATACTTCATCAAGGGACGCATGATGCTGATAGCCTTCTCTGAAGTCCACAACTTCTTGCGGAAGTTCAGGTCTACAGAAACCGTTACGCCATGACGCTTAGCAGCCTCACAAGCCAACTTGGTCAGCTCAGCAGCTTTGTCGCTAATAGCAGGAGTAATGCCAGACCAGTGGAACCAGGCAGCACCTTCCATGATAGCGTCGAAGTCAAAGTCCTTGGGATCAGCCTCAGCGATAGAAGAATGAGCGCGGTCATAGATAACTTTTGACGGACGCATAGAAGCGCCAGTCTCAGCATAATACAGACCTACACGGTCACCACCACGGGCAATGAACTGGGTATTTACACCATAACGGCGCAGTGCATTGACAGCAATCTGACCAATCTCGTGCTTGGGCAGCTTTGATACAAAGTAAGCCTCGTGACCATAGTTAGCCACGCTGACAGCTACGTTAGCCTCACCACCACCAGGAATGATGCGGAATGACTCACTCTGAATAAAACGATCGTTGCCCATAGGCGACAGGCGGAGCATAATCTCACCTAAAGTTACAATTTTTGCCATTTGTTTTAGTATTTTATTTAAATAAATTTGGAATTTCGACCACAAAGATAGCACTATTTTTCGGAACTGCAAAATATTAAGTCAAAATATTCTTTAAAACTTCCGTAAACGTTTTTTGTGGGAACTTCAAATAATTACTAAGAAAAACTAATTTCCTTTGGTATTTCGCTCAATTTACACTACCTTTGCACTGTATATGGAGAAGTTGACATTCACATCGGAAGAAAAAGAAGAGACCCTCGCCCTGTATCAGCAAGTGCGTGATCAAATAATCGACTCGCTGCAGAAAGGTGACGAGGAACACATACGACATCACTTGATGAACGCCATTGAGAAACATCAGGTAAGCCGTAATGTGTTTGGGCTGAACCCTATCCTACTCGGATTCCAAACGGCTCTTTTGGTTGTCGAAGAAATCGGACTCAGGCGCGATGCGGTGATTGCCATCTTGCTACGCCCAAGCGTTGAGGAGGGTTATCTGACCATTGACGACGTGCAGGCCGACTATGGCGAATCTGTCGCCCGAATACTGCGTGGATTGCAACGCATCCAACAGCTTTACAAGAAAAACCCAGTTGTTGAGTCGGAGAACTTCCGCAACCTGCTTTTATCATTTGCAGAGGACATGCGTGTCATCCTCATCATGATTGCCGATCGCGTAAACCTGATGCGTCAGATTCGTGACACCACACAAAAACAGTCACAACGTGAGGTCAGCGAAGAAGCGGCCTATCTGTATGCCCCACTTGCTCACAAGCTGGGACTTTACAAGTTGAAGAGTGAGCTGGAGGACCTATCGCTGAAGTATCTGGAGCCTGAAGCCTACTATCACATCAAGGAAAAGCTGAGCGAAACCAAGAAAAATCGCGATGCCTATATAGAACGTTTCATCAAGCCTATTGAGGAACGGCTGACTGAGGCCGGACTGAAGTTCCATATTAAGGGACGTACCAAGTCGATACACTCCATCTGGCAAAAGATGAAAAAGCAAAAATGTCCGTTCGAGGGTGTCTATGACCTCTTTGCCATCCGCATTATCATTGACACACCGCTGGAGAAAGAGAAAATGCATTGCTGGCAGACCTTTGCCATCATCACCTCAATGTACCAGCCTAACCCCAAGCGACTCCGTGACTGGCTCAGCGTACCGAAGTCCAATGGCTACGAATCGTTGCACATCACTGTGCTGGGTCCTGAACAGAAGTGGGTCGAGGTACAGATACGTACAGAACGCATGGACGAGGTGGCAGAACGGGGCGTGGCTGCCCATTGGCGATACAAGGGCATCAAGGGTGATGCAGGTATGGACGAATGGCTGACCAATATTCGCACCATGCTGGAAACCAGCGACGGGCTGGAGGCTATGGACCAGTTCAAGATGGACCTATACGAAGACGAGGTATTTGTCTTCACGCCTAAGGGCGATTTGTTCAAATTCCCCAAGGGAGCCACTGTGCTCGACTTTGCCTATCACATCCAT
>Ga0247611_10008504_pt1 | contig 12630 bp, 10 predicted proteins | sample 177DNAGHGhighgp2_FD_192422 | JGI IMG/M metagenome (GOLD analysis project Ga0247611, IMG submission 192422) | Sheep rumen microbial communities from Palmerston North, Manawatu-Wanganui, New Zealand - 1770 DNA GHGhigh gp2 | ecosystem: Host-associated > Mammals > Digestive system > Stomach > Rumen... | reverse complement strand
ACCCTTGGCACCAATGATGGCCCAGCAGCCATGAGCAGGAATCACCTCACCTTCGATACCCATCCAAGTATCCTTACCGTCTTTCTTCAGGGAAACCCCTTTGAGCTTGATGGGGAAGTCGCCCATATTATACAGCTCAATGAACTTACCCTCATCAGTGTCAGCAGCACCGAAGAGCTCATTCAAGCGCAGCTTCGTAAAGTCGGTTGGTGGGTCACCAACCTGGTATTCACGTTCAGGAGAATCAGTAGAGAAACCAGCCTCGTTGACCACCGTCACGAAGTATTTCACCTTGGTGCCGTCTTCCTGAGCAGGAATCACACCCGTGAAAGTGTTTCCGTTTCCGCTCATGGCCACCTCGTTGTAGCCTCCACCGTTGATGCTATATGACAGTGTGGCGGTGCGAACAGCCTGCAGACCAGAGACCACAGCGGTAACGGTCACGTTGTCGGTAGATGTAGGAGCAGCGATGCTTGACGCCACCGAGTCGATGCTTGACGGTCCTTCATAGACTTCGTCTTCCATACATGCAGCCATCAATGCCATGACGGTCAGCATGAATAAGTATTTCATTGTCTTCATCGTTCTATATTTTTGAAGGTTCAATAATATGATTACTTATGACTTTAGAAGTCAACCTCGAAACGAACGGCAATACTATTATAGCTCACGCCGCCCTTACCTTTCGGCTCAACCGCTTTGGTGAAGTCGGCTGTAGGCTTACCGGTAGCGTCATGACCGATAACCAGTTTTCCCTTACCGTTAGCATAGCGGTCGTTGCAGGAATACATGTAGTTGATGGCCATCTTGATAGAGTTGCCAAGGTAGAAGTTCAGACCAGCGGTGTAGTTTTCGCCCGATCCGCCATATACATCGCGGTGGTTCAGGTCGAGATAGTCGTAGCGCAGATTCAGCTCCACATCACCCCATTTCTTTCCCGGAGCGATAGAGGTGAACTCACCCTCAGCAACGTTGAAGTGCTGATGACCGCCGAAGAGGGCGTAGCCCACTTGGACGTAGTAGCCACCGAAGTTATAGCCTTCACCGGGAACCGATACATGCGTACCAATCCATTCCGACTGTACTTTCAAACCATTCCAGTAAGCACCAACCTCTGTTCCATACAGCCAGTTATGGTGAACGTTAGGAATCACGTCAGTATCGATGTATTTCTTACGGTTGATGCTCGTTGAGTTACGAGTGCTGAAGCGCATGCCGCCATAATCGGATGTGCTCACATCCGTCTTGGGTGTGCGGTACGAAGCCTTGGCACCGAGGTAGAATCCCTTCTTACGGTCTTGGGTATAAGGCATCCAGCCGATCTTTGAGGTAAGCGAGTACCCCTGACTGCGCCCGAAGTCCTTATTGTTGTCCTGCACATATCCAGCCTCTTCCGATCCGGCAATCTCCTGGAAGAAGGCTCCGAACGAAGCCCTGAAGTGGTCGCGCAGATAGGCAGCCTGGAAACCAAGATGACGGGAAGGAGCGAGTGCCTGCGTAACCATTGGTCTTTCAATCAGCTGCAGATAGCGGGAAGAAGTGGTGCGTTCCATGGAGAAATCCTCCTTGAAGTTACCCGCCTTGAATTCCATGTTCTTCACGCCATCGTATTCCACGATAGCATCTTTCAGTTCAAAGAGTCCGTCGGCCATGTCCATATCCACCTCACCATACCAGTCTTTACCAAGCTGTGCTTTCACGGCGAAACGAGCACGGCGGATAGAAATGCCATTACCAATCCTGTCATAGTCGGAGCCTACTCCCCAGAAGGTGGCTCCGTCAACCATTACGCGGTTGTCCATCCAGAGTCTGTAACTTTGGTCCTTCGATTCCAGTACCAGGATATTGTTACGAGCCTCTGCATGTAACTCCTTCCTGTCAACAGCCACGCCATACTGGTTGTAGCGGACTTCCTCGTTTTCCTGAGCCATTGCACTGCTGCTAACCAGCAGGAAAGCTCCTAAGGTAAGAATTGCTGTTTTTTTCATAATTGTTGTTGATTAATAATACATATGTTAGTAATAATATTCATACACTTGTTGACTACAGCAGTTTCAGGTAGTTCACCAGATTCTCGCTGCGGTCGAGCCGTAGCTTCTTGCGCAGACGGTATCGGTTAATCTCCACGCTCTTCGTCTCCAGGTTCACCATATTGGCTATTTCCTTACTGGAGAACCCCAGTCGAAGCAGTACGGCCAGCCTGCATTCCCTTTTTGAGAGATTCGGACAACGCATCTGCAGCCGGCAGACAAAGTCGTGGTGCATCTTCTCCACCATCTGGTAGATCTTTTCCATCTCAGGCGGGAAGCGCAGCGTTTGCTGCAGGTCCTTGTCTATTTCAACCAGCGATTCCCTGATTCCCTCAGTATCAGCCCCTTTTGACAGTTCCCTCAGCTGTTGACCAACCCCCGTCATATATTCCCTCTGCTGCTGCATGAACAAAGAGAGGTCGATCAATTCCTTGTGCTTGAAGTCGATTTCCCGCGTCATGCTGTCAAACTGAGAAGTAACCGCCATGACATCAAGTCGGTTGAACTCATTGCTCACTTCATCACGGTGTTTCAGCTCGTCGCTCAGCAACCTGCTGAACAGCTTCCCTTTCTTGTACTGCGTATAGGAGAGTCTGATGAGCAGACAAGCCAGGATGACAAAGAGCGCCAGTACCCAGAAGAAGTAAGGACGGTTATACAGCCACTGCATGATGACACAGATGAGGAACGACAGCATAGGCGTAGCCACAGCGATGATCACCATGTTGAGCAGACGTTTCATCTCCCCTTCACGCTCCAGAACAAAGGTATTCCCTTCCTTCAGCAGGTTGGCCGATACGATGACAGAGGGTAACGGAGTGATGAGAACCGGTAAAACGATGTTGAACAGCATCAACGACAGCGTCTGTCCGTAGAGCGAAGCCAGTTGCTCGGGCATCCTCCCGTTTCTGGGGCGCCGGTATACGTGGATGATGACAGGACTGAGGCACATCACGATCATGATGGCCACCAGTATCCATAGGGTCCAGCGCGAAAGACCGCTATTATATATATAAAGAGGTGAAATCAACGAGTCGATCAGTAACGCATAGTTACATGTCAGAGCAATACCACAGAGCACCACACCGATATAGGCCAACCATTTGATGTATAACTGTTTGGTTAGCAGGTGTATAGCTTTCTCTTCGATATACCGGCGGATGAACCTGTGGGTTAGCAGGGAGCATGCGATGCTGACGATGGGTGCGATAACCACTGATAAGAGAACCACCACCCATAACACCGTACTGATGGCATTGTCTCTCATGACGAATAGGGCGAGCAAGGCTCCCCAGAAGGCCGTAACGGTGGAAAAATGCGTGTTCACGGTGGAAAGGATGACGATGGTAAGTACGATGGATACAGCAGCCACCACCACCTCATCGGTTGAATGGAGGAAGCTGCTGTTTTCATGTAAGATGATCAATCCCATACCGACAGTCATGGATATGAGCAAGCAAACCAGGAAAGGCCAGATACCCAAGACATCCGCCACGTGGATATCTGAGTAACTGTAGGCCATTTCTTTCCATCCGAGGCAGATACCTATCGACATGATCAATAAGATGGATACTGTCAGCATGGGCGATCAACTATCAGAGTAATAAATAAAAACTATAGTGTTAGAAAGTAATCAAAACCTTTGTTTCACAGCCAGCACCGATAGCAGGTCGGCTGCTTTCATAGCCTCCTCGGCTATCTGTTCCACGTGAAGGGTGAAGTAGCGCAGGTGGATCTTCTGACTGAGTTTGAAGTTATCCATCTCATGGAACACCTTCCGCTTGATGGCCTGAGCCAGCTTGTCGGCCTCCTTCTCGTAGTAATAGATGCGGTGAATCTTTTCCTGCAGCAGCTGAGGCGAGCGGAAGTTGTCCCTGATGGCTTGTGCGGTAGTCTCGACAGACAGCGAGGCCAGCTCCACCAGTTTCAGGAATTCCACGTTCAGTTCAGAGGGGAAGAACGGTATTTCTATCTCGTATTGCACGAGGTTCTTGTACAGCTGACCGACAATCATGTCCATGTGTTCCAGCAATTGCAGGATATCCACACGGTTTTCCGATACGAGCGTGTAGGAATACAAGCTGTTCTCGATGCTCCTTCGCAAGTCGGTAGTGCTTTCCCTGATGGTCATCACAGATTGGATGTTATCGGCAAATGCCTGTGAGTTCCCTTCCAGGTAATTTCTTATACCATTTTTATATAGCAGCACACACTCGTCCATCTTGTCGATGAACTGGTCGAGATCGGCTATAATCTGATTCACTTTGTTGCGTCCAAACATAATACAAAACAGGTTGAGGTTTACGACGACAAAGATAGTGATTTATTTTCAATCTGCAAAACATCATATAGAGTTTTTGAAACGGCGATGTTGGGGTTGTGAAATTTGTGTAATGTTAGCTAAATATTTGATAAATAGAATAATAGAACCTTTACACCAACTTTACACTTAGGGGTTGAATATAGTCGATGTAGAGTTTTTGTATAATTATTATAGCCCCTTGTAGAGTCTTTTTGTGGTCTTCGTAAAGGTGGGAGAGGGCTCTGTCCAAGGTACGTCGGTTCGAATTGAAAACAAAAATCCGCTTTTTCTTTGTATTGTCCTCGTTTATTAGTAATTTTGCACGCAAAAATAAGGTTAGGTATTTTATGCAACAGAAAATTGTCATTCTTGATTTTGGCAGTCAGACCACCCAGTTGATTGGTCGTCGCGTACGTGAGTTGGATACCTTTTGTGAAATACTCCCGTACAACAAATTCCCCAAAGATGATCCCTCAGTCATTGGTGTGATCCTGTCAGGTTCCCCCTATTCCGTACACGATCCCGAAGCCTTCAAGGTAGATCTGAGTCAGTTCATCGGTCGTCTACCCGTTTTAGGCATCTGCTATGGCGCCCAGTTCCTTTCTCATACCTTGGGTGGAAAAGTAGAGAAGACCGATTCAAGAGAATACGGTCGTGCCCATCTGGAAGCCATCGATCTCAGTAATCCCCTGTTCAAAGGCTTTGAGAAAGGCTCACAGGTATGGATGAGTCATGGAGACACCATTACTGCCATTCCCGAAGGTTTCCAAGTAATAGGCAGCACCAAAGACGTGAAGAATGCAGCATTCTGGGCACCCCTCCCTGTGGAGGGGAAGGGGGTGGCCCCCGTCTGGGCCGTCCAGTTCCACCCCGAGGTTTACCACACCCTTCAGGGCACACAGTTGCTCAAGAACTTCGTGGTAGATATCTGTGGCTCCAAGCAAGAGTGGAGTGCTGCCTCGTTCGTGGATTCCACGGTAGCCGAGCTGAAAGCACAGCTGGGTAACGACCGTGTTATCTTAGGTCTTTCAGGCGGTGTTGACTCTTCTGTTGCTGCCGTTCTGCTGAACAAAGCCATTGGTAAGAACCTCACCTGTATCTTCGTAGATCATGGTATGTTGCGTAAGAACGAGTTTAACCAAGTGATGGAAGATTATAAGGTATTGGGCTTGAATGTGATTGGTGTAGATGCTTCAGAGAAGTTCTTTGCCGATCTCGCTGGTGTAAGTGATCCCGAGCAGAAACGTAAGATCATCGGTCGTGATTTCGTGGAAGTGTTCAATGCCGAGGCCAAGAAGATCACCGATGCCAAGTGGCTTGCCCAGGGAACCATCTACCCCGACCGTATTGAAAGTCTGAATATTACAGGAAAGGTCATCAAGAGTCATCATAATGTGGGCGGACTGCCCAAGGAGATGAACCTGCAGCTCTGCGAACCGCTGAAGTGGCTGTTCAAGGACGAGGTGCGCCGCGTGGGTCGTCAATTAGGAATGCCCGAGCATCTCATCACCCGTCATCCCTTCCCCGGTCCTGGCTTGGCTGTCCGTATCCTCGGTGACATCACCCCTGAAAAGGTGCGTATCCTGCAGGATGCCGATGATATCTACATCCGCGGACTCAGAGAATATAAAGTGAAACTTTCAGGAGAAGAGGCTCGTCGAGTCTTACAAGCAGGCGTGCCAACTGTCAACTGTCAATTGTCAACTCTCAACTCTAACGAAGTCGAGGTCTCGCTCTACGATCAGATCTGGCAGGCTGGTGTCATCCTGCTCAGTAGTGTTCGTAGCGTCGGTGTGATGGGCGATGAGCGCACCTATGAACACCCTGTAGCTCTTCGTGCCGTCACCTCCACTGATGCCATGACAGCCGATTGGGCTCATCTGCCCTACGATTTCATGGCGAAGGTCTCTAACGAGATTATCAATAAGGTGAAGGGGGTTAATCGCGTATGTTACGATATCTCCTCCAAGCCACCAGCAACAATCGAGTGGGAATAAATCCAACTAACAATAACCTATGAAACATTATCTGAAGAAACTGGAGGACACCATCCGTGAGCACTGGGACCAGAAAGCGCTGTGCGACTACGAGGGGGAGTCGTTTACCTATGCAGACTTAGCGAAGCACATCGAGATGTTCCGGCTGTTCCTGAACGAATCCGGCATCACCAAACGCAACAAGATTGCTATCTGTGCCCGTAATTCCGCCCGTTGGGCCATTGCCTTCTGGGACATCAACGTGAACGGCTGTGTGGCAGTTCCCCTTCTTGCTGACTTCCACCCCAACAGCGTGTCGGCTCTGACGAACCATTCGGATAGCGTGATGCTCTTCACGGATGAGGATATCTGGAAGAAGCTGAATCCTGCTCAGATGCCTGCGCTCAAGGCTGCCATCAATGTGAAGGACAGCACCTTGCTGTGGCATCGTGATGAACAGGTGGCTCAAGCATGGGAGAACAGGGAAAACCTTTTCCTACAGCAGCATCCGTCGGGGATGAAGCCCGAGCAGGTGTCGTATTCCACGAAGAACTGGGATAAACTGGCCATCATCAACTACACTTCGGGAACCACCGGAAACCCCAAGGGCGTGATGCTCACCTATGGCGCCCTTTCCGATACCGACGATTTTGCCAACAGTCATTTCCCCAACGAGCCGGGCGAGACCATCGTTTCCATGCTCCCCATGGCCCATATGTACGGACTGGCCATCGAGTTTATCCATCCCAATGTGGATGGTGTTACCGTGTATTTCTTAGGTAAGACACCTTCGCCCACAACCCTTCTGAAGGCGATGCGGGATGTGCAGCCCTATATGGTGGTTACGGTGCCGCTGGTCATGGAAAAGGTATATGCCAGCTCCATCAAGCCAGCACTGGAGAAGATGAGGATGCTGCTGAATATTCCGCGAGTAAACAAGCTGATATACAGTACGGTGCGCAAGAAACTGATTACAGCCTTCGGTGGGAAGGTACGCTGTTTCATCATGGGTGGTGCTGCCTTGAAACCCGAGGTGGAGCAGTGCTTCCAGAAGATGCGCCTGCCTTTTACCGTGGGCTACGGAATGACAGAGGCTTGTCCGCTGTTAGGTTGGGAGTGGTGGACCGATTTCGTTCCGGGCTCCTGCGGTAAGCCTGTTCATGAGATTCGTATCGATTCAGCCGATCCGAAGAATGTGGCTGGTGAGATTCAGGCGCGGGGACGTAATATCACCGTGGGGTATTACAAGAACCCTGAGGCCAATGCCGTGGCGTTTACCGATGATGGGTGGTTCCGAACAGGCGACTTAGGTACGATTGATGATGAAGGAAACATCTTCATCCGCGGCCGCATCAAGTCGATGATCCTCAACTCTTCCGGACAGAATATCTATCCCGAGGAGGTGGAATCGGTGCTGTCAGGTTGTCCGTATGTGGTTGAGTCCATAGTGGTTGACCGCAATGGTAAGCTCGTGGCACTGGTCTATGCGGATATTCCTGAAGATATGGATGCAGCATCCAGGAACAGCATCCCCGAGCAGATCCGCACCGCCGCCAACAAGGCCCTGCCAGTGTATAGTAGAATCAGTAAGGTGGAAATGATGGATTTGCCGTTTGAGAAAACGCCGAAAATGAGTATTAAAAGGTTTCTTTATAAATAATTTTTTCTTTGGAAAAAGAAACAAACCTTCCCCTCTTTTTCTCTGGCGCAGAGAAAAGAGGCAAAAGAGACATCCACCTACCCCCATCCCCTCCCTATATGGAGGGGCTCAACTGAAAATTGCGGATACCGCCATTTTTCAGACTTTTCAGCGGTAAAATCGGGCCTCAAAGCCCGATTTTGCTTTTTTTTTTCGGCTTCGCCAGGCCCTTTGCGCCAGTGCTACTACTTCATCTTTTTTATAGGAAAATGTTTGGTGATTTAGTTGAATTTGCTTACTTTTGCAGTGAAATCATGTTTCACTTAAATTGAATACGTATGAGAGAACCAGAAGTAAAAAAATCCGAGAAAAGTTTCATTATTTTAAAACTTTTGCTTACTTTTGCACCATGAGAAGGAAGATCATTGCGTTTGGGTCGTATTATCACGATTTCATGAAAACCCTCTCTGAGAAGGAAAGCAAGAAGATCGACTACATCCTCTCGTTGTTGGAAAAAGAAGACCGGCTACCTGTGAAGTTCATCAGACATATCAAGGAGCACGGAAACCTCTATGAATTGCGAATGAAGTATGAAAGTAATATCTATCGGATGTTCTTTATCTTCGATGGCAATTGTATCGTGGTGTTATTCCATGGATTTCAGAAGAAGACACAAAAGACACCAAAGTCTGAAATTGAAAAGGCATTAAGAATTAGAGCAGAGTATTATGAGTACAAAAAGGAAAATGATCACTGATGTCAGTGCAGAGCTTGACAAGAAGTATGGCGCTCCTGGCACTCCTGAACGAGAACAATTCGACGAGGAGGCCTATGCTTTTTATACGGGGCAGTTGTTGCAGGATGCCCGCAAGAAAGCCAAAGTAACACAATCAGAGTTAGCCAGACGTATCAACTCGACAAAGTCGTATATCTCCCGTGTTGAGAATGGAGATATTATCCCCAGCGTGGCCAAGTTCTGGGAGATGATCACTTCATTAGGAATGAGAGTCGAAATTGTCATGCCCGCCCCTTGAATTATCGTAATCCCGTTATTACGACATTACGATATCACGACGTTATGTTATAACGATACAACAAAAAGAGCAGCCGCAGCTGCTCTTTTTCACTCTTTCCTCGAATCATTTCTCGCGCCACCGCGCCACCGCACCCCCGCGCCTTCGACTTTCCCCCTTCCTCTTGGGGAGGGGGCTAGGGGGTGAGGCTCCTCAAATTCATCCCTCATCCTTAATGCTATTGCATCGGTCGGTGTAGAACTTACGGAAATCAGACCATTTATAATAAGGTGCCTGGGTGGTGGGAACGGGCAGGGTAGCCTCCTCGCCATTGAGTAAGCACTTCACAAGGATGTCGTCTGGTCCCTTCTTTCCCTTGTAGAACACCACCTGGAGGTTAGATGCCTTACCGGTTTCCCAGTTCTGGTAGCAGTTCTTCACCTCGTATGGATCTGTGGGGTCTTTATCAGCACCGTTGAGGCCCATCAGCACCGTAAGCGGACCTAAGCAGGTGTCGTGTCCGAAACGGAGGTCGGCAATGTTATCGCTACTGCCATTCAGCACGGCATCAGCCTTCTTAATGATGTCCTGCAGGATAGGAATCATGTCGTAGCGAGGTTCGAACACCCAGGTATAAGACCCCAGGTTATCATTCTCCCACTGGGAAGCTAGCTCCTCGTCGGTGATGATGTTTCCCATCATGCCCTCATGTCCGATACTGGGCAGTGAGGTATAGAGGTTAATCAGGTTACTACCGATGTGGTTAACGTTCTTCACGCTGTCGGTATTGTTGAACACACGTGCCACGATTCTCTGACGGAAGGTGGTGTCGCTGAACTGGAACTGCTTGCGGTTATCCTCGAAACGCGGTCTTGACTTCGGGTACTTGTGTCTGATGGGGTTCTGCCTGTCATCCGGCTTCACGCCATCGAGCACCTTACGAGCCGATTCCTGGCGGATCTCTATCTTCGGATTACACTGTGTAAGTTCCGAGCAGAACGAAGCCATGCTCAATACGCAACGACCCGTGAGTGAAGAGATGGCATACACATTACCCCCCTTCTTGAAGATATCAGGGAAGGTGTTGTACATCTTCCTTGCAATCTGCTGATGCTGCTCCCATCCAAGGTCGCTCAGCTCGCTCACACCGTTAGCCAGCTCATCTTTGGCCGCCATGAACTTCTGATAGAAAGCCTCGCCTGCAGCAGTGAGGTTCTTCTTCTCATGCTGGGCAGTCAGCAACGTTTCCATTTCCCTATACAGCTGCGCATTCCAGTAGTAGCGCGAGCCATGACGACCGTAATGACTCAGGTAGAACGCCTTGTAGCCCTTCGGTGCCTTGGTAAGCTGCTTGGTGGTAAACGAATAAGGATAGTCGGTTCCGTAGGCTCTTCTCGGATCAGCCTTGAGCTGGTCGAGTGCCGAAACACTTTGTGCCCATGCCATCGCGGCAAGGGGCAACATGAGTACGATAGTGATAATTCTTTTCATAATTGTTATTTTATTCTCTTATTAGTTCCACAATTCGTGCCATCTGGTTGGGGATACGGATCTGCTGCGGACATTTCTTCAGACATTCCTCGCAGTCCATACACTGACTGGCCCATGCTTTCTCGTCGATGGCCTTCTTATAGCCAGTCACGAAGGTCTTCCGCCTGCTGGCATAGTCGGCTGCTGTCTTATCCGGCAGTGGCAGCAGCTTATTGTTCACAGCCTCGTTATAGTAGGCGAAGTTCCCAGGAATATCCACGTCGTACGGGCACGGCATACAGTAGCGGCAGGCCGTACAGGGGATGATGGGATAGCCGCTCATGCCGTCGGCAATCTTTGCCAGCAGCGCCTTCTCCTGCTCGGTACAGGGATCCAGCGGCGAGAACGTGTTCACATTGTCAATCAGATGGTCCATGTTGTTCATACCACTCAGCGCGGTAAGGATATTAGGTAGTGTACCCACCCAGCGGAACGCCCATGAGGCGATACTGTTATTGGGTCGCTGTGCCTTCAGCTGCTCTGCGAACTCCTCGGGTACGTTAGCCAGACGACCGCCCAGCAGGGGCTCCATCACCACCGCCTGGATACCGGTCTTCTCCAGCTTGTTATACAGGTATTCCGCGTCGGCATCCTTCTTCCATCCGCCATTACCCAGCGAAGCGTGCCGCCAGTCAACATAGTTCAGTTCGATCTGCACGAAGTCCCAATGGTATTTATCATCATGGTCGAGCAGCCAGTCGAACACCTCCACATTACCGTGGTAGGAGAATCCGAGGTTACGGATGCGCCCTGCCTTCTTCTCTTCCAAGAGGAAGTCGAGCAGTCCGTTGTCGATGAATCTTCGGTTGAACTCATCCATACCGCTGCCGCCGATGCTGTGCATCAGGTAGTAGTCGATATAGTCGATCTGCAACCGCTCGAACGATCGCTCATACATCCGCTTGCACTCCTCGAAGCCGAACGACCGTTGGTTCGACATCTTCGTGGCGATATAATACTGATTACGGGGATGACGCTTCAGGGCGATACCTGTAGCCTCTTCCGAACGACCGTATGCAGGTGCAGTGTCAAAATAATTCACACCATGGGCGAGGGCATAGTCAACCAACTGGTTCACATCCTCCTGATTACGGGGTAGGCGCATCATACCGAATCCCAGCAGACTCACCTTGTCGCCCGAGCGACGGTTAACGCGGTAGGTCATCTTGTTATCACCCACAGGCGTATTGCCATCTTGCTTCTTGGCCATCATACTGAATGGTTCCATTACCATCAGAGCAGCAGTAGAGGCAGTGCCGATACCCAGTTTCTTGATGAAATCACGACGGCTAATAGGGTTGTTTTTATTCGTTTTCATAAGGATAAGTTTTTTCTGGGTACAAAGATACGATTTAGTGAGAGAAATACAAAATAAATTACGATTTATTTTTCGACAAGAGCTTCAGCAGACATGTACATCCCTCCAACACATCACGCCATGTCGCCTCGAAATTCCCCGTGTACCACGGGTCGGCCACATCACCAGGGCGGTTGGTGAAGTCGAGCAGCATCTGGATCTTCCCCTCGGGGTCACCGCCGCAGATGCGCGTCATATTACGGATGTTCCAGGTGTCCATACCAATCAGCAGGTCAAAGCGCTCGTAGTCTTTCCGTGTCATCTGCCGGGCCGTCTTGCCCTTGCAGCCAATGCCGTGCTCGGCCAGCTTCCTTTTGGCCGGCGGATATACCTCGTTACCGATTTCCTCGGTGGAGGTGGCAGCCGATTCAATGTAAAAGTCCTCTTCGTATCCCGCCTGTTTGACAAGATCTTTCATCACAAATTCTGCCATCGGACTGCGGCAGATGTTCCCATGACATACAAATAATATCCTATGTTTCATGCTATAAAGCTATCTTCATTGATACTGTTCCTTCATTGTTCCCAGTCTCTTCAAAACCCATGCGTTTGTAGAGGTTGTAGGCAACGCCCATTACTTCGGACTTGGTCGTCAGACAGGCTTCCTTAAAGCCTAAATCCTTTGCTCTTTTCAGCATGGTTTCAACCATTAACCGTGAATAGCCTTTCCCGCGGTAATCGGGTTTGATGTAAAGTCGTTTCACTTCACATGTGTAGGCATCTACCTTCCTGATGGCGATGGTGGCCACCGGAGTCGTGTGTTCATAACCAATCAGTAAAGCA
>Ga0247611_10008503_pt1 | contig 12630 bp, 7 predicted proteins | sample 177DNAGHGhighgp2_FD_192422 | JGI IMG/M metagenome (GOLD analysis project Ga0247611, IMG submission 192422) | Sheep rumen microbial communities from Palmerston North, Manawatu-Wanganui, New Zealand - 1770 DNA GHGhigh gp2 | ecosystem: Host-associated > Mammals > Digestive system > Stomach > Rumen ... | reverse complement strand
GGCAGAGCCTGCTCATGTCCATCAGTTAGCGGGGGCGGGAAGTAACCGCTCCTACTTCAGGTTGACCGATCAAGACGGCCAAACCGTGATCGGCGTGATCGGCACCAGTCGCGATGAAAATCACGCGTTTATCTATCTGACAGAACATTTTACCCGTCGTAAACTGCCGGTACCTGAGGTGCTGGCAGCCAGCGACGATGAGTTGCGCTACCTGCAGACTGATCTCGGGTCGGTGTCGCTCTTCGACGCTGTACGGGGTGGTCGTGAGGCTGGAGGCCGTTATACGCTGAAGGAGCAGGAGCTGTTGCGCAAGACGATCCGCGAGTTGCCGAACATCCAGATTCGTGGTGCCCGTGGGCTCGACTTCTCCAACTGCTATCCCCAGGCTGAGTTTAATGTGGATAGCGTGCTGTTCGACCTGAACTACTTTAAATACTGCTTCCTGAAAGCGACAGAGCTTGATTTCCATGAGCTGAAGCTGGAGGCAGACTTCCGCCTGTTTGCCAAGGATCTGACGACGGATACCGATAATCCGGTGCCCGAGATGGAGTGTTTCCTCTATCGTGACTTCCAGGCACGTAACGTGATGCTCGACCCTAAGGGTAATCCTCGTTTCATCGATTACCAGGGTGGAAGAAAAGGGCCCTACTACTACGACTTGGCTTCATTTCTCTGGCAGGCTTCTGCCAAGTATCCCCATAAGCTGCGGCGTGAACTCGTGTATGAGTATTACAACTCACTGAAAAACTATATCGAGGTGCCTTCTGCCCGCCATTTCGCCAACCGATTGTCGCTGTTCGTGCTGTTCCGCACCCTGCAGGTGCTGGGCGCTTACGGCTTCAGAGGCTATTACGAGCAGAAGAAGCACTTTATCGAGTCGATACCGCCTGCCATCCATAACCTGCGCGAACTGCTGGCGAGCTCCTCTCAGTTCCACTATCCGTATCTGACTGAGCTGCTCAGACAGCTTACCGAACTGCCCCAATATGCCCAGATAGAGACGATGGGCAGTCGTGCTGACGGTTATAAGACCACAGATCTTAACCCCTACAAGGCCCACCCGCAGGATGGTCCTGCCACCTTCTCGAAGTATGATGCCCAGGGACCGCTGGTGGTACGTGTGTACAGCTTCTCGTATGCCAAGGGCATCCCTGATGATGAGAGTGGCAATGGTGGTGGTTATGTGTTCGACTGTCGCAGTACCCATAACCCCGGTCGTTATGAGCCTTATAAGAAGTTGACGGGTCTCGACGAGCCGGTGATCCGCTTCCTTGAGGACGATGGCGAGATCCTGACATTCCTCGACTCGGTGTATAAGTTGGCCGATGCCCACGTGCGCCGTTACATCCAGCGTGGTTTCACCTCGCTGATGTTCTGTTTCGGCTGTACTGGCGGTCAGCATCGCAGTGTGTATTCTGCCCAGCATCTGGCGGAGCATATCCACGAGAAGTTTGGTATCGAGGTGCGCATCTGTCACCGTGAGCAACACATCACACAGACCCTCGAAGCGCGACAGCACGAAGACTGATTGCGGGCTATTTGTCGCCAATTGTCGCCTCTGTCGCAACAAGTGGGTAAAAATCGGGTGCGAAAGCTTGCATGCAAGCGCCATAAGTCTTATCTTTGCAACGAAATCTAAAAATTAAATAAGTATGGCATTAATAGCAGCATTAGAATTTGGCGATAACAATATCGGCCGTTACTTCAAGAACTATCTGGTATCAGACTGCCGATTTGTGTTCAAACGCCCCTTCAATTCATACCGTCCTGAAGGTATGGCCCGTTGCGAGCGTCTGGAACTCGACGTAGTGGCCCCAGGTAAGGATGACTTGAACCTGTTTGACTGGTATGACCAGCAGGGGGTACAGAGCGGGCGCATCGTAATCAGCTTGGCCGCAGAGGCAAAGTTGGATGAGAAAGATGCCCAAGTGATCCTTTTCGAGAACGCCAAGTGCTTCTCGCTCTCTGAAAGTTATGATATCAACTCTTCCCGCCGGCGTAACTTGAAGCTTGCCATCGAGGCAGAGACGATCACGGTTGATAATATCATTTTTCAGCATTTATAAATATAGTAGATTATGGCAACACTGTCGAATGAGTTAAGAGCGGTGATGGTTCCGGAAAACTTTCTGGACAATCCCAAGAACGTGCTGAAGGAGAACTGTCTGGTCATCCAACAATTCTCATACGAATGTGAGCGTATGCGCAACAGCAATAGTGACGTGTATGGCGCAACCAAGCCCGTGTTGATGAGATTCACCATCCGTGTGAATTCACCAGTACATGCGAAAGAGTTCTATCAGCGTCTGATCTTGAACGGTCATTATGACTATTCCATCCTGTTTAACGTGACTTACGATGCCAATCGCCGTTTGGCCAATTATGAGGATGGTATGGTGGTAAACGGCTTTATTGTCAGCGTGGATGAGAGTTACAATAGCCTGAAAGACGAGGATGGTCTCGACAAACAGATGATGCTCAACGTGGAGATATTGGTACGCTCTACCATCTATCTGGGCAGAGAGGAACAGAATAATTTAAAGAGTATATTCATTCATTAAAATTATAAGACTATGGCTGCATCTACAAAAATAGAAACGACAGGAACAGTAACATTGATAATTTACAATGTGACCGGTACATGTGATCCAAAGGGAGAACCATTAACAGAGCAACTTGATCTTGAGATGGAAACAGGATCTTCTTATAAAGAAGATTATTGTAATTATGATGCAAACTGGACAGAAATTACTACCGTTCAAGAGGGAATGAAACCTCCTACGAAAAGTATAAAAAGTGGTAATGGTGTCGTAAGGTTTGCGTTCAATCTACAGAATATACATTTCACGAAAGAGATGTATAAGCCGAATGAGATTATCGCTGAGATTCAGATCGCTCCAGGGTCTGAAGATAAAGGTACAGATAGCTCTGGTATGACATTTACAGCTGAGATCTCCAAGGCAGATCTGGAATCATCTTTTATCAATAAGCAGGTGACATTGAAGTGTGACAATACTGAAGTATGCGATGATTACTATATTCATGAGATTGTGCCCCAATACAAGCAGGATGCCATGTATGTCACCTTTAAGATGTATAGTCCAGACAAAATGCTGACGCTACATAATTACTGTCGTTCGTTTGTGTCGAAGAAGTTATGTTCTGAAATTCTGTCTGAAGAGATTAAGAACTATAAACTGCCTTATAAAAAAGATTCGACAGTGTCTATAGACTACAATAACCTGAAAATGTTGAAGAAAGGCACACAAGAGCATATCTTCCCTTATTTGGTGCAGTATAACGAGAGCTTCTATTCTTTCCTGAAGCGTACCACCAATAGGTGGGCTGAGTTCTTGTATTACGAGGATGGTAATCTGTGTGTCGGTTACAAGGGCGATGCAGTTGATAAATCAATTCTGGATACTGCCAGTAATACCACCTATAGTGATTTGACAAAAAATCTCCCGACCCAGGAGAATATTGGCTCTTATAATGCAGAGGCGCCAATTGATAAGCAGATTTTGAATAACCCTTTGACTAAAGGTAAGTATGATATTGTTAAGGGGGAGATAGATAGTCTTGGGAGTTTTAAGGAAAAGGATGGTGATGTCTATTTGATGAAGAAGGCCGCTGCTTTCCTTAACAATGACAAGACCATTTATACATTCCTCGTTGACGAGATCGTTGATGACGGCATAGCTGCTTATCAGGCAAATAAATATAGTGATGGTCTCAACACCGACTTTGATAATATGTATTTCAACAATAAGTCGAATTCTGAGATCAAATTTAATGATGAGCAGTTCAGTGGTAAAACGAAGTTAAATCCGTTCTCAGAGTTTTCCCCCATTTTAGATTCTGACGTCTATCAAAAAGTTATAAAACAGGAGCTTGTGTCAGGCCAGAATTCCATCATCGTGGAATTCGAAACCACCTATCCAAATATCAAGTTAGGACAGATTATCACCAAAAATGACAAGAATTATCTTGTGGTGAAAGTAGAGGGTTATCAGCCTAAGATTTTGAAAATCATGAATGATAACGAGATTGTGTTTTGTACTGATCCGAAGAAAGTTAATTTTAAAATTACTGCCATTCCTGAAGTTACTGATTCTGGCACTCAAACAAAGTATTTTCCATCAATTATTCCAGAAGGTCATGTGAGGTATTCCGGTACTCAGATGGCTAAGGTGTCAGATGTCAACGACCCCTTGCGTCAGAATCGTGTGCGCGTGAAGTTTAATTGGCAAGGAAGTAAAGAGTGGAGCACTCCGTGGTTGCTATTTGCCAGTAGCTCAGGTACGGAAAATGCAGGAATCTATGCCCAGCATTACAAGGGCGATCAGGTGGTTGTGAATTTCCTTAACGGAAATGTGGAGCGTCCCTATGTCGTAGGTACTGTAGATACTACAATGCCGTTTGCTTTGAGGACCAATAACATCGTTCACAGGACTCCCGCTGGTCAAACGATCAAGATGAGTGACGGTTTTGGTGCCGGTCTGGATGCACTTCTTGCATCCTTTAATCCTGGTTTTAAGATGATTAAGGGTCTCGATCCTGCAAAAACGTCCTTTGGAGGTTTTAGTGGCAATAAGAGCATGGAAGGTAGTATTGAATTGGGCGATAAGTATGGCTTCTGGAGTATCAAGGGCTGTACTGACAATAGAAATATCACGATCAAGTCGCCCTGGGGTGATGTGAAAATAAATGCCTTCACGGGTATTACTATCAGTGCACCTAATGGTGACGTAAAAATCAAGGGTAAGAATGTGTCGATAGAGGCAGGCAACAACCTGACACTGTCATCGGGTAAGAATATCAGCCAGAAGTGGTGGATGGACGGTGAGAGTTGTAATGCTGTTACGATTGCGAAAACCGCCACTAATGTGCTGACCGATAAGATTGCCTCACTCCTTGTGAATGTGACCGATTTATCTCTACTACGGCATATCGTAGAGGTAATATTTAGGCCTGTGGAGGGTAAGATCCAGATTTCGGCAGGTCGCTTTATGATGCTCGAGGCAGGCGGTAAAAAGGCTGGTTATCCAGTTGAAGCCTATAGGAAGTCGATGCAGGATGTAGCTCAAAATGAGGATAGGAGTAATCGTTTTGATGATATGAAATGTGCCTATTCTTTTGAAAGGATTACTAAGGTTGTGAATAAGTGTTATGCTGATCAAGCTAATCTTTATACGGTTGCTAGATTGAAGAGACTTGGACTTGACAATTTGATTAATGATTACAAGAACAAAGATGGTGAACTGCAATGTAATACTGTTGATAGTATCATCAATGATCTTTGGGCTAATCCAGACAAAGACCCCAAGACTGTTATAGGATTCAAGGGTGTATTTGAGGATGTTACAGCTGATCAGAATCCGAAGTTGAATATCATTGCTCATTTCAAGAAAGTAGCAACAGCAACGATAGCTGGAATTACCAGCGATAAACTACTTAAGAATATGTGGACACAAACTGTTGGACTCCAGACAACAAAGAAAAATGCCCTTATTGAAGCGGTGAAACAGCTTGCTGGAGCCATCAAGAAAGTGAAGAATCTTGAGGTTAAATCAGGTATGAATAACAATTTCCAGGTATTGAATAATACCCTCACTACCAATAATCTACCTGATTTCAGTCTGCTTAAGAAAATAAAGACTGATGATACTTATAAGAAATTCACTGTGGATTATCCTGATATTGCTGCTGAAAAGAAGAAAGTATGTCGGAAATTGTTTATCGACTTAGTGAAAGGTTTCCAGATTCCTCGTTCCGCAACAGAATGTAATGGAATTACGAAACCCACCGTATTCGCAGAGCCTCAGCCAGACTGCTCGGATGAAGATTGGGCAAAGTATTGCAGGAGCATACAGACAATCAGAAAGAAGAAAGAGGAGGAAGGGTCTGTTTGGTCAAAGATAGGAGAAGGTATTGGAGATGCGCTTGCGAATAATTTCTCCGGTATTGGTGATGTTAAGAACATTCTTACTGATCTTGATAGTATTTGTTTCGGCTCTAGCAAGAAAGGTGAGATTCTCTTCTCGACTGAAGATGGAACAATGGTTCTTGACAGGGGTATCTACCGAGCAAATGTTGGTGGTGTAGAAGGCTTGGAACCCGACCCACAGCATCCTCGTGAACCTAATGGTAGTGCCTATGTAGGAAGAGTTAGAAAAGCAATGTTAAGTGTATAATATTAAAGGAGATTGAGTATGGATTATATATTTGACGATTGGAAGAAAGCCATGGGCGACTTCCTGAACTGTGTAGAAAAAGATGTTGAAGAGATCCACAAGCAGAAGATAGCCATGCAGCAGCTGAAGACCGATATCTTCGAGCGACTGGATCAAGGACAGTATATCTATGATGAGAATCGCATCGTGATATCAGCACCAGAGATTATTATCGGCCATGTGGATAGGAGCGGTGACCTGAAAAGCGGTGGCAAGGTGATTGTCCGAGGCTCAGAAGTGGATGTCGAGGGTGTCGGGGAGACAGGTAAAATCATCAGCCGTTCCCCTGTGATTCAGCAGATCGCTGTCGATCCCGGTATCGATGGACAGGAGGCTGTGGTCTATCCACATTCAGCCGTACTGACTCAAGCTCGTTCGGTGGTACTTCAGAGTAATGATGCCAAAGATACATTCTCCAGACCCATTACTATTTCCGGAGGTAGTGGTATCACCATCCATTCTGACCAGTTGCTGGATATCGATGCTTCTGTCTCAAGCGAAGTGCGTAAGGCCGCTATTGAAGCTAAAGTGTCAGCACTGAAGCAACAGAAGAGTGATTTGAAGACGCTCACCTCGAAGCAGAAGAGTGACATCGAGAAGTTCTTCAAAAATCTGCAGGATACGATTGATGATGAAGAGAAGAAGAATGACAGTGCCTATAACACCCGCGTTAACATGGTCGCTCTTGAGAAGGATCGTTACATTATGGAGAGCATGATGCCGTCTTTATACCGTCTGACCATCGACTTCATTCATAGTGTGTCGAAGCAGGCTGAGGTGAACCGACAGATTACTGCTTTGGAGGCGGAGAAGAACGCTATCAAGTCGGGTGATGACTTCAAGAAGAAGACGACAGGCGCCCAATTGTCGCTCAATGCGGAAATGATCAATATGACGACGCAGGACGGTGACAGCAACTTCCGTTCGAACGATGGAGCTGGCATCCATGTCTGGACGCCTCAGATGGGTATCAGCATGAATAAGCCTGACGGCACACTTGTGGAGAATGGTACGTTCGCTCTGTCTTCGGAGAATGTGATGATCACCACTGCTAACCCGAAGGCCGATGGCAGCGAAATTACTTCTGCCGGTCAGGTGAATATCTCGTCGAAAGACATCAGACTGGAGGCAATGGACTATCAGAAGAAAGATGAAAAATACACAGAGAAAGGCTTGGCTGCCGATGGTAAGGTGAGCATCACCGCTAAGGCGATTGAGGTATCTACCGCCACACCTTCGAACTTGGAGCGCGACGACAAGGGTAAGCTCACGAAAGGTGAATTCAAGTCGGAGGGTGACTTCATCCTCAGATCGAAGACGGTGGCAGTGGAGACACTCGACTACGAGGTGGCAGAAGGCAAGCTGAAGCCCAAGACGCTGACCAAAGACAGTAAGATCGAGATGCGCTCAGAGAAGATGGGTATGCTGGCTGCTGATACGGAAGGCAAGGCCACGGGTAGCATCAGCCTGAACGCGAAGGCTGTAGCCGTGAAATCGATGGATGTCGATAAGGAAAAACTTACCGACGACAAGCTCGCTGCAGGCAGCACCATGACGCTCGTATCTGAAAAGATGTATGTAGGCTCTAAGTCGAAAGACATCAAGAGCAAGAAGATACAGGCTGTCAGCGAAGAGATCGGGGCCTTTGCCGACAAGACGCTGGAGATACAGCAGGGCGACGGAAAGGCTGTGGTACAGCTCGATGGCGGCAATGCTTCTCTGGGTGGTAGCAAGACTGAGGTATATGGTCCAACCACCATCAACGACAAGACGGAGGTGAAGGGTGAGATCAAGGCGCCTAAGGCCACCATCGACAACCTGGAGGCAAAAACGTCGTTCAAGTCGCCTAATATCACTGACGGCATGGGTGCCGGCGGTGCCGGCGGCGGCGGTAGCCTGAGTGCCAAACTCAAGACAGAGGATGCGCCGAAGGAGTAGGTTAGTGTTTAGAATTTAGTGTTTAGAGTTAAAAAGAGATAGATATGAAACGTTCTATTATTAATAAGCTGAGTCAGTTGTCTGAAGAGTTGAAGGGTTATGTTGGTGCTTTGAACTACCGCTATATGAACCTTTGTGTCAAAGCAGAAGAAGCCTCTATGCTGCCTATCAAGGTGCCCATTGAGGATGAATTGAAGAATATTGAGGATGTGGGTTATGTCGGCAAGAAGGCCGATGACGACTTTTCTATTTATATCGTTCCGAAGATTCAGGACGACCTGCTTGATATTGCGAAGGCAACCAAGGTCGCCCATCCTGAGTTTATCCAGGAAATCGTGAAGGAAACGGTGGATCCAGGTGATGGTAGCGGTAATCAGGAGGTGTCGTATCTGAAGCTGACTATGCCAGAGGTGAATGATGATCGTCGTGATGTGCTAAACCAGAGTGTTGACACCTTCTACAAAATGTGTAAGGCTGACATGGAGAAAGCCAAGATGGAAGCGGATGTCCAGTTTGCGGCATTAAGTGCCGATATAAGTCCATTGGAGGTTGACAATATGAAGCAGGCTGTGGATGAGGTGAACGACATGTGGATTAATAAACGCGAAGGGATACATGATGATAAACTGAAGGAGATAGAGGATGCCTATAACCAGTGGCTGACTCATCAGCAGACTTCGGCTCAGAAGAAGCAAGAAGATGATGCTGCCCATAATCAGAATGTAGGCTCGTCGATGAAAATGTCATTTGAGGATGAGGAATAAGTTTAACCATTTAATAATTATTGGGTATGAAAAAGTTTTTGGTATCAACGATGGCTATAGCCATCAGTGCACTGGTGTTGACCGGTTGCTCAAAGAATAGTGATCCTTATGTTCCGCCGACGCCGACACCAACACCGCCGGAACCGACGGACGTGGAGAAGTACAATGCGAAATTCTTGGAATATGTTGGTGGCACAATCGCACCAGAGCAGGACTGGGGCTTCGGTGCCTCAAAGGTAGCTGCGGCCCGTGGTCTTACACGTGCTGAAGATGCTGGTTTTGTTGTCTCAAAAGACGAAGTCAAACAATACCAAAAAGACTTCTATACAGAGTTAAATGACAGTCTGCCTGAGGGTAGAAATGAATCGGGCAACTATATCAAGAACTTCGAGTTTGAATCCCATGGTCCTTTCCGTTTGAATTTCGTGTATTCCTTTACTGAGACACAAATGGAGATCGGTTATTACTATTATAACCCGAAAGTGGAAACCTATGATAAAAGGAAGGAAGTGGCTCTGACCAAGCAGTTCAAGACTGATTTTGAAGCAAATGCGTATCTCCAATATACCACGTATAGTTCTCCTTCACTTAGTCAATGGGAGCTATATAAATCAAATATGGGTGCTTATATCTGGGATAGTTATAATGCAAAGTTAGTTCAGGGTCATATGATTACGCTGAAGATTGAGGGGAATGTAGATGTTCCAGAAGGTTATTATGTAGGCTTCTATACCAAGATTGACGGTGAGAAGTACTATACCAACCGTTACCTGAATAAGAATGAGAGCAACACCAGCTTTGTCGTGATCGATAGTAATAACGATAAATCTCTTTTGAAAAATGTTTTCTTAGTAGGTATTGAGGACCGTATGACATATGAGGGTATTCCGGCGGACATCGATTGTAATGATGTGATTCTCGATGTGTATAAGCATATAGATAAAGGTTGTCCTACACTTGTGATCCCGGAGAAGAAAAAGAATCCTGTATTTCGTATCATTGGTGAGGATATCAGTGCAGAAAAATCCTCTGACTTCGACTTCAATGATATCGTGCTCGATGTGCAGTTGACCGATAAGGGTGCCAAGTGCTGGCTGCAGGCTGCCGGTGGCCAGTTACCTGTTCGTATCAACAGAGACGACAATTTTGAAACTCACAAGCTGTTTAAGGTGGATCTGAATACGATGGTGAATACTAATGCTCCTGCGAAAGGCTTACCTGGAAAGGATGGACTGCCACCTGTGGAATTCACCATTGAAGGCAAATTCTCGTCAGTTCTGGATGTGCCTATTCAGGTGTACAAGAATAATCAATGGATTGATTTCTTTGCCGAAAAAGGAAAATCGGCTTGTAAGATTCTCGTTGATGATCCCAACTTCAAGTGGCCTGACGAGCGCGAAAGTCTTAATCAGAAATATACCAAGTTCAATGATTGGGTGAAGGATCCATCAGTGAAATGGTATTAATCAGATCATCTTCATGGTCAGCATCAGCAGATCATCTGTCTGCGGTGCTGACCCACGATGGCTCTCCACTGCTTCTCGCATGGTGGAGAGCATTTTTTTAGGCTCCATGTTGTAGCGGACACAGGCATTCAGACGGGTAAGCATACGCTTCTGGCCATAAGGCACATGATTGGCATCCTCAGTCTCAAACAAGCCGTCGTTGTAGAGGAAAAGGGTGAAGTCTTCGATGAGCGTGATGTGCTGCTCAACGTAATTGTAGTCTTCTACAAGACCAACAGGGATATTGGCTTCTACCTCCAAAAACTTGGCACCCAGCGACGGACTGACAACAACAGGTGCCGGATTGCCCGCGTTACAGTAGGTGAGCTGCGCTGTGTTGAGATCGAGCACACCTACGAAGAGGGTAGAAAACATCTCGTTATAATTGATGGTACACAGCGAATTGTTCATTGAAGAGACGATGGTAGCAGGGGAGGGCGTCTGGCCATCCTTACAATTCAGCGTGGCTGAGGTGCGGAAGATGCTGCGGATCACCGACATCATCAAGGCTGCCTTTACGTTGCTGCCTGGCACATCGCCAATACAGAAGACCACCTTCGAACCTGCATAGAAATAGTCGTAGAAGTCGGCACTCACGTCGGGGGCAGATGCCAAAACCTTCTGCACATCCAAATGGTGGCGGGCATTCTCGATCTCCGAGATGTTGGGCAGCATGGCCGAGTGGATGTCGCTGGCAATCTGAAGCTCCTTACCCAACAGCTCCTGTTCCATAATCAGTTTGTTGACCTGCTTGAACTTGGTCGTATATTTCCATACAATGTAGAAAATCAGCAGTAGTCCCAAGAACTGTAAAAAGAAGCCCACAATGTTGACCCTGTCGAGTTCCTGACCGGTTACATCTTCATCAGAAGCCAGTTCTTTGAAATAGACATCAGCAGTCAGGATGCCGATAACCTCATTGTTCTGTGCGTGAATAGGCAAGCTGTAAGTGCGGATGAGCAGATTGGAGCCGCCATTGTCGAAGTAAGGCTCTGTCCAGACGGCGGAGTCGGCCTTAAATGGGATGGCAAACCAATCCTGTTTGGTATAGTCGTAGGGCAGTAGCTTGGTTCGCGGCTGTCCTTGCTTGTCTAAATTCTCTGGATAGGCAAAGGGGGCAAATAACCTGTCTTTTTTAGGGTAATATCCAGGACGCATGGCAATGGCACTACCCACTATATACTCATTGTTAGACACCAGGCGTGAGGTGATGCCATAGAACATATCGGGGTTGTTGAGATTAACCTGCACTTCACCTATGGTGGCCTGAACGGCACTCTCCACGCTGGTCTCGAGCTTGGCGACGCGTTGTGTCCTCTCCATATAATGATAGGTTTTCTCGATCGACTGTTGGCGGATTCTTTTACGGGTGTAGATAAATTGTGTTATATTTAAAACCTGTGAAAGAATGGCTGCGAAGATAATAAACGCAATACCTGCCTGCGCCTTACGTATAGTGCTTTTAAAGTGGCTCTTGATCATGCTCTTATTATTTTGGGGGCAAAATTACAATTTTTGACTGACACAGACAAACACTTTCCAAAAAAACATGCTTTTTTTTGGATTTTTGCCTACTTATTAGTACCTTTGCAGGCATGAAACAGGCGATGATCTTTGCTGCGGGTCTTGGAACCCGTTTAAAACCCTTGACCGATACGATGCCAAAGGCGTTGGTCAGGGTAGGAGGGCAACCGCTACTTTGGCATGTGATCATGAAACTGAAAGAGGCTGGCTATGAACGCCTTGTGGTGAACGTACATCATTTTGCCAATCAGATTGTTGATTATCTGGCTGACAATAATCATTTCGGATTAGACATCCGTATCTCCGACGAGACGGAGGCCCTCTTAGAGACGGGCGGCGGTATCAAGAAGGCTTTGCCGCTCTTCGATCAGGAGAGTCCTATCCTTATCCATAATGTGGATATCCTCAGTAATCTCGACTTGAAAGCTCTGCCGATGGATGCACCTTTATTAGTGGTCAGTCAGCGTTCCACCAAACGCTATCTACAGTTCGACGACACTATGCGCCTCATAGGGTGGAAGAATGTAGAGACAGGGGAGGTGAAAGGTCGTGAGGGAATGTCTCTGGCATTCAGTGGTATTCATGTTTTCCATCCATCGCTGGCACCGCTGTTGGCTGACTGGCCTGATCGTTTCCCTATTATGGATTTCTATCTGAAGGCCAGTG
>Ga0247611_10008500_pt1 | contig 12631 bp, 9 predicted proteins | sample 177DNAGHGhighgp2_FD_192422 | JGI IMG/M metagenome (GOLD analysis project Ga0247611, IMG submission 192422) | Sheep rumen microbial communities from Palmerston North, Manawatu-Wanganui, New Zealand - 1770 DNA GHGhigh gp2 | ecosystem: Host-associated > Mammals > Digestive system > Stomach > Rumen ... | reverse complement strand
TGAAAACCGACAGTATCCTCGCACATGGTATCATGCGGCGAAGAATATCCCTGGAAATACCCGAATTTCCAGGGATACGCCCACTGTGGGTGGAAGGCATTGGCAATCCAAACAGGCTTGACGAGCCATTGATGCACATGGTGAGCGATGGCTGTGAATACACCTTACTATCTTGCTATGAAGGGGACGACTGTGTCTTTGAGGCAGAGGACTTTCAGGTCGCTGCCATCACAGCCGGCATAACGGAAAACCATTATCCATTTTTGTCTGATTATACAAATTCGTCACAACCTTCATCCGGTGCTGTTTACGACCTCAAAGGCCGCCACCTGACGTCTCCACCTACACATGGTATTTACATTCAAAACGGAAAGAAGAAAATCATCAAATAGTATAAGATGGAAAATTTCAACCTCTACTACAACGGCAACCAGCTGACGGGCGTGACGGAGGCCACGGCGGACTATGACTTCGCGGGCTCGTTCGAGTACAAGAGGGCGAGGGGCTCGCAGTACATCTACACCTTATTAGATACCCATTTTATAGATATTCTATGGCTGCATACTTAATTGAATTCGCAGAAATGAATAAATATACACGCATGAATATATATACAAGAACCAGCTACTTTTTTGTTACACTCGATGAAAAAGCGCCGAAAAACCGCATATCATTTCAGAACATGTAACAAATAACATATTCAAAGCCCTTGGAAATCTTAGACTTTTATTACAAAATGTGTAAAATTGTGTAAAAATAGAGCATCTGAAATTTGGAGGAAATGCTACATAATAGATATATTTGCAACATTAAAACTAAAGGCTCATGAAATCATACTTGTTTCTTATCTTTATTGCTATAGGCATAACACCATGCTATTCTCAGGAGATACCATACCATCCTTTTGTAGAAGAAGGCAAGGTCTGGATGATGAGATATTATAATCCTGAATTGTCTCTTGACTATAATTACAGTTATTTTATAGAAGGTGACACGCTGATTGCTAATGTGGCATGCAAAAAGATGTATGCGCATAACCAATCTAACACCCATACGACAGAGTATCAACTGGCATTATATGAAGACAGCGGAATAGTGTATTTCATCCCTAAGAACTCAGTGGAAAACTACATTTTATATGACTTCAATATTCCCGTTGATGCGGCAAGTACAATAAACCCTGTAATTAATCCGCAAGAGTGGACCTTTTCAATAAAGAACAACGTGGACAGAACATTTGGTTTCAACGGAATTCAAAGGCATTCTCTCATGGTAAACAGAGAGAATGGATTCATTCTTACTCCATTAGGCTTTCCTGCCGGATGGTGGATAGAGGGTGTAGGAAGCGAACTTGGACCACTCAACCAATGGGGCTTTTATTCTTCCGGAGGCAGTAACTATCTGCTGGAGTGTAGGGTGAACGGTGAAAGCATCTTCAAAACCGACAATCTTAGGAAGTTGAATCCAAGGGGAGACGCCAATGTCGATGGTGTCGTAAATATAACTGATGTGACTCAGCTGGTCAATTATTTGGTAGGGCAGACGACTGCTGGTTTTATCCCAGTGGCCGCCGACGTTAACCATTCTGGTGATCTCGACATTTCAGATTTGATGTTTTTGGTGAACATCATTCTGGGGAAATAGCAAGTTGGCGATGACATCTATTATATAGTGATAAATAGACGTATGATGGAGATTTGCACTATGACGTCGGTATGTTGCGGGTTATGCCATGCATCAAACACAGCGAAGGGAACCTGCATCAAAAATAGGAAGAAAGTCATATTCAAATAGAAACCATAGGAATAATGACAAGTGTGTCGGTGGTCATCGAGAGATGGTTGCCGACATTTGAAAAAATAATGATTCACAATGACGGAGATTCTGCTTCGTTTGTCTAAAACCTTTTTGTAGAATGGGAAAAATTGTATTATATTTGCAGAGGAAAGCTTCCACTATGGCAGGAACATCGAGAAAAAACGATTTCTGCCGACTCTAGGGTCGTAACTGTTAAGCGAATAATATCAAGGAGTGCCCTATCGGGCAGAAATCCTACAAATCATTCAAATCTTTATATTTTTCGCCATAGATATTTGTTTGATTTGTAAGATTTGAGAGATTTCTCGCCGCAGGCGACTCTAAGACCATCTCTCCCAACCCGGAGGGCACGACCAACCGTTTCTGGAACACGAACAATGGTCCTCAACTTCGCGTCTATGGTGGCACCCTGACTTTCGAGGCCGCCATTGGCAAGACCATCAACAAGATTGTGTTCAACAGCGCCAAGTGGAATAACAACAACAGCGCCGACACTGGCACCTTCGATGGTACGACATGGACGGGCGAGGCCCAGAAGGTCGTGGTGTCCATCGCCGGCAACACCCAGTTGAACAGCATCGAGGTGATTCCCGCCGACTTCATCCCTACAGCAGTCGTAGCCCCCGAGGGTCTTGTAACCGACACCTATGTCTTCACAGCGAACTCAGAGAAGCCCTACTACGACCCAGCCGAACTGACGCTCTGGCTGAAAGTCGGTTTCGACGGCGACGACGCCTACATCCAGGGTCTGGCAGCCGATGCCAACTCCAGCGCCGACCAACTGTGGGTGAAGGCCACCAAGAACAATGCCGGGCAGTATGTCATCCCCGCCAACCAGTTCATGGGCACGGTGAGTTTCTGGATGTCGAACAACGACTACTATTTCACCGCCCTCGACGCTGACGGGAAAATGGCAGACGCAGTGCTCGACTACGATGCAGAGAAGTCGGTGTTCTCCACCTCACAGCCGCTGGTGCTCAACGCCCTTCCGACCGACGTTTACGCCTACCAAACCTTCACCAATGTGACCATTGCGAAGTTCAACGAAGTGGCCGCCTCGCCTGCCGACCCGACTGTGAATTCCATCGACTTCGGCGAATGGTCGAGCAGCGTTTCCTGCTCCATTCCTGCCGTGGACAGCAATGGCGTTACGCTGAATCCTCAGAAGCTGTTCTACACCGTATGGATAGAGAAGGACGGACAGCAGACACCTTACACTTTCAAGGCCGATATGTACTATGGGATTGAAGCAGACGCGACAGAAGTGCCTTACAGTTTCAACTACAACACATGGGACGGTTCGCACAGCATCTACTTCCAGGATGGTGTTGAGGAGTGCGCCACATGGACGAAGGTAGGCATCCAAAGCATCTACTATGGCGGCGGTGAGTGCAACAAGTCGGTTGTGGCTTGGATAGACAACCCCAACGCTTCCACCATCAACGATATCAATGCGGACATCGCAGCCGGCAAGGTCGTGATTTACAACATGGCCGGCCAGCGCCTGGAGGTTCCACAAAAGGGAGTGAACATCATCAATGGCCGCAAGGTCGTCATCAAGTAAAGTCATCCTCCAAGGACTCACAAACAATGGGTGGGGCGGACCTTGTGTCCGCCCCACCTGTGTGTTTTGGACAGAGGAAAGGGTGAGAGACTACCCTTAATCCTTTTTCACTCTTCAGTCTTTTTCTCTTCTTCAACGTCCACGACGAGGCGGAGGCCAAGGCGGTTGCTTTTATACGTGGAAACGCGGCCATCGCGATTGGAGATTCGACAGTTTCTCGGGCCACCATTCCACCCTCCCCCACGGATGGCACGTGAGGAGCCAGAAGTAGGTCCTGTGGGATTTTCCTGCGCACTGCCCGGATAGGTGCCATACCAATCGGAGCACCATTCCCAAAGATTTCCCGTCATGTCGTAAAGGTCAAGTTCATTGCCTGCTTTCTGCCCCACCTCTTTGGTTCTGTTGCCACTATTGCCCACATACCATCCTTGGGCGTAGAGGTCATTTCCACCTGCGAATTGGCAACTTGTGGTGTTTTTTCCGCCACGGGCAGCGAATTCCCATTCAGCCTCGGTGGGCAGTCGGAAATTCAGATCGGTCATCTCATTCAGTTTGGCAATGAAATCCTGACAGTCTTCCCAGTTCACCATCTCGACAGGGCATTTCGAGCCACTAAAAGCCGACGGGTTTCCACCCATCACTTTCTCCCATTCCTCTTGTGTCACCTCAAAGCGGCCAATTTTGTACGACGACAATGTCACTTGATGAGTAGGATACTCATCATAGTCAGCATGGCCCTGCTCTGGCGTGGCCCCCATCAGGAACGTACCACCTTCCACGAGAACCATATTATCAACCAGTTTTTTAATTACCGGATCCAGATTTTCCAATTTTTGATTGACAGCTTCAGTTTCACTACTAAAGAGCCCTGAGTTCCATGCGACGATTCCACCAAGCAAAAGGATGACGACTAAAAGAACGGTGATGACGATGTATAGACTCTTGTTTGGGGATTTTGTTGGTTGTCCACCAATCTCCTCGATGAAATAGTTTTGTCTGTTGGAAGACTTTTGCTGTCTTATAGGCATACCACAATTGGGACAGATATTGGTTCTGTCGGATATCGTGCTTCCACATTCTGAGCATTTAATGAGTGCCATGACGGAGAAATTAAAGATTAAAGATTTTAAATTGAAGATTGGAGATTGTATAATTGGTGCTTTTTTATTTCCAGATATAATGAGATAGAACATACCAGACGTCGATACCGACTGACAGGGAAGATGGGTAATAATGGGGTCCATCTTTCAGTTTGAACAATGGAGTGAGATTTTGGGTAAAGATTCCACAGATAGGTCCAACACCAACCGTCGCCATCCATTGTACCCCCATAAAAGGGGTTTTCACATTTGGATGATCGTCCTTGTCTTTGAAATCAGCGCCACCTCCATAAAGGGCAAGTCCTGTCTGCAAGGTAAAATTTCGTCGATTGTCTTGAACACCTATCAATACAGGAATACGAACACCCGTGTAATCGAAATTACATTCCCCCGAACTGTATGATGTACCATATAATTGCAAACCAGCCGACACGCCATGATTGGGTCGATATCGGGAGAGGGGTTTAGAGAGCATAAGAAGAGTAAGACAGCCGTCCATTTTAGATTTTTTCAGATTAGAATAGTATTCTTTATCGCCTTTGTTCAGCCAGGACTTACCCAGAGCGACCCAAGGCACTTGCGGACCGTAAAATCGTTCACTGCTGTCATAAGCTTCACCAGTTGGTGCCAAAAACATGATGAGTCCTCCTCCCGACAAATCTCGGTCAAGTTGAGTACTGTCGTTTTCATTCGATTGCGCCAGACCATTGATGGCAACGAACATTAACAGCGTCTGTATAAAAAACGTTTTCATCTACATAAAAAATTATAGTTTGGACTTCTTTCGGTATGCCATCAAATGAAGAATGATTACTTACTTTTCACCATGTAATTGTTCCAAGGTTTTGTTCTCGCCGGGGTTCTTTATTTTCTGAGGATGCCCCAAGGGAGGAATCTCTTCTTCCACGATGTCTTTACCTCCAAGTTCCTCCAGGGTTTTGTTCTTGCTATCTGGCTTGGCAGCGTCACTTTCCATACCGATTGACTTGACCGGAGTGGCCTTCTCCACCTGTTCGTTCGTGAGGCATTTACCAGGGTCAAGGTGCCTTTTCCTGTTGATGGCTTGATTTTTCATGGCCTTGATTTCGAATGGCAGGTCATCCTCCCCCTCAGCCTTGATAATCACTTTCATTCCTACATGGGCATAATGCTCTTTGAAATCTATGATGTCCTCGTCGAGCAATCTGATGCATCCCTCACTGGCTCTTCCGGGTACGCTCTCGGCATTGTTGGTGGAGCCATGTATGCCGATACCTTTATGACCATGGGTGTCAAGTCGGTGAAACCAGTGTCCGTATGCCCTGATTGGACCACGTCCGTCGCCGAAATCGTGGTCCCAAGTGGAAGCATCGGCTATTTCTGTCAGGGTGAAGGGATTGTCCATTGTGGTGTGCGGTGTGCGCATATCGCCTTGCCGTTCTTTATTGCCTTTCTTCAAGGCGAAACAGCAATCATAGCGAGCCACCATCACTGTGTCATCACCTTGCGCCTCATACACATACATGTAATAGTCTTTTTTCGACATCACCACAAAGCAATGACTCTTGTTTTTCACCTTGTCCGGGAAACTCAGGCTTTCATCCTTTTCCAGTCTGATGGTGTGTTTCCCAAATTCATCGTACACCTTCTCGCATATTTCATCACCTGAGTAAGGCAGTTCTGCCACGGGGGATGCCACCTCCGTCGTTTCCGCATCCTCCTTCTCGTCGGACAGCGAGATTGCCTGGTCAGGAGAATTGTCTTCCTGGGGTTTCCCGGCTTTCTCCCCACACGACAAAAGGATGGTCACACATACAGCAACCACGATTTTCATGTATGTCTCACAGGAGATTCTCATCACCATCGCTAATATTCAAGGTAACTGTATTCTTTAGAGATATAAAACTCGATTCCCTGGTATATCACCTGATACCAGTCACCGTCTTCCCAACCGCCATACTGGAGTCGCGTGTATTTGGGGACCGAACGGGTAGTACCATTAGCCCATGTGAGATAGCCGGCACTCAGACTGGGAGCAAAGCGCAACCTCACATGCGTGCCATTCACCACCACTTTAGGTGTCTTGCCAGCAGTGCCGGCGCTTACCCCTCTGTGCTCGGCAGTATGCACGGCGCCCTGCTTCACTATCACCTTCTGTTGCTTGGCTTCGGATGCCTTCTGCTTCGCATCGTCAACCTCATTTTTAAGTTGCTTGTTTTGCTTTTCGAGAGCCTCAGTTTTTTGCTTCATCTCATCAATGTCACGCTGTCTATTCTTATCCATGTTAATAAACAGCACGACCAGTCCTGCTATGAGTGCTGACGACAGGAAGGCAATGATAACATAGAGCCATGTATTGCTCTTTTGCTTTTGTGGGTAATAGGGTTGATTTCCATAGTTGTTTGGACCAGGGTTTTGGTAAGCAGTCCGCCCAAGGTCAGCCCCACATTTCGGGCATCTTTCTGCCATGTCGGAAACCATATTTCCGCATTCTGAACATTGGATTAGTGCCATGTCGATTAGTTTGATAATTCAAGTTTCAGTTACGCCCATCTCTTGGATATGAAAGGGAATCCAATGGGACAACAGTTCTACTCCTCATGCTTATTTGCTGTCGGTTTGCGCTTTTCAATCATTAAATCAAGCATGAATGTTTTTCTTATGCACGTTGTGCCTCTCATTTTTGGCAGGTTTCAGGTCACAAGGATACAAGCATCACACGCTGTTCCAACATAATAATTGTTCGCTCTGTTACATTGGCTAAATAACTGAGGATTTGACCACAAAGATACAAATAGTATTTGGAAAAAGAAGGGAAAATGCCTTTATTTTTCAAAAAAAACGCACAAAAAGCCAAAAAAAACTCACCACTCACCTCTCACCACTCACCACTTACCTCTCACCACTGATAAGAATTAGAGAATTCATGGCATTCAGTCTGTCACCATGATTGCGGAATTCTAAAATTCTAACAATTCAGAAAAAAGCATAAGAGGGTGTGTCAAAATGAAATGGCACACTCTCTTTTCGTGTATATTATATCCAAAATGCCCTGAATGTCGTGCCAAGGGTTCCCCTCCAAAACGCTCTTATTTTCAACAGTTTGACACCCCACCCCCAGCCCCTCCCCGCAAGCGGTGGAGGGGAGTCACTACTCACGGCCATTTACATCCATCACCCACAAAAAAGAGTGGATATCTATTTTGACACCCCCTCAATAATTCTAAAATTCTTCTTTTCGTGACAAAAAAGAAAAAACGATCCCCTTAGTTGACGGAATTCTAAAATTATGGCGTTCCTCGTGGGTCTTCGACAAATCTCTTCAATTAGAGTGACAAAAAATGACTTGATATTGAACTCCAAATTCCAAACTCCAAACTTCAAACTCCAAATTCCAAACTCCAAACTGAAGAATCCCCCTCACCTCTCAACAAGTCGGGAGTGATTTCAAACCACAATTCTATGTTCAGCGTGTCACAGACAATCTGTGCCACATCCAGGGCAAAGAACAGCGCACCTACCTCGTGTGGCGGAATTTTGCCCGACAGGGTTTCGTATTCCCCATATACTGTAGAGACATTCTCACAACCCTGCTGTTTGAAAAATGCTGAGAGGTTTTCGGTATTGGCCACGGGAACGGTGCGATCCAGTGTGTTGTGGAAAAGATAGATTCTCTCATCTTTGCGGGGTGTCCATCCTTTGCAGAGATTGTCCTTGTCCAGCGCCTCCAGCATTTTTCTTGAAATATCGGAATTGAGGTCGAGCATGGCGGGTGTGACAAACCCTGCTATCTCCTGGGTACCTATCTTCGAGTCGATTTCCTCACGTGTGTACCGCTTGCTGAGTATCCATTCGTCGATATGGCCGAGTGTCGGTTGCACAAACAAATCGGTCCGTGGTATGCCCAGTTGGAAAAATTCGTTGTAGGCCAGCATCACGCTGATGACGGTAGAGGGCATGGCGGTGCTGCCCGACTTGATGAATTGGCGGTAGGTCTCGGGGAGGTCGTACGAGCCAGCGCCAGCGAAAGAATACGTGAAGCGCACATCCGGATATTTCTCAGTGACAAGTCTCACCACGGCAATTGTTGTCTGACCGCCCTGTGAATAACCTAAATTGAAAAGGGTATCATCCCAAGTGTATCCCCGGGCTTTCAGCAACTGCCGTGCTGCCAAGAGCGCATCGACGCTTGCCTGGGCATTGACACTCGAAATACAATAGGCTTGTGGTTGACTCTCTGTCACGCCAAAGCCATAGTAATCGGCCGACACGGTAATCAGTCCACTGCCACAGACGATTTTCTCCACGGTCAGATTTCCCTTTGAAGGACATTGATTGGCGCGATACACCGTATAGTGGTTGTAGAGCAACATACCACAGGCGTGCTTGTCAGCCGACACCTCGTCGCCAATGGTGATGGTCCCTGACAGCATGACAGGTTTGCCATACGGGTCGGTCGAAGGGTACTGGATATTATATGCCCAGGCCTTCTCTTTCTCATAACGAACGGAGTCGGTGACAAAAGCGGGTCTCGTTACAGGTTCTGGCTGCTCTATCTCGTCATTGTCGTCGCTACAGGAAGTCAAGGTCACCATCTGCAGGATGGTCATGAGCAAACAGACCAGCATCCATATACCAGTCCGACAGTTTTTTTTCTGGCTGCTCTTATACATTTTTTATGGTATTTTAGGAATACTAGAAGCTCTAGGAATACTAGAAGCCCTAGAAATACTAGAAGCCCTAGGAATACTAGGAATACTAGAAATACTAGATGCCCTAGAAACTCTATAAATCCCTATGGATGACGGAGCCGCTGGCTTGATGGGTGGCCAGAACGAGGACCTCTGCTATCTGCACATGCTCGGGGGCGGAGGCGGCGTAGAAGACTACGTCGGCGATGTCGTCGCCGGTGAGGGGTTTGATTCCGTGGTATACAGGTGCAGCCTTCGATTTGTCACCATGGAAACGGGTAACGCTGAAATTGGTTTCCACCAGTCCTGGTTTGATATTGGTGACACGTACAGCCGTGTCCGCAACGTCGATGCGCAGACCGTCGGTGATGGCTTTCACTGCCGCTTTTGTGGCGCAGTACACATTGCCGCCGGCGTAGGCGGCATCGCCGGCCACACTGCCGATATTGATGACGTGGCCATGGTTTCGTGCCACCATCCCGGGAACGAGGAGGCGTGTCATCCACAGCAGTCCCTTGATATTGGTGTCGATCATTGTCTCCCAGTCGTCCATGTCGCCCATGTATTCTTTATCCAGGCCAAGGGCCAGTCCGGCGTTATTGACCAGCACGTCGATATTGGCCCATTTGCCATTGAGAGACTTGACTGCGTCCTCGCACGACTGACGTTCACGCACGTCGAACAGTAAGGCCAGCACTTCGGCTCCCTCCTGCTCGCATTCCGCCTTGATGGATAGCAGACGAGGTGAGTTACGCCCTGTGAGAATCAAATCATAGCCACCACGGGCAAACCTACGTGCACAACCGGCACCTATGCCGCTTGTAGCGCCTGTAATTAGTGCAATTTTCTTTTCCATTTTTTCCTATTCTAAGATGATTGATTATACTTCTTCTCAATTTGGCCGCTAATTTAAGAAATTATCCAGAGATTTGCAAGATATTTTTGTTTTTGAAGAGGAGGGAAGAGGACTGAAGAGGGATTAAAGAGGAGAAAAGAGGAGGAAGTTAAAGAAGTTAGGGAAGTGAAGGAAGTTAAAGGACAATACTATTGTGCCCTCAGTGCATTTCTCTCACCACTCACCACTTACCTCTCACCACTTACCTCTCACCACTTACCTCTCACCACTGATTATGTAAGCAGAGTCCCCCTCCTCCAAGGGGAGGTCCTTTAACTCCACACTCCAAACTCCAAATTCCAAACTGACAGGCATATAGTCGGATTCCATTGATACTATTTCGTCAATTTTCATATTAAGCACAAAAAACGTATAAATATTCATATTTGCCAATTTGCGCCGACCGCGCTAAGCGCGGTTACTGCGCTGCGGCTTGATATGCCGCAGCGAATGAATCAAATGAATTTAATAAATTCTTTAAACGGGGCCACAAGGGCCCCTTATTTTGCAACGGGGCGAACGATGAGCCCACTTCTACGGAAGCTGTAGTACCAGTCCGCTTCGTCACTATCGAAGCGGAGGCTGCACGCGTAGTAGTCGTTGCTGGTAAGCCGCGTGCCCGACCAGTAGTAGCCGTACTCACCACGGTCGTTGAGGTCGGTGCCACCGCGGCGACCAGAAGCGGGCAAAAAGATACTGCCGCCATTGGGGCCGGTGAATTTTCCACCCTTGACTCCGTTCACGGTTGTCCAAGTATAGGTGCAATTCTCGCGCAACTCATCCTGTTGCTCTCTCGAGGGCATCTGCCATGAACCGCCCCACTTCTCATGAGCCACGTCGTACTTCGTGCCGCAGATGCTCGACCCGAGGTCGTGGCAGGAGTCTTTGGTGCCGTCGCAGTACTTGTAATTGCTCCAACTATAGTCGGATTTCGTGGTGGTCTCGCCCCAGGCGTAATAGCCGCCGTCGTCCTCGGGCTTCGAGGCACCCACGTTGCAGCACGCCCATATCGTGCCAGAGGGCAAACCGAGGTCTATCATGTGCGGGTGGTTGTCGTTGGGGCAAGTTTTGGGGTATTTCGGTTTGTCTTTTAACGTGACATTTACGGAGGCCGTCTCGTTGTCTTTGATATTTATAGAGACCGTCTCCTTAGCATAGCCGTCTTTCGAGACGGACACCTGATGCTCGCCCTCCAGCAGCTGCTCCACCGTCAGCGGGGTCTTCCCATGAGCCTTGCCATCTATCTCCACGTCGGCGTCACGGGGGGTGCTGACAACATCCAGCGAGCCATAGATGGGTGTGGGGTTGAGCGTCAGCTGCTGCGGTTGCCCGGCCACCACCTGAATCTGACGGGTGACAGCCTTGTGGTGGGAGAGCCGCACCTCCAAGTCGTAGTATCCCTCCATCATGTTGTCGGAGTATTGGGTCGTGCCGACTTTCTTTCCGTTGCAGTAAATCTCCGCCCCACTTAGACTTTGGATGGTGATTTTCGCGAACCTCGCGCTCAGCGTGGCGTTCACCTGAGCGGTCTTGCCGTCCTCCACCACGACACGCTGTTGCATGGGCGCATATTTCTCCATCTGAACCGTCACCGTATGCTCGCCGGAAGCCACCTCCTGGATGGTGCACGGAGTGGTCTTACCCGTGTCATTGCCATCGAGCATCACCTTTCCACCGTTGACATTGCTGGTGACGGAGATGGCGCCAAACGCCGGCTGCAGGGTGACGGTCTTCTCTATGCGCCCGGAATTCAGTTCGATGACCCCTGTTGCGGGATGGTATTTGGGATATTCCATGCGGTAGGAGTATGAACCGTATTCCCGCTTGTAGTTGTCCAGGGGAGTGTTTCCCACAAAATCGTCATTGATGAACACAGAGGCCCCCTGCGGTTTGGAGTCGAGGATAATCCAGCCCGTCTGGACCTTGGGCTGCTGCACACCCTGGGGAATCTCGCCGAGCAACAAGGTGAGAATGTAAGTGGTCCTGCCATGGAGCGAGGGGATGCCATGGTCGGCGAAACTTACCTCCAGCGGAAGGTAACTCGGATGTATTACTCTCAGGCGTTTACTCCCCTCCGGCATATACACCCTGTATTCATTCTTGGCGAAAGCGACATCACCCATGACATTCCCTTCGAATGTCACCCCTGGAGCAGCGATTTGCACTTTTATCAATGCGCAGTCGTTGCCGTTCAGATCCTGACGTGGTTTGGTGCGTGCCGCCAGGTCGGTGGTCGCCTCCTCAAATCTTTTCACACTCATCTCCTGCGCCATCAACGAGGTGCAGAGGAACAACAGGAGGAACGTCAATGTTATGGTTGGATGTTTCATGTTAAAATTGAAGATTGAAGATTGAAAATTTATTTTTAAGGGTAGTTAAAGTGGAGTTAAAGGGAAGTTAAAAGAGAGTTAAAGGGACAATACTTGAAGATTAAAAATGAAAGATAAAAAATGAAAGATGAGTCCACTTTAAAAAGTCCGGGCTCCAGGACCATTAGTTAATATTACGGTTCAAACTCACAATTGTTCTTTGATATTTTGCCATCTGGAGAAAATTTTGTACCTTTACACTTGAAACCAAGTCA
>Ga0247611_10008499_pt1 | contig 12634 bp, 10 predicted proteins | sample 177DNAGHGhighgp2_FD_192422 | JGI IMG/M metagenome (GOLD analysis project Ga0247611, IMG submission 192422) | Sheep rumen microbial communities from Palmerston North, Manawatu-Wanganui, New Zealand - 1770 DNA GHGhigh gp2 | ecosystem: Host-associated > Mammals > Digestive system > Stomach > Rumen... | reverse complement strand
CTACCTCAACGCTCACGGCTTCTACGCTGACTTCACAAAGCTGAAGTATTCTTACAACGTAGGTATATGGGGCACATCAATCTGCGGCGGCGAGATACTCGACTCTAAGCAGGGCTTGCCTGAGAGCGCATACCTGAAGCACCCTACAAAGGAAGGTCCTGAAACCTTGAAGCTCGGTTTCGAGAAGGGTGAGTTGGTATCTGTCAACGGAACAAAATATGACGACAAGATAAAGGCCATACAGGCTGTTGAGGAGATAGGCGCTGCTTACGGCATCGGTCGTGACTGCCACGTAGGCGACACCATCATCGGCATCAAGGGCCGCGTAGGCTTCGAGGCTGCCGCTCCTATGCTTATCATCGGTGCACACCGTTTCCTTGAGAAGTTCACTCTGTCTAAGTGGCAGCAGTACTGGAAGGACCAGGTGGCTAACTGGTATGGCATGTTCCTCCACGAGTCACAGTATCTGGAGCCAGTGATGGCTGACATCGAGGCTATGCTCACATCATCACAGCGCAACGTCACTGGTGTGGTAGAGCTTGAGCTCCATCCTCTCTGCTTCCAGACTGTAGGCGTTGACTCACCTAACGACCTTGTGAAGAACAAGCTCGGCGAATACGGTGAGACTGCCAAGGCATGGTCTTCAGAGGATGCCAAGGGCTTCATCAAGGTATCTTCTACCGCCCTCCGTGCGTACTATCTGGCACATCCGGGGGAGAGGCAGTAAGTAAGTTGTATATAATATATACTATACGAAAGGGGATGACGCCATCTTGCATCATCCCCTTTCTTTTCCTATTGGGAAATATTTAGACACACTGAATGTTATTTCTGGAATTATTATTATATTTGCATCTGCTGACATAACTAACTTATCTTTATTCTTCAAATTCTTTCTATCTACTAAGCAACGCTTTGAAAATACTTGAATAATATAATAATATGAAGCGACTTTTATTTTTGGCAACGTTGCTATGCATCTGGATGATGGCGACAGCACAGACACAACAACTGTTTGATGATGACTGGCAGTTTACTCATGATGGTAAGACCGCAATGGTCAGTCTTCCACACGACTGGGATATCTCTTACGCTCCTGACCCTGCTACGGGAGCTACGGGTACGGATGGTGGCTGGTTTCCTGGTGGCAAGGGCGAGTATCGCAAGACTTTCGCCACACCTAAGGGAGAAATTGTGAAATTGCATTTTGAGGGTGTTTATCAGCGAGCAGAGGTATTCGTCAACGGGCAGAAGGCTGGGCAACACGCTTATGGCTATACACCTTTCACAGTTGACGTGACACCTTATTTGTATAAGGACAAACGACAGAATGAGGTGCTCGTCACAGTGGACAATAGTCAGCAAAAGAATTGCCGTTGGTACGCAGGCTCTGGCATCTACCGCCATGTATGGCTACAGGCCATGCCTGCTCTGCATATTGCAGAGAATGGCGTATTCGTCACTACACCAGAGGTGTCTGAGCAACAGGCAGTGGTGAATATAGAAGTAACCGTGCAGAACGAAGGGAACAGCGAGCGGAAGGCTGTAGTCGTCATAGATGACTCACATCGTCAGTCCATCGTGCTGAAGGCTGGAGAGAGGAAGACCATGACATTCTCAAAAAACATTGACAATCCAAAACTGTGGTCGCCCGACACACCACACATGTATAAGACAGAGGTTGAACTATTTACAGAACAGGGGACTTTGCTGGCTCATACCTCCGTACCATTCGGCATACGCACGTTCTCGTATGATGCGGAGAACGGATTCCGGCTCAACGGCAAGCCGTTGTTGCTGAACGGTGGCTGCGTGCACCACGACAATGGCATAATCGGTGCGATGACGTTCGATGATGCAGAGATACGCAAGGTGCGACTGATGAAGGAAGCAGGCTTCAATCTTCTCAGGACCAGTCATAACCCCGCTTCACGTGCCTTTCTTGATGCGTGCGATTCTCTTGGTATGCTAGTCATTGCCGAGGCCTTTGACGGTTGGCGGAAGTCCAAAACCCCATACGACTATTCCACACTCATCGACTCGTGCTATCGCGAGGACATCCACGCAATGGTGCTGCGTGACCGCAATCACCCTGGTATAATATCATGGAGCATTGGCAACGAGGTTATTGAGCGCAAGGATATAGCCGTCGTAACCACAGCGCGAAAACTCAAGGCTGCAGTGTTGGAGTGCGATAGGACACGACCCGTCACCGAAGCCCTCTGCGCATGGGATAATGATTGGGAAATCTACGACCCTCATTTCGAGGTACTCGATATTGCCGGCTACAACTACATGATGCATAAGCATGCCACCGACCATCAGCGCAACCCGCAGCGCGTGATGTGGCAGACGGAGAGTTATCCGCGTGATGCCTTCAAGAACTGGGCTAATGTCAAAGACTATCCCTACATCATCGGCGACATCGTATGGACGGGACTCGACTATCTGGGCGAGTCGGGCATAGGGCGATATTACTATGAGGGTGAGCGTCCGGGCGAGCACTACGTCAAGGGTGGACAGCCCGACTGGCATGGAGCTTACTGTGGGGATGTTGACATAACTGGCTGGCGTAAGCCCATCAGCCATTACCGCAGCATCTTGTGGAACGATGACGAGACACTATACATGGCCGTACGCGAGCCAGACGGTTATCATGGCAAGATTCACGAAACCCTGTGGAGCGTATGGCCTACATGGGAGAGTTGGAACTGGACGGGCTGGGAAGGTAAAACCATCGAGGTAGAGATATACACTAAGGCTCCAGAGGTGAAACTTTGGTTGAATGATGTATTCATCGGTAGCAAGCAGGTGAATCGCAATACCCAATTTAAGGCAGTATTCACGCTTCCATATAAGCCTGGCACCCTGCGTGCCGAGGCAGCAGGAAAGAGCGTGACCCTTGCCACAGCCGGCGAACCAGCCGCACTGAGACTTACTACAGATAAGGAAGTCCTTACGTCAGGAGGTCAGTCTTTAGCGTTTATCAACGTGGAGGTAGTTGACAAGGACGGGCGCGTATGTCCTGACGCAGCTATTTCCTGTGAGGTTAACGTCAAGGGACAGGGTCAACTGGTGGCATTTGCCTCTGCCAACCTCAAGGACCGCGAACCCAAGACCTCAGCTCACACCACCACGTGGAAGGGACGTGCCATGCTTGCTGTCAGGAGTGGTAAGACGAAAGGCAAGGTGCAGGTGAACATCAAGAGCAGTCTGCCTACCGCTACTACCGTCATTAAAGTTGAATAAGTGCCTGCCACCTTGAAACCTGAAAACTGAAACTGAGTTAGAGGGCTTTGCCCCGACTTCTCAATTCAAAAGAGCATCCGGCTGAACGGGAAACCGCCAAAGCCGTATGCTCTTTTCTTGTTTGAGGTACATTCGTTGAAACAATCAGCCATTTCGCAGAATATATTTTGCATATTCAGAAAGTTGGACTACCTTTGCGACAAACAAGGCAACAGTCAACGCAAGTCATCAGCAACTGGATGGTGTAATTCTGGTGGGCAGCGACTCTGAACTGTCGCTAACGCTGACCGATGGTTCTACTTTCAACGGCTCCATAAGCGGCAAAATCGCCAATGCAGCTGGCGACGTAGTTTCAACCGAGGTCGGAACGGTAAACGTAACCATTGCTGATGACAGCACATGGACGCTGACAGCCGACACCTACATTACGTCACTGAAGGGCGACAAATCAAGGATAAACACAAACGGTCACCGACTATACATCAGCGGCAAGGAGATATGAGAAACATAAATTTTTACTCACTTTTAGCCTGTTTATACAAAAAAAGTAGTAACTTTGCATACTGAAATCATTTTTTGTATAAAATTAGTATGAGTACACAAAACAATATCAGAGTCGGCATACTCGGCGCCGCGGGCTACACCGGCGGCGAACTGATACGCCTGCTGATTAATCACCCTGATGTGGAGATAGTGTTTGCAAACTCGGAGTCTAACGCCGGCAACAAGGTATATGACGTGCATGAGGGACTCATGGGCGAGACAGAACTGGAGTTCACCAGCGAGATGCCTTTCGACAAGGTTGACGTGGTATTCTTCTGCTTCGGTCATGGCAAGAGTGAGGCTTTCCTCAAGGAGCACAGCATTCCTGCCAACGTGAAGATAATAGACCTGGCACAGGACTTCCGCATCAAGGGCAACCACGACTATGTGTATGGTCTGCCTGAGACCCATCGTGAAGAGATAGCACAGTGCCAGCACCTGGCAAACCCAGGCTGCTTCGCCACCTGCATACAGCTCGGACTGCTGCCATTGGCAAAGGCTGGTCTGCTTACGCACGACATCGCTGTCAATGCCATCACTGGTTCTACGGGTGCCGGACAGAAGCCGGGAGCTACCACTCACTTCTCTTGGCGTAACAACAACTTCTCTGTATATAAGCTGTTTACCCACCAGCATCTGCATGAGATTACGCAGACACTCAACGAACTGCGTCCGGAGGCTACTCCACGTGTCGTTGACACTCTCGACGAAGGCTATGACAAAGACGGTATCACCGTTGACTTCATACCTTACCGTGGCGACTTCGCACGCGGCATCTTCTGCACAGAGGTAATCACTCTCGACTCTGCTAAGTCTGCTGAGGAGGTTGCGGCATTATACAAAGATTACTATAAGGATGCCGCCTTCACACACTACTGCGACAAGGCTCTTGACCTGAAGCAGGTGGTGAACACCAACAAGGCTCTCGTGCACACAGAGGTGTTTGGCCGCAAGGTCGTTGTCACATCTATGATAGACAACCTCCTCAAGGGTGCCGTAGGTCAGGCTGTGCAGAACATGAATATCATGTTCGGTTTGGACGAGAGGGCTGGACTCAACCTGAAGGCGAGCGCATTCTGATTTAGAATAAAGAATAAGGAAGAGGGAATAATGTTTACTACGTATTAAACCTTATTCCTTAATCCATCAACCATCAACAAAATATGAAACTATTCGACGTATATCCACTCTTCGACGTGAACATCGTCAAGGGACAAGGCTGTAAGGTATGGGACGATAAAGGTCAGGAGTATCTTGACCTCTATGGCGGACATGCCGTTATCAGCATAGGCCACTGCCATCCTCACTACGTGGAGATGATGACAAGCCAGCTTAACAAGTTGGGGTTCTACTCTAACTCAGTAATAAACAAGTTGCAGGTGCAGGTTGCGGAGCGTCTGGGCAAGACCAGCGGCTATGAGGATTACCAGTTCTTCCTCATCAACTCTGGTGCCGAGGCTAACGAGAACGCACTGAAGCTTGCTTCATTCACCAACGGCCGTACACGCGTGCTGTCAGCACAGAAGGCTTTCCACGGCCGTACATCGCTCGCTGTGGAGGTAACCAACAATCCTAAGATTATCGCACCTATCAACGATGGCGGTCACGTTACCTATCTGCCTATGAACGACCTCGCCGCATGGGAGGCTGAACTCAGCAAGGGCGATGTGTGCGCCGTAATCCTTGAGTGCATACAGGGCGTCGGTGGCATACAGATGGCAACAGAGGAGTTTGCACAAGGTCTCGCTGCAGCCTGCAAGAAGTATGGCACCATCCTTATCTGCGACGAGATACAGTGTGGCTATGGCCGCTCTGGCAAGTTCTTCGCCCACCAGTGGCTCGGCATCAAGCCAGACCTCATCACTGTGGCTAAGGGCATAGGTAATGGTTTCCCAATGGCCGGCGTATTGATATCACCTGACTTTAAGCCTGTATATGGACAACTCGGTACCACCTTCGGCGGCAACCACCTCGCCTGCACCGCAGCGCTGGCAGTACTCGATGTAATGGAGAAGGAGAACCTCGTGGAGAACGCACGCACAATAGGTGAGTATCTCATGAGCGAACTGAAGAAGTTGCAGGCATTACCTGAAGGCAAGCACATTACTGACGTGCGTGGTCGCGGACTGATGGTAGGCGTAGAGTTTGACATCCCACAGGCCGACGTACGTAAGCCTCTCGTCTATGACCAGCACTGCTTCACCGGTTGCGCCAGCACCAACCTCCTACGTCTGCTTCCACCTCTCTGCCTTACCAAGGAGAACGTGGACGACTTCATCGGCAGACTGAAAGCTGTTCTGAATACTATCAAGTAAAGAAATGGATATTCCAAGAACATCGTAAAATAGGAAAGCGATGCTATGTGCCTCATGCCATAGCATCGCTTTTTTGTTGTGACTGCAAATAGAATAAAAACAACGAGTGTATATATTATCTTTTGCTTTGTTAAATACAGTCTATTACATTTTTATTCAACAACAGTTTATGAAGTATATTTAATAAAATATCGTTAAAAAAGCATTTTATGAAGTATATTTAATAATAAAACTTTATCTTTGTACAAAAATATAAATATTATGAAGAAAGCATTATTCACACTGATGTGCGTGCTGGGACTCGCCAGTTGCGCACAGGCACAGAAACAGAAAGAGGAAAAGGCGGCAAAGGCCTTAGTCACTTACTTCTCAGCTACGGGCACCACGAAAGCTGTGGCTGAAAAGATGGCGAAAGCCGGCGGCGCAGACCTGTTTGAGATAGAGCCTGCACAGAAATATACCGATGCCGACCTGGACTGGCGCAACAAACAGAGCCGTTCATCGGTTGAGATGAAAGACAAGAACTCGCGTCCTGCCCTGAAACAAAAGTGCGACAACATCTCGCAGTATGACGTAGTCTATATCGGTTTCCCTATATGGTGGAACACCGCACCGAGAATCATCAACACCTTTATTGAGAGCCATAACCTGAAGGGCAAGACAGTGATATTCTTCGCTACGTCAGGCGGCAACGATGTCACAGGTGCAGAGAAGAACTTCCGTGCTGCATATCCAGAACTTAACTGGCAGAAAGGACGCTTGCTCAATTCTCCGTCAGACAAGGAGATTAAGGAGTTCATGAAATAATCATGAACACAGAATAAGATAAATTCTTATACATAATAATATATTACGAACTTATGGACGACAGCCTCGTATATGACCTGATCAAGGAGTCATACGCCCTCGTGGCGTCTAAGCTTCCCAAGGCCGTAAGGCATAAGTATGTATGATATGTGAAGAAGATATAGATAAAAATGCCCCGACTTGCAATTTGCAGGCCGGGGCTTTTACTTGCGGTTATTTTTTCCGTGCTCTGAAATATAGCATGGCTCCTTCTATGTGGAAGTCGATGATGTCGTACATGGTTTTTACATCACATCCTCCTCATCATCCATCTCGTCGTCGTAGATTGGCAGTTGCTGCGTGGGTTCTTCGCTGCCTATTAGTAAATGCAGGTAGTTCTGCATCTCTATCTGCCATATATCGGGCTTTGTGTATTCTTTCTTTTCCATTTTTACTTAATCGCTATTTTTTTCTTTCCGTTAATGTATATGCCTGGCAGTGTAGGCTTGCCGCTCAGACGAGTGCCGTCGAGAGTGAACCAGTCATTCTGCACGTTACTGTCAGAAGATACATCCCCGATGGTCGTTACGCTGTTTGGGATGGTGACAGATTTAAGGTTTAAACAAGAGGGGAATCACGAACTATTACCAATTCAGTCGTGTTGCTGATATGAAAGAGAAATAATGAGCTATCGGATAACAATTTCGGAGCGCAAGCTGATGCTAATTTGCTATCTCAACATCCATTTTGTAGTTAAATATATATAAAAACGTATCGTAATTACGAAAATTAGAGATAGATATACTGCCTTTATAAAATATTATTTGTATTTTTGTAGCAAAATTACGATAATAGACAAAAATATTGCAGTATGATACGAGATTTTTGGGTAAAGAACTATCTTTCCATTCGCGACAAGCAGGAATTAAGCTTCGTGGCCAAGGGACCATCTTCGGAACTTATCACCGAAGTTGCTGATGGCGTGTTCTTGTACAAGTTAGGCATCCTCTATGGTTCAAATGCTTCTGGTAAGTCAAACATGCTGATTGCCATGAACGAGGTGTTCCGTCTGTTAGTCATGCCAAAGTCGGATGCAACCGTAGGAATAGGCGGCTGCATTCCATTTGTGCTCACTAAAGATGAGCCAACAGAAATGCACGTGTCATTCTATGCCGATGGCACCCGATATGATTACGATGTCAAGTTCAACGGCAAGAACATTTTAAGTGAAGCCTTGTACTATTACCCAAACAAATCTAAGTCTCTGTTCTATGAGCGCAGTTTTGTGGGTGAGAATGTACAGGCATACATCAAGTTCGGTGCGAGTCTCAAACTGCAAGTCAAGACACAGGAAAGCATCCGCGAAAACACACTGAACAACCACAGTGTGTTGTCCGTGTGCCGAAAGGCAGCCTTGAAAGAAGACATAGCTCCATTCAACACTCTTCACGCTTGGATTATGTCCAATTATCACGATGTGGACGGCGATGTAGAGAAAGGACTTATTGAAATCTTGAAGGATGCTTACAGCAATCCTAAGAAGCGTAAATTCTATAACACGATGCTTCAGAAGGCAGACTTGAACATTCTGGAATATCTTCCTGTTGTTGAAGACCGCATTGTACCTAACGATTTCCGCGAGCGCATCCAGAAAGAGAACATCCCAGAGGAGATGAAAGATGTTCTGTTGAAGCCAACGACTGATTCCATCAACTTCTTGAATCATTCTGGCAATGGCGACTTTGATATTCCTCTCAGATGGCAGTCAAAGGGCACTCAGAAGTACATCCGCATATTGGATGCCTTGTACGATTTGATAACTAGTCCTCATGTGTATTATCTTGATGAACTGGGTGAGGACTTGCATAACGACCTGTTGTACTACTATCTTAATGTCTTTATCTTCAATTCGGATAAGTCACAACTGGTTATCACAAGTCAGGAAACTACCCTCTTGTCGCAAGACATGATTAATGAGAACAGAGGCGTGGTGTGGTTTGTTGAGAAAAACAAAGAGACAGCTTCATCCGAATATGCCCGTGGCGACTCTTTCGGCTTACACAAGAATCTGTCACTTTACAATTCTTACCGCATTGGCAGATTGGGTGCCAAGCCAGAACTTGGTAGTATCTTTATAAATCTGGAGGACTGATATGGGAAAGCTACGACAGACAGCACTCATTCTGGGTGAAGGACCAACGGAATTTTTCTATTTCAAGTCCCTATGCGACGTGTTCAAGCGTCTAACCATCAAGCCAGACTATCCGAAGCATACCAATATCAAGGAACTGGAAGCAAAGATAGCAGAGGGTGTAACAATGGGTTACAGCCATATCTTCTGCATCATCGATATGGACACGAAGGACAAGGAGCCAGAGCGTTCACAATACCAGAAGTTAAAGGCAAAGTATGCCAAGCCCATCAACAAGCCCAAGAAAGGCATCTACTGCGAGGTGGAGTTCTTTGAAACTCATCGATGCACAGAATTATTCTTCCTCTATTATTTCCGCTACACCTCACGTCCATACGATGAGCAGGAGCCATTGCTCAAAGACCTCAACCAATGCGTGGAGTATCGGAAGACGATAGAGTTCTTCATCAAGACCAAAGGACTTCACGGTTACTTTGAGCGCAATGGTGGCAGTCTTGAAAAGGCTATCGCCAATGCCAATCGGTCTGTGGAAGAGAAGCAGAAGAGCGACAGAGATTATACTTACTCCGAGTTGGGTAGGTTAATTAAGAGACTGGATGAGTTAAAATAAAACATAACAAACAAATTATATTATCGTCAATATGAAATTGGTATCATTCACTGTTAATAACTATAGAAGTATCACCTCGGCAAATAAGATTGCAATATCTGAAATAACTATTCTCGTTGGTAAAAATAACGAAGGAAAGTCTAATTTGCTTAGAGCCATTAACATCTCAATGATTGCATTGAGATACTATCAAGATCCACTAGGAATTCGACGTAGTCGCACATTATATGATTGGGAAACAGACTATCCCGTTTCGTTACAAAAATCAAAAAGAAAGAAGAAAGATTCGGAATTTACACTTGAGTTTGAATTAACACCCGATGAAGTATCGGATTTCAAAAATAGATATAACCATCAGCTAAATGGCTATTTACCAATACGTATATCATTTGGACAAGATAACAGACCAAAATTGAAAGTTGTAAAAAACGGGAAAGGAAGTAAAGAACTTAATCAAAAATCACGATATATATGCAAATATATTGCTCAAAACATTGAATTTAATTATATTCCTGCTATACGAACGGAAGATGACGCATTACGTGAAATAAGAAGGCAGGTGATGCGCGAATTGACTTCGATTGAAAATGACAAAAAATATAAGGAAGCTGTCCAAACAATCAGTTCACTACAAGAACCTATCATGGAAAGGCTAGAGCAAGTTGTTAAAGCTACTCTTTCAAATTTTCTTCCTAATATTTCAGACGTGTCCATTAGTTTTGAAAACAGGATCACAATGGAACGTTATAGGGATGTTTCCATTCGTATTAATGATGGACAAGATACTGATATTCAAAACAAGGGAGATGGAGTAAAAAGTTTGGTTACTTTAGCATTATTAAATAACATTCATATTAATGACTCTGGTATGTCTGTGGTTGCCATAGAAGAGCCTGAAGCTCATCTTCATCCTGAAGCGATTAATAGACTCCGAGAAACAATATATTCATTATCAGATAAGAGTCAGGTAATTATCTCTACTCATAACCCACTTTTTGTAAACAGAGAACAAGTGGATAAAAATATTATTGTTGAAGATGGTGTAGCCAAACAAGCTAATAATATCCGCGATATCAGAAATGTTCTTGGCGTAAAGGTTTCTGATAACTTGTATAATGCAGAGGTAATGTTATTAGTTGAAGGCGAAACAGATATGATTTCATTAAAAGCAATATTGTCCGATAAAAGTAAAAAACTGAATACCGCCATATCTACACATAGATTATCTATTATGCCAATGGGCGGCACTGGTGGATTATCATATTATCTAACAATGACAAACCAATTAATCGGTCAAGCTGTGGTTTTCATTGATTCGGATGAAGCAGCGAAACTGGCTATAAAAAAAGCATTGGACCAACATTTAATTAATGACAAAAATTATATTTTATGCGCATGTGATGGTATGAAAAATGCAGAATTTGAAGATACCGTTGCTATTGATATATATCGTCAAGCCGTGATAAACGAATACAGCGTGGATTTAAATACCGGCAAAATGCGTGACAAAAGCAAAATCTGGTCTGATAAAGTTCAAGAAGTATTTAACGATTGTGGTAAATTATGGAATAAGGATGTGGAAAATAAAATAAAGTATGTTGTCGCATCATGCGTTTGTAAAAATGTGAAAAATGCAATTGATGAAACAAAATGCCATGTTATTGATTCTCTCGTTTCTATTATTGAAGCGAAATTGTAGACATTTAAGGTACACGAAAATGATTGCACAAAACCATCTAAAGGGTTCATTAAAAACCTATCATCGATATCTTTTTGAATCATGATTTTTATCTAAATTCGGGCGGAAACCGCATCATTTCATCAGTTTCCGCCCGAAATTATTAATTCAAAGTTAAGCAAACTACTTTGTTACAATATCATACAATGACTTGTAGTCTTTGGCAACATCGTAGATGTAGCCGTTGTCGCTGATGGCTTTGAAGTGACGACGGGCACATTCAATCTTGCTCTCCTCGGAGCCACGGAGCTGAGAACCTTGAAGGTCATTACCTTTAGACTCAGCCACAAAATAGACGTGCTTGACACTTCCTTCCCTGAAGGCTACTGCCCAGTCGGGATTGTACTTGCCCATTGGCGTGTTGATATAGAAGCCGTTTGGCAACTTGGTATAGACCACCACATCATCTTCGTGCTCCAGAGATTCTGCAAAGTTCTTCTTAACTATTTTATTCCTATAAAATCACTCAGCGGACGGATCCTGGCACGATACGTATTTTCATTAAATCTTCTCGATTTTAGCATTTTGTGTACTATTTCTGCCTAATACTCAATAAAATTGAGTAAATTTGTAGCAAAAATATGAAATCCCCAAGCAAACGAGTATGGCAAATACGAATTTAGCAAATGCGAAGACGGCAAAGAACGACGAGTTCTATACGCAATATCCCGATATTCAGAAGGAGATAAACGCCTATCTGGACTATGACCCCAATGTATTTCGTGGCAAGACAGTGCTCCTGCCTTGTGATGACCCAGAGTGGAGTAACTTTACTAAGTTCTTTGCTCAGAACTTTGAACTATTGGGATTGAAGAAACTGATTTCCACCAGCTATGCACCCGAAAGCAAGAAGTACAAGATGCCATACCAGCCGACACTCTTTGAAACTGAGCAACCGCATTTCAACGCAGACAAAAGTAAGACGCATGGAAAGATATTCGTACTTGAACGTGATGTAACGGGCGACAATCGTATCAACATCGAAGATTTGCAATGGCAGTATCTGGAGGGTGACGGTGATTTCCGTAGCAAGGAGATACGCAAACTACGTGACGAGGCAGACATCATTGTAACTAATCCGCCTTTCTCGCTGTTCCGTGAATTTGTTGTTTGGCTAATGGAAGCCCAGAAGCAATTTATTATCATTGGCAATATGAATGCAGTCACCTATAAAGAAATATTCCCATTGATAAAGGATAACAAAATGTGGCTTGGCAATGGTTTCCAAAATGGCAATGCCT
>Ga0247611_10008498_pt1 | contig 12635 bp, 9 predicted proteins | sample 177DNAGHGhighgp2_FD_192422 | JGI IMG/M metagenome (GOLD analysis project Ga0247611, IMG submission 192422) | Sheep rumen microbial communities from Palmerston North, Manawatu-Wanganui, New Zealand - 1770 DNA GHGhigh gp2 | ecosystem: Host-associated > Mammals > Digestive system > Stomach > Rumen ... | reverse complement strand
TCTTCGATGCCACGGGTTCCATCACAGGCACTTTTGCTGAAATCATACCCGCCACTCCAGGCGAGGGACTGACATGGGACGTGAGCCGCCTCTATACGGAGGGCATCATCAAGGTTGCCGCCGGTGATACGGGCATCACCTCTTTCTCCACAGAGGCGCCATCACGCATCGAGTATTACACACCATCGGGTGAGCGGGTCATCCAACCTCATGAGGGCATCTTCCTCATGAGGGTTGTCATGCCCGACGGACGTGTGCAAACCAAGAAAGTGGTTATTTAAGGCTATCGGTGCACTGCGCAGCAGCTGAAAAAGATTGTAAAATTCGTGACCATACTCCTGATTTTTTCGTAAAATTTAGGAGTAAACTCTCAAATTTCATGGATTGATGTATAAGAGAATATTTGATGTAGAGAGCAAGTTTCGATTTTCGTATATTTGCATTATCAAATTTAATCAAACGACAAACCTATGAAAAGGTTAGTATCAACACTTGCGTTAATACTTGTAACATTTATAAGTAATGCACAATCATGCCCCGACGAGAACCACCCGCATGTCATCGACTTGGGCATAGGACTAAAGTTTTCATGCTGCAACCTAGGTGCTTCAAAACCTGAGGATTTTGGGGATTATTATGCGTGGGGCGAAATAGAGGAAAAAGCAGAATATTCTTTCGAAAATTACCTATATGGCAGCCATGACCAGTCTGGCTCCCAAACATTCACTCAAATTGGAGATATCAGTGCCACACAATATGACGCAGCTTATGTGAAATTGGGAGACTCATGGCGAATTCCCATGGAAGCCGACGTGAAGATGCTTTATATGGAATGCAGATTTGAAGATGCAACATATAACGATGTCAGTGGCATTAAATTCACAGGTCCAAATGGAAACAGCATCTTCTTGCCATTTCCCGGTAACAAGGATTCCAACACAGACAATGACTATCAAGGTGAAAAGGGAGAATATTGGCTAAGTAGCCAATATGGCGTAAAAGACGCGAATTTTCTAAGAGTTAAGACCTACAGATATATATGGGTAGCTTATGGCGACCGCTATATAGGAAGATCTATTCGTCCTGTTTATATTGATAGGAACGGCCTGCATACATGCCCCGACAGCAACCACCCCCATGCCATTGACCTCGGTCTTCCGTCCGGCAAGAAATGGGCATGTTGCAACGTGGGTGCCACCGACCCCATACAGTATGGGGAGTATTTCTCATGGGGCGAGACAAAGCAAAAGGACACTTACGGATATGAAACATATGCCTATTGCCACGGTAAAGATGGAGACTACTCTGCTACAAGTTGGGATTTCCTGGGTGACGACATAGGGGGCACTCAATATGACGCCGCTTATGTCAATTGGGGGGAGGGCTGGCGCATGCCTAATCTCGACGACGTAAAAGAACTGATCAACAACTGTGAGTATGTGCCCACTGACAACAACATCAAAGGCCTGGTGTTTACGGGTCCCAACAAACAATCCATCTTCCTGCCATCTGGTTATTGGGCTTATCTCGGAAAATTGGCTGATGTCACATATAATCGACAGAACCATTACTCGGGGTACTATTGGACATCCTCGCAAAACATGGACTACTACTATCAATTGGGCTTTGGCTATGTCGGCAATGTGAATCTGGCTTTCGCGCTTGAATTTAATGCGGTGCCATACAAATATTATGTCCACGAACCCATCGAATACATTGACGTTTGCGAATACAGAAATGGCGGCATGAACATCCGACCCATTCAGAACGTAACCTCTTCCATGGAAATGGCACAGGATAATGCCACTCCTGCCTCCAAAGGCGTTTTCTCCATCCAAGGCACAAAGATTTCCGATGACACAAGATGTCTTCCACATCTACATCCCGGCATCTACATCGTCAACGGAAAGAAATACGTCATCAAATAATCCCTGCCAATAAAACCAACACATGGCAAAAATCGGATATGCCCGGGTGTCGACCCGTGTATCACGAGGACGTGGAATTTGATACAAAGGTCATTACAATTGTTTTCATATGAACTATGAATTATGCACTATGAACTATGAATTATGAACTATGAACTACCTCACGTATTTCCTGCCGTTTTGGATGTATACTCCTTTCTGAGGAACGCCTTTCAGCCTCCGGCCCTGGAGGTCATGGATGGTGCCGTCTGCTACCCTCTCAGTTATAATAGTTTCCGCATGTTTGTCAAATAAATGCAAAATTATGGAATTAATATGAAACTTCCAAATAATAGAGCGTTCCTTCATGATAACCTTTTAGAAAATGAATCATTCTGCAATCGTCGTACAAACGCTTTTGGGGTGGATAGCACAGCTAAATAATTACTGATAGCACTACGGTAACCCCTCAAATTGGTAAGGATGGGGAAGAACATAAGGGTGCCCAGATAGACCTGATTATTGACCGTGGTGATAGGACACCCTGTTTTTGATATGTGCCATGATTGAGATAGCGGTGCATGCTATAGGATTTTCACTCTTATACCTACCATTACGGTGCGCCCCCTGAGTTGATATTCGCCATTGAAGCGGGTGACGCCCTTGTCTGTCACAGTCCTGAACTGCTTGGTGTTGAATATGTTGAGACACTCCAAGCTGATGATTGTCCTCTTGAGGTGATATTCTACGTATTCGTTAACATACAGGTTGTTCCGATTTTCAGAGAAATAATTGTTGTAGTAGTATTTTGCCTGCGTGTTGAATGAAATGCTTTTTCCTGCCCACAGGACGAGTGAGGTGGAGTTGCCCAAAGTCCTGTAGAGTGTGTCGCCCCTCCTCCCGTCAGTATATGGCTGCGAAAGAATGTATGAGAAGACAGATGACAGCGCCATCCACCCTGACGGATTGGCACTGTATCCCAACATAGCCCTGAAGACATTTGTCCTACCCCTGTGCCTTGCTCCTTCGATGATGTACTCATTGTCATAACGCCCGAGTGTCAGGCTCTGCTGGATTTTGGAGTCGTATCTGAGAAAGCCCTTGGAGAATGACTGATCTACGGAGATGGTTTTGCTTAGATTGCCATCAGGATGGAGATAATAGTCAATCTCATTGCCACTGAAGCGATAGGCCTCCGTGTTGGGAGAGTTGATGACGGCATAGGTGACGGCGAGACTTGAGAACAGCATCTTGATGATGTCCTTGTAGGTGACGGTGGCACTGGCTTTGAAAGTGTGCCGCAGGCCGGCCTTCGCCGATTCGCTGTTGGCAAATGCCGTCCGGTAGTTTCTGAAGTATTTTGCGGTGAGCAACTCTGTGGCTGCCGGCAGAGATTGTCCGTATGTGACTGCCGCGTCATACTGCATTCCATGCTGAGTATGATAACTGAAGAAAGCGTAAGGAGCAGTAGAGAAGAACACCTTGCCGTAACTTCCCATGTTCATGTCGCTGGCATGGTAGTATCTGACTCCGACGGGTGCATACAGGTTCAGCTGCAGACTGCTGCCATGGTGCAGGATGGCTCTCGGCACCAGATGGACGGCGGACTCCACAGTCTCCAGGCGGTTGTCGCGCTGGATGATGCCGGTCGTGACCCTTTCGTATTTCATCTCTGCGGAGGCATCGGCACCGAACATCACGAAGGGCACAAGTCTGGAGAACAGAGAGACGCTGTTGACCGTGTATATCCTGCTTTGGTGGATGTCCTGGCAGATGAACGGCAGCACCAGTTTGCCGTCCTTGTCTGTCATTCTGAGTGTTGACGAATAGTCGGCCACGCTCCCGTTGTCTTTTTTCTTTTTCGCCGTGATCCTGTTGGCTATCTCCAATGAGTGATTGTCCAAGTGTTGTGTGACGTCAGTGTTGACGGTTCCGTTTCCGCAGTTGAAGGCGGCAGATATGGTGAGCGCTTCTTTGAGATAGAGCCCGTTGTCATTGATTTTGTAATTGAGGTTGCCATTCAGGTAGTTCATCTTGCTTTCAGACATATTGTCTTCGATCATGTCCAGCACACTGTCTGCCGACACGAGAAAGACCGAATGCTCGGCAGAGTGGCGTCTCTCCCGGTCGTAGAGATAGTTGATGTTGTAAGTCAGCACCCGGTTCTTTCCAGTCTCCACCAGTTGGTTGACGGACAGGCTATGGGAGTCATTCCTGTAAGAGAAGATATCATCAATGGATGGCTTGGAGGGCATCTGCATCCCTGTTCCTGAGTCCCCGTTCATGTCTCCAGGTGCGTTGATTTCCTGTCCGAGGTTACGGCCCGTATTGTTGGTCTTATAGAAAGAAATATTCTGTCTGCGTGGCCTGAAGTTCATCAGGCTGACAGAGGCATCGCGGGAGAGCAGAGGCCACCCCGCCTTTGCGTCGAGGGTGGAGGCCCATGCTCCCTTAGCGCTGTTTTTCAACTTAATGTTGATAGCGGGGCTGTCGCCCCTCATCCTGCCCTGGAGCACCTTGGCCTCCTGGTGGTTCTCCATCACCTGCACGGTAGCGATGTCATCCGCGTTGATGTTGGTGGTGGCGATGGTGTAGCGCCCTCCCAGCAAGTCTGAGCCCTCGATGTAGAAGTCGCTGATCCATTTGCCGTTGTATGAGATCTGGCCGTCGGAGGAGACGGAGATGCCAGGCATCTTCCTGAGCAGGTCTTCCAGCACCTTGTCTTCCTTCTTGATGTAAGAGGATGCATTGTAGGTGACGGTATCGCCGGATTGCCGGATTTTCTTGGCCTTTACCTCCACTTCCTGCAAGTTGAGCGTCTTGAATATGGAGTCAAGGTTGAGGCTATCTGTCTGTGCTTGGGAGAGGAGCGGCACCAACAAGGCAATGAAAAGGCATGGGAAGTATCTGTCTATGGTGAATACCGTCCGCATTTATTTCTCCAAGGGGTTGTAGTATTCCTGCCATGACTCGCTGACGGGCTGCAGTCCCCTCTCACCCCCTGCCTTGGGAACAAACAGCCTGATGTTGTTGTTCTTGACAAACTTGCCGGCATTGTTGTACATATAAGTCTCAAACTTCATCCACTCATCCTTGGACATCTTCCGGTATTTCCAGTCAAACTGCTTGACAGGAAGTCTTTTCTGGGCCAGTCCCTCCACCTCAAAAATGAAATTCTGCCCGCTGTCAACGGCTCTCAAGATGAGTCCTTTCAGGCCTCCCAGTTTCCATGGACCCAGCGGGACGGGAATGAGGTCGGTGTACCATACTTTCCATTTCCTTCCGCCGAACTCTCCCTCAGCGGCCTGGCAGCGGTAGCCCATGATCGTGTCCCTGTCCTCTGGCAGCAGTGTCCACTGGATGATGGGGACTGGCTCGATGTACTGGCAGACATCCTGCGTGAACGGCACGCGGTGGTTCACAGTGAGCATGTTCTCCTTCATGTCGCGCATGATGTCATAGCCCTGCCAAGTAATTTGGGGTGAGTCCATCTTTAGGGTTGTCTTCATCGACTCGGTGTTCTTGTCGTCGAGGTTTCTCAGGTTGATGCTGAAAAACGACACGTATCTCTTTCCGATGAGCAGCCACATGTCATCCTCAGCCTGCAGTGAGTCGTCGTCCTCCGTCATCCTGAACCTGTATTTGTAGGCAATCTCAGCGAGACTGCTGTCAACGACATTGTATTTGTCTGTATTCAGGTGCGTAATCAGGAAGGCCGGCCTGTCTATCGCGTAGGTCATCCGTACCTGAGCGTCTGCCATCTGGCAGAAATATAAGAATGCTGTGAGGCATGTTAAAAAGCGAAAATACGTTTTCATCATTGTTGAAAATACTTGAAAAAAGATTGGGAGATAAATGAATCACGGGGAAAGGTCCTTTTGTTGAGAGGTTTTATTGCAGTTTGAATGTTATTGGCATGTTGTAGTGGCAGTTGACAGGCTTGCCGTCCACCATGCCTGGTTTCCAGTCGGGCAAGGATTTCACCATACGAATGGCCTCTTGCTCCAAAGCCTCACGGGCTTTCGCCTGATTGATGCGCTTGTTCACAGCCACGGAGTCAGCCTCTTGGGACAAGGCATTCACATTAATCTCACTTAGTGTCTCCCCTTCAGGTTTTCTGGCTATCTCTACATCCGTGACTTTTCCTTCTGACGAGATACAGAAACCTACTACATAACGGCCCTGGACACCATTCTCATAAGCAATTTGGGGATAACGGAAATTCTGTGACACGTATGTCAACAGCGAAGCCTGGCCACCGGGGAATTCCGGCATCACCTCCGGCACGTCATATACTTGCTTTCCGTTGGCGGTCCCCACCACCCCTATATCGGGCAAGGTGCTGATGAGCATTTGAACGTCCGATGTTTCAGGTTTCACATCAGGGATGGCACTTTCCTGTTCCACATTGCCAACATCCTCCTTCTCCATGAGGTCGCTTTGGTCAACATCTGTGGCTTTGGGCGAAGAGGATGGCTCAACGACATCGACATGAGGAGCAGGCGTCCCACCGACATCACCAAGCGAGGTCGTCTGACTGACAAAACGGTGGCTGGCGAATGCGCCGAGGACAATCATGGTGGCAGGCACGACATAGAGCAGTCTCATACGTGCCCACTTGCTGGATTTCTTTTTCATCATCATAGTAATACGTTTTTTGAGAAGACTGTGGTTGAATGCATTGGCAAAAGCATAACGGCTCCCGCGCACAGCATTCTTGATTAATAAAAGTTGATAATTGCGGGCTGTGATGCCTCTGCGCAGTACGGCATCGTCGGCCTCATATTCATGAATCTCTCTCAGGGAGATGTCAAGCATCCAAATGCAGGGGTTGAACCACTGCAAAATTTCCACAAGCGCCACCAACAAGGCATCCCATGAATGACCATGGCGCACATGTGCCATCTCATGCAACATCACGGGTGAGTCGGGGGCGCTGTCAGCCTCCCCCACCACGATGCTCCGCATCCAACTGAATGCGCCCAGTTCCCCGGCATGGCAATAGATGGCCACACCATCATGCCTGTCAGTCCAGAGACAACCGCTTGGAATAATCCTCAGAAGACGGTATAATTGCCTGCCCTTAAGCACCAGACATATCACCAGTCCTATGAAATACGTATAGACGAGCAGGTAAGCCCAGTTCCATCCGCTGCCACCCGTTGCTTCCTGATGTACAACGGCAGTTTTCTCCCCTGTTACAATGGCAGGCATCCCCACCTCAATGACCGCCTGCCGTTGCTGTTCAAGCAAACCGTCAAGGGAGAAATCCCAAAGCGGGATATTGAGGCATGGCACCACCAACGACAAACCGATGATGAGCAGCAGTCCAACGCGGTTGAAGGTGAAAAATGTCTCTCTCCTCAGCAGCAGCGTGAATGGCAGATAGAGCACTGCCAAGCAGAGGGCCGACTTGATGGCATATAGCGTGAATGCACCCATGGCTTTGGTTATTGACGGTTGACCAAGTCGAGCAACTCGCGGATTTCCTCCTCGTCGATTTGCTCGTTCTCGACAAAGAAGCGCAACAGCGACGAGGCACTGCCGCCAAAGAAACTGTCCTTCACATCGCGCATCACCCTACTGGTATATTCTGCACGAGAGATGACAGGGAAATAGAGGTATTGTTTGCCCGTTCCCTTCTTGTAATCTACGAAACCTTTAGTTGTCAGTATCTTCATATAGGTCGACACTGTGGTATAGGCAGGACGGGGCTCCTCATAGCGCTCCACCACCTCATGAACATCGGCGGCCTTACCTAAACTCCAGAGGATATTCATCACCTGCATCTCCGCCCTGGTGAGGGTCTTGTTATTGTCTTTTTTCATGTTCTAAAGTGTGTTTTGTTGTGACAAATATAATACTAAGTCTTTAGTTATCTAAGACTTTAGTTGATAATTTTTCATCAAAATGCCCACATTTAACTTTTATTTTTAGTTATTCGCCAAATAAAAGCAGTTTTGTTCTTAAAAACCACAAAAACAGAACAAATATACAATTTTTTGAGGGTGGACACTTTAGTTTTATATAATTTAGCCCAACTTTAACGCTTTGAACTTTTTTCAAAAAAGTTCAAAGCGTTAAAGTTGGGTTAAGTCTAACCCATTTAGTCTATTAGAGAAGAACATATTAAAGAATTCCCCTTCTGTCTTGTTTAAAACAGACAAATTATCATTTCCCATTTCATGAAGATGAGTTTTTATGTTTTTGTTGTCCATATCATTCATTTGGCTTAATATATTATCTTGTTTGTATATTACATCCCCATGATGACAAGAAACCATGATTATACTTGTTATCACTATTATTATGATACGTTTCATTTTGCTATTTTTCAAGATAAGTAATAATAATAAGACCATGGACGAATTCCAATGCTCCATAAATACATTTGTGCATTTAAAAGAAATGGATGAATTCCTAAATAATGATAGCATTTCTTACTTTTACCATATTGATAGAGGATTTTTGTTTCCAGAGTAAAACTTTCTGTTTCTTTGCAAATATACATCATCCGCTCCAATCTACAAAAAGAAAAACAAAAAATGAATTAAATTCACTGAACCCCACGATTCACTAGCTGTCATTTCCAACACACGAACGACATTCCTTCAGAGCGGAGTTTGATGCTCACGACAATAAGATCGTGTTCTTTACAACTTATGCAAAATTTGATTCCCTGACACATGAAGCCATCGCCTTTGTAGAAGTGGATGAGGTAGGTGGGTTATCCTTGACTGAATTGTGATGCCCGGCTCACCACCAAATCGACACAAATAATGCACGATGATGATTGTCTAAAAACGACCCTTCACATCGCTATAACTGAGGTCAACCCACTGCGAAAAATTTAAGAAAAATAAACTCAATTTTTCTTTGAGGTTATAATTTTATTACCTAATTTTGCAGTATAAACGAAATGATACATCATGCCAACAATCTTCATCCTATTCGGTTACAGATTCTACTTCTATGCCAATGACCATTCTCCAATCCATATTCATGTGATAAAGGATGGGCACAAGGCAAAATACAACATCTTCCCCGTCGAAATGGTATCAAACGACGGGTTCAAAAAACAAGAGTTGAAACTCATTGAATCGATAATCGAAGAGAACGAGGAAATCATTGCCGCACATTGGAACTCGTTTTTCAACAACAACAAATAAGGGAGGTAAAGAAATGGAAATTGATAAAGTCTGGTTGACCGATACTGAAATATGGATACGGACGGCTGATGGAAAAGAAGCCTGTGAATTGCTTGCTGACTATCCAAGACTTCGGTTTGCTACCAAAGAACAACTGGAACAATTCACTACTGATGACTTCGGTATTCGATGGGAGGACCTTGACGAAGACCTAAGCTTTGAGGGTTTCTTCAACAAAAAAGAAACAACACCGCTATACCAATTCTTCATGAATCATCCGGAAATCAACGTTTCTGCCATCGCAAGGCGGATGGGGATTTCACAAAGCTTGATGGCGCAATACATCAGTGGGAAAAAACATGCAAGTGAGAAAAGAATGGAAATGATTCTCGAAACCATCCGGGAGGTAGGACGTGAATTGATTGCCATCTGACGGAAATGCAAAACCTTGACAGGCAAGTCCACGTGAATTGTCCAACAGCCGCCAAGTGTCGCTTATTATTGTGAAAATGCACTAATATCCAACAGTTGAGGTGAGAACTGGATCACTGGGACGGAGAATTTGATCCGTTTAGGTGACCTCTCCCGCCGCATATTGCTATCGATGCATCATGCGGCGGGTTAATTTCTATAACTACTTAACTTCTTCAATCACCTGTCCCTGGACATTGTAGCTGATACCGTTTCTCACGATGACGATACGTCCATTTCGGCAGTATTTCACCACGTTTTTTGTTGATGGGAATACGCTGTTGGAAATGGATGTGTTGTTGTCGGGCACGCGGACGAACATATCATAGATACGGGCTCCGCCATTGGCATCATTTTGCTGGAAGGTGATGCTGCTGATGTTCACCATGTCGTCTTCGCTGGTGAGTCCGGCTGCAGCCAGCACATCATAGCCGCCATAACTCCCTTTCTTGTATTTCTCTGTCGTGACACTTTTTGTGGTGCCGTCGGTCATGGTGTAGGAGATTTTAAACTGCCGTCCGCCGGTGAAGAACAGGTCGATTTTCAGTTCGAGGACACCCTCACTGAACGACAGGCTGAAACCACCGTTGCTCTCTCCCATGCAGAGTGCGCCCTTGCCGAATCCAGAAGCCGTCTCATCTTTCTCGGGGTCGATGGAAGTGGCCGACTTGTCGCCTTGTATCAGCGACAGCCTGTCTTTAAGGTCGGCAGGCAAGTTGTCCTCCGCATCCTGGAAGTGATACCAGTCGCCCGTGAGCACACGGAAGGGTCTGACGATGGTGATGATGCCCGATGAGGTGACGGGCTTCACCCCCTCGCCACCAGTGACGGTAACGGTAAACGTACAGCTCCTCGCCGGCGTTCCGCTGATGGTCAGTTGGTTGCCGTTTGTCTCTGCACTCAGCCCCTCGGCCAGTCCTTCCACGGTTGCCTCCGTTCCGACTTGGTTCCATTCATAGACGATGCTCTCGATGGGTTTTCCCTCGATGATTTCCTGCGAGGAGTTGGAGGTGATGCACGTCAGTTTGATTTTCTCCGGGATGACGATATCCGCAGGGGTGCCATCGAGTTCGAAAGCACCAAAATCGGGTGCGGCATCATTGTATCCGATATAGATGTCATCGGCAGTGATGAGTTCCAGATTGACTTTGGCGGCTTCCTCCTCAGGGAGGTGTCGGCTGGGTGTGAGTCCCACGATAGGTGTTCCTTTGTCCTTCAGCACAGAACCCGGTTTCAGACGGGCGAAGTCATTCTTGGGCAGCGAACCGTCGGCCTCTCTCGGTGCCATGAAGTCGGCGACGGAGAGCGACAGAAACTCACCGGAGTAGTCCTTGCATACGGGTTTGCTGCCGTCGGCCACTTTCTGTCCCTCCTTATAGGGATTGCAGCCATCGAGTGTCGTCCATGAGTTGTATTCCGTGTCGGGCACGACGGACCCTTCCTTGTCGGCAGAGAGGAACTCATGGTTGCCCATGCCCTTGTTGCCTGAAGCGCCCCACCCCACACAGTTGCGGATGGTCATGCCACCATACTTGAACACCGTGGGGAAGCGGTAGTTGAACTCATTGCCCCATGCCGTACAGTTGATGAGATACATGCCCTCGTAGGCATTGTTCTGGTCGAAACCTTTATGCAGATTGCCGAAGGATACGCAGTTGGTGACCACATGTGCGCCCAGCGACTGGTCAAAAGCCGCACCACCGCTGCTGCCGCCTCCGCCAAGTTTGAACCCGTTGCCGTTTTGTGCCTCGCTGCCATCAGGCAGATAACCGGCATGGTATGCCCAGCACGAATCGATGACGACAGGATGGTAGACCATATAGAGGTCCCAGTTGTCGTCGCTGTTGGTCCATGCCCTGCAGCCATGAAACTCGGTTCCCGGTCCGGGGAAGAGTTTGCAGGCGAAGCCGTCGGCATCGCCACCATCGTCAGTGCCGTTGTAGCTTCGCAGGTCTCTGTTGTTGTAGGAGTCGCAATTGATGACCTTGTTGTATCGGCAGAACTGATAGCCAGGGTTGAACTGCGGTGTGCCGGCGGGCAGCATCTTCGTCTCCTCGATGCTGAAGTCCTTGTACATGCCTATCTGCAAGCCCGTATCGTTGTTGTCGTGGAAGACACATCGCTCAATGATGTTGTATGAGCCTTCCACCTTCATGCCGTTGTCCTCAGCGTTGCAGATGACCAGTCCGTAGAAGGTCCAATAGTTGGCGAGGTGGTTCACATAGATGCAACGCCCCATCTTGAACTCGTTCTGGGTGGTGTGGTGCATTCCTGAGCCGTCGATGACAACTTTGCCCACCGCTTCCTCAGGCCAGGCGCGCAACTCACAACGCATGTCGGGTGTGGTGTGCAGGGCAGGAACCTTGATGCGCTCGCTGATGACGTATGTGCCCTCATGCACAAGGATGCGGTCGCCGGGTGCGACCATCTCCATCGCCTTGTGTATGGTGAGCAGCGGAGCGGCTTCCGTTCCAGGATTGTCATCACTGCCATGGGTGGCCACATGGATGTCGGCTGCCCTCACCATCGATGGCATAAAAAACAATACTGCCATCAAGATGGCACATCTCATCTGTATCTTCATCTTCGTCATTGTTTTTAATCTGTCTCTTCCAGTCTTCCCTTTATTTTCTCCCAGGCGTGTGTGCCAAACAGAAAGCAGTCTCTCATACTGTCCATCATCGGAACGAAACGGCTGAAAGGAATGGTGAAACTCAACTCATTTTTCCCCACATACGGGCGGACCGATGGGTCGAAAAGTCCCAGGAAGCAACGGTGGCCCTTACGCTCGTTCTCCACCACCGTCATGGACACCACCGTACTGCAGCCCGAACCAAAAAGCGACACCACAGCATCCTGCCTGTTGCTGTCGTAGAAAGCCCATCCGCACAAACCCGACAGCATGTCGGGCGTGGCATAGAACAACACGCCTTCCGTTCCCTCAAAAGACACGGCCTTGTCTATCCTGACGAAGTTCAAAAAAGGCTTTTCCGTCCTCTTCATCCCAAGGCCCTGGATATAATCGACCACCATCTCGGGTGTTTTCTTGTATCTCTCCTTCAACGAGACAAAGCCAGGCACTCTTTCCGGCATGTCGGAAAAACCAGTA
>Ga0247611_10008497_pt1 | contig 12636 bp, 12 predicted proteins | sample 177DNAGHGhighgp2_FD_192422 | JGI IMG/M metagenome (GOLD analysis project Ga0247611, IMG submission 192422) | Sheep rumen microbial communities from Palmerston North, Manawatu-Wanganui, New Zealand - 1770 DNA GHGhigh gp2 | ecosystem: Host-associated > Mammals > Digestive system > Stomach > Rumen... | reverse complement strand
GGTGGCGAAGGCTTTGCCGACACGCACGATGCGGTACGTCGTGGGGACCGCGATGCCCAGATCTGCCACAGCCCACGAGACGTCGTATTCGTGCTTCACGGCCTCCCAGATGCTCATACGGGCGTTGTTCACCTTAAGGATTTCGCCGGGGACGGCGGGGTTGACATAGGTCTTCCCGTTGCCGCCTTCACCTATCTGCTTGTAGTCGTCTAAATTAACATGCTGTATTTCACTCATTCTTGAAGCCAACTGGTTTTCTATGTACTTAATTGTCGTTGGCAAAGATACAAATAAACGGGGACAATACAAAACAAAACGGCAACTTTTTTGCGATTCCCTATTTTAATAATCCATTCACCTTCCTTACGACCATCTTGACGATCAATGTTGATTCCATGCTTTTTGTATGGCCTTTTATAGCACCAAATGCCGTTACAAGATTGACATTGAACTCTACAGCTGGACTTTGGTTATCCGTTTGTATGTTCTCCACATCCAGCCCCAGATGCTCTGCCTGATGGATGGCCCGCTCGTTGTGGAACTTCTGCAAGATAATGGTAAAACTCCTGTTCCAGGTTCTTCTTGGTTTCCATGATAATCTATTCTACGAATTCCCAATAACCATTTCGCTTACCATTCACACGCTTAATGATCAGTTTATCCTGGAGCGCAACGGTAATCGATTTGACCGTACGCTCTGACTTGCCTATCTCAGTAGCAATTTCTTTCTGAGTAGCATAACGATTCTTTTGCACTATACGGAGCACAGCTACCTCTTCTAAAGTGCAAATTTTGCACTTTGGAGGCAGTCCTTCGCCTATTTTTGCACTTTGGGCTGTTGCTTCACCATCTACCTTTCCCCAATCAACATGCATAATCCGATTCCTAAGATCGTGTTCTTCGCCAAGCAACATGCTACGGAAGAAGCGCTCCAAATAAATCGTTGTCTCCGTGATACCTTGAGTAAGGTCACTATAGTTGGCTCTCACCAATGCATTGCGAAAATACCACGAGTTTTCCGCAAACACATCGTTAACCACGTTAAATCCCAATGTACGCAGGTACTTTATCATGAACACAGCTGTTGTACGCGTGTTTCCTTCACAGAAAGCGTGTATCTGCCATAGATTGGCACAGAAACGTGTCAGATGTCGGATTGCCTCGTCGATATTCATTTTCGAATAATCAAACTGCCGTTCCTGCCCCATATCATAGTCCAGTGTTTCACTGATGGTGTCAAAGCTGGCATAATACACCGTCTTACCTCCTAATACCCATTCGTTCTTCGTAATGTTGTAGTCACGGATTCTGCCAGCCAACTTATAGATACCTTCAAATAGTCGGCGATAGATAGATGTCAGCTGGGCTGGTGTGAATGAGAAAGTCTTTTCTTCTATCAATTCGGTGATGCGTGCAGCAACCTTATCTGCTTCTTCCGTGCGGTCATTTTCTATGTCCTTACGTCCAGAGGCCGACTTGTAATAAGAGTCTATCAAGTCTTTAGCCTCGCTGATACTGATATCACCTTCAATGTGGCGTTTTGCTGTATCTAACAGGTATTCAGACGTCTGAAGCCTGTCAACCTGTTGTAAACCGATTGCCACTTTCCAAGCCTCGCTACGTTCGCGTTGCTGTGGTTCACCTTGGCGGATGTATTCATCCAGACCTTGAATGGTGTATTTCTGTTCGTCGTTCATACAACTTCTTTTTTACCAGTTACGTATTCGTAAATCACAGATTTCTAATATTCCTTCAGCTCCTCTATCTTGCCTGCTTCAAGGCAATCAACGAGTCATTTCTGAGCACGCAATCACGGGAATCGGTATTTGTCTTTTGAGAGAATCAAAGACCAGTCCCTTCTGATCTCATTTCGTTCTTCCCTTGCAAATATTCATTTTTTATCACATCAGCCATCAGACCTCATGCATCCGACATCTTTCAACCATATTGCGTTTGCAAAGTTAATCATTCTTTTTGAATATAAGTTTTTGCTGTCCGGAAAAATAAAAATGGTGAATTTAGGCTCATAAGCTGCTGATAATCAGCAGTCGGACAGGTATATTTGAAAATCAAGCCCCCTATGAAATCATTTGCTGCTATATATGCAAAAATAACTTGCAAAGGCAATTTATCCCCCAATAATTGGGAATTATGCGATAAAATAGGCTTTAAAAGGTCAAATATAGAGGTTTTTGACCCTATAATGGGTAATCTATCTTTCTGACTCATTGGCATTTATTTTTTTCAGACAGCATCATTAATAACAACCTAATATTTGTCTCCTAAGTCCGTATATTAAAAATGTATCTATAAATCATCTATTTTCTTTTTGTATTTTTCCATAAACTTCTTTATTATTACAATCACAGCTCTAATTTGGTCATTCATCTCCCTGCCTTTATCCATCATGTGACTAACGATTTTGAGCATATTTACAAACTCCTCCTCATTTCTGAGCTCTGGAACATTTTTATCTATCTCATTCACCTTATCAAGCAATGCATCTACCTTAAAAGCCCATTTATCATTTGCATATAGTGCTTGTTTCAATGTGTCTAATTGTTCCATTAAGCAATCAATGTCTACATCGCCATGATCAATAGTATTTTTGATTGTTTCCAACTTTTCCTCCTGCGACATAAAAGTCTCCGAATACCTCTCTAAGACATATAGTTCTTGTGAGCATGCTTCCAATATGCCATATCCCATTTGATTTGCCCGAAGTTGTCTGTACACACCCTCTTTCGAAATACCTTTATATACATACTTGTCTATCAGCACGTCTATTTCAGACGATTTCCTGTTTGCCAGTTTTATCTTTAGGAACAGATAGATAAGCAGTATGAAGCCAGTAATGCAAACGACCAATTCAAATTCTGGGGTGCCGACACATGGCCCAGGGATGTTTTGCATAGACCATTTCCATACCAACCAGAACATTACGAATAAAGATAACCCAGCCGTAAGCATCTGCCATGTTTTTACAAACCAAAAGTCATCTTTGAGTGACCATACGATAGCATTCCTATTAACATATACGTTGATACATATCAATAGATGACATAAAGCCAGCAAAATCCACGTTATTGCTACCGCGTTCCACCCATTATTATTAACTACAATAAGAAAACATACTGCCAATTCTAACGAGCATATGGTAACAACAATAAGATATGGTATAGGAGCAACTTCTTTCAAATGCTTTATTCTTTTGTAGTCCTTTGCTCGTTTACGATTCAAAAATGACATGTAAAATAAGATGGCATACCAAAGCATAAATATGTTGCTCAGATAGTGACTCAATAGATAGAGGGTTCTTACTCTGTTTATTTCACCCATATGAGAACTCATTACTCCGTATGCAGCACAAGCAACTGTAATCATAGCACCAACAACAGCCCACAAATTCCAACCCTGATAAGAATTAAGACTTTCTTCTCTGTCCCTTTCTGAGTACAAAAACTGTAGGAACTCTGCATCTGTCAAATTTGCGATTGACTCTGGCATATATCGTACTTCTTTTCTCTTTTCCATCATCTAACATTATTATGTTGTATATTTATCACATCTCCGCATCGTGCATGTTGCTATGTATTGATGTCCTTTCCATCAATCTTGCAAACTCTTTTTTGAACTGCGTTTTTGTATATGATACCATTCCTTTGCTCATATTACCTTTTCAATAATACGAAAGACCATTAAATGCTTTGTACATATCGATGTCGTAAATACCTTCCGATTTGCAATGAGGACAATAGTAACAACCATTCCTTAAACAATTCATCTGAATAAGTTTTTTTTCAGCATCCCAGCAATGTGCACAATATCTTATTTGCGTAGGCTCATTCTTCAACGTCAAATAGGGTTGGTCATGCCTTTCTATTTTATCGGATATATTACGATTCGTTTTTAGAGTGGTTATCTCATCTTTAAGTGTTGTTAATTCCTTTTCCGTATCTAATGCGTCCTTTTGTAAATCAATTACAAGTTGTATTGCATCAAAGTTCCCGGAATCTTTCACTATTTCATATAGTGATTTTAGTTTATCATACATAGTCATATCATTGTATCTCGTTTAGATAATCTACAAGTTCTTTATTAACTTTCTCTTCTGTGTAAAAGAATTTTAGAGTATTAAAATTATACATATGCATCAATTTCTTATTGTTCATTTTCATTAATTGAAACTTGATATCTCTGCCAGATGCTATGTCGCGAGTGAAAATAGCAATGCGTTTCTTACTAAATTCTCCATAATACTTTTCTTCATCACATCTATCTTTAAAAAACATTTGGAAATACGGATAGTCAATATCTCCAAATGACATTCCAAAGAACAGAATATCATCTGCAAAATACAAATCTTCTAATATTGGGTGTGAAGAATAAGCAGGTTGAACAGGCTTAATAAATATGTGATAACCTGCGAAGCATTCAACATTTTCATCTATACCTAGAATAATAGATTTATCTTTTAACTCTCCATGTATATGTTCGCAATTAACTCTCTCTTCTATTAATAATTTAGAAAGTATTGTATCTAAACTTGTATAATTAAATGAATATACTTTTAAGATATCTGAATGCTTGCATAAAGTCTTAAGCAAATATGCAGCAGTAGATTCAGGATTCACATTCCTACTTTCTTGTACCCTTAAATAGTTTATCAAATGTTTAATTAGGGTTTTAAAGTGTATCTCATCTTGACCAATTATTCTCGGAGACCTCCAATTTGTATCAACATAAGGTTTCTCCTTGGCAGAATATGAACGCAACAAAGCTTCAAGATCAAACCATTTATCAGACTTAGAATGACTTTCTAAATAACCTCCCAAATTCTTATTCTTATCCTTAAATGGCCAAAAGTCACTCTCGGCAAAACTCTTATAACTAGTTTGCCAACCTAAGTCCATATCAAATCCGTTACCAAGAACCAAAACTATTTTTTTATGATCCATCATCTCTTACTGATATTTATTCTCCAATAATCATTGATTCTACTCTTGCTTTGGCTTCTGCCATTATTCTATTTGCTGACAAAAGGCATTCTTCTGCTTCTCGATAGATGTTATTTATCTTATCGACGACCTGTTGCTGTTTACGCAAAGATTCCAGCCTGTCATTCGTAAACAATGGGATGTGTAATGACTTTAACAAATCAAGCCCTATTCCAGATTGATTATTCCAGTTGGTACAGATAGAATAAAAAACTTTATGGCGTTGATACATGTTTAGTATGGCACAAAGATACTCTGGCAAGATTTTTCTTCTGTCAACTGTAATGGCTGTTATATGATTAGATATATACACCTTTCTGTCATCTGCGTTGGCAAAAAAAGCAGTTTTCCCTACCCTTTCTTGACTATTCGTGTTATTAAACAAAACAACTCCAGATTCTATAAACGGAACATCTTCCACTTCAGAAACATAGACATTTTTATCATATTTTAAACGTCCGTTATTATCAATATTTGTTGGTCGTATCTGTAATATCCCCTTTTCTTCTTCAACTTGGTTTTGTCTACCTACAGAAAAGCCGTTTTCAAATGAAAATACAAGGTTTGATAATCTTTCTGAATATGTACAATGCGTAAACTTGTCAATTTCAGCATAATAATATAATGGGTCAATCCTTTCTTCTAAAAAGTTCCTCTTTACAATGAAGATTCTGTTTTTTAATTCATTTTCACTTTTTGGTAGAGCTATACCAAGTTCTTGAAGCAAAAACGAGTCAATACTATAAAGTAGAGTATTGGCCTCACATTCTTTATCTGTTTTTATTTCAATTGCTTTGTCAATAGGAGTAAAATCCACACCTTCAATTATTGGCAATGATTTCAATGAAGGATAATCCAATGCTGGCCTTGTCCCTCCCGTGGAATGCCGAGAAGCAATTTTCTCAATAATATCAAGATTTAGGAATCGAGCCAAATATTTACTTTTAGAAGAATTACCTGTTTTTATGACCACTATGTGCTGATTTGTATTACCAATAAATCCTTTAGGGGCAACTGAAGCAATTGCCATTCGTCCGACGCCAGTAATCTTTATTAACAAGTCACCCTCTTCAACTTGGCTTCTTTGTAATAAACCATTATGAGTCTCCTTATTAATATATATGCAATCATCAAGAACTAACTCACCATTCGTCTGGAGGTTTTGTACTCTTAGAAAAGGTATTCCTGATTCCGCATTAGTATAAAATTTATCAGCCTCTGTTTTTTTGGGAGTAGCACCTCCTGCCAATGAAAGAGCGTAGTCTCTTAATTTGTGAGAGGCTAATAAGCGTATTCGATTTTCGAGAGAAGACAGAGATGGCCTATAATACTCAGGCTCCAATCTTCCTTCTATCTCCGACCGATTGACAATAAAGATTTTGTTTCTGTCAATATGTTGAGGAACGATATAACTCATAGTGTAGCAATAAACTTTTTTAATTCTTCACCTATCACATATAATTCATTCATGGCAGTTTTCTTACCAGTAGCATCATAGCCAATCTCTTCAGCAATAGCCATGAAGATAGGATAGTCAGGAAGTTCGTTCTGCTTGCTTTGTTGGTAATTCTCTGACAATTGAGACTTGAGTTCATCTATCTTGTTCGCATATTCTGCCAACATGTCGGCATTCCACGTTTTATATTCGTCAGTCTGTTTTGCTGCTGTTGCAGATATCCGCTGCTTGCCTTTTATCTCGTCAGCTTTTGCTTTCTGCTTTTGTTTGATTTCTGCCTCCCAAGTTTGACGTTGTAAAATGTAATTACTATCTTTCAGCAGTTTTTCTTCAATGTCCTTTTTGGTTTTTACAATTTTGTCTGTCTGCTCCTTACTCCACTTCCTGAGGAAAAGGACAGAACTCTTCACGCCTGCACCATTGGCAGCAAATGCTGTCTGAGGCATACTGACAACAGCTACAATACGGAACCAGTCTTCAATCTGTGTTCTGACATATTGCATGCTACTATTCGTCAATATGCCATCAGGAAGAACGATAGCTAGATAACCTCCTTCTTTCAAAAACCTGTAGTCTTGCTCTATAAACAGAACTTCTGTACTCTGTCCGTCGCGCGTATTCTCTGGAGTTGCTTTTACAGCCAGCCAATCTTCTTCCTTCTTTCCTAACTGATAGGTCTTCAAATATGCCTGTTCACTCTGGCGGATAGTACTGCCAAAGGGGGGATTGGTGATGATGAAATCAAACGTACCATATCTAAAGCCCTGATTATTTGTCTTAGCGAATATGGTTTCATCAGACACCAACCCATCGGAGGTAATGACATTCGTATGACCATCGTCGTGGATAATCATATTCATTTTGGCGGCACGTGAAATTTGTTCGCTGATTTCAATACCAAACAGATTCTTCTCGGCAAAATCGTGCCAATGTTTGAACCATCTATCGTGCTGCCGAACATCGTGGTTATAGTTTGGGTAGTATTCTGTCGCCTGTTCACGAACCTTGTTTAAGGCATACAGAAGGAAGCCACCGCTACCACAAGAAGTGTCAAGAACCCTTGAGTCCTGAGTAATAGGCAGAACGTCTACGATGAATTTCACAATCTCGCGAGGGGTAAAGTATTGTCCGAAGTTCCCCCTAAAGAAAGAACCCATAAAGGTTTCAAATGCGCGTCCTTTGCTATCAAGATCAGTATCGCCAAGATTTACACTTTCAAGATAACCTACAACTGTCCTTACCTTTTCTGGAGTTAAACGGATGTCATCACGGAATACTTCTTTATCCCTTTTCCTACCTTCTTCATACAATGCCTTGATGCGATCGAGCAGGTTCTTGTTTTCCTTCGCTTTTCTAATCGTAGCATCGCTTTCCTCTTGTTTGGAAACAGTAATAATTTGAAAGTCGTATGGCTCTCCAATTTTTCGAGGTTTGCGCTCATCCCAAATTTTACAGAAGATTAGTTTGTCAAGTTCGTCAAAAGCCTCAGAGGGATTCAATTGCCCACCAGCCCATAATGCTTCATGAGCTTGCTTAAATCTGCGTGTGAGTTCTGATTGGTCAATAACAGCAAGGTCGAAGAATTGTTGTTTACCATCCTCGTGTTCCATGTATTGCGCTCCATATACATACTTATAGGAAGCGATTTTTTCAACACCAAACTGAGGAATGTCAGGAATCTGATTCCGTGTATTTGAGTTCTTGTCAACTTCGTAATATTCATTACGTATTCCTGATGTAACCCAAACATATTTGACTTCACCTGGTAAAAAGTATGCGTAACTATATGCTTGTTCTATTGCTTGCAGAAATTCCGCTTCACTTATATCCTGTCGTTTGCATTCTACCACAATGCGGGGAATTAAGCAAAGCTCGTCATCATATACGATAATGTCCGCTTCTTTGGTTTCACTATCTTGTAATAGGAACATACTGCCGAATTCGGTTCTCTGGATAATTGTAGTCCAAAATCAAACGGAGAAATGTTTCTGCTTGTACTTTTTCCTCAGGATTATTGTAGTTACGATCCTTCTTCTGATAGGTATAGGTTATACGAGACTTGTCTTCGTTGAAAGAGATAAGTCCTTTATCAAGTCCTAATTGTATATAGTTTTTCATAACTAATTAATGAATAGAATCCTCTTTCTCTTTCCTGATCTCATCCAATACCTTCCCGTTATACGAGAAATATTTGGCACCTTGATATGCTCCTGAGGCATTACGTTGGTCTTCTGGCATAAATGTGCCAACGAAGGGGGAGAGTTTATAGATACGTCCTTCGTATTCGATACTGTCATCGGAGGCGACCTTTACTATAAGACCCGTAGGATCGAAGGTGACTTGTTCGCCAATCTTGATGCAACACATGGAGAACTTGAAACGAGGACGTTTTACCTCTCGTTTCTGTGGTTCCTTGTGTTCGCTTTCCACGATGGGTTTATTATCTTCGTAAAGTGTCACTTCGGCATCTTCTATCGCACTGGCAATGTCGCGGAAGATGTCGAGTGCCATCTGTGGAGCCACATTGAAGAACTCACGATTTTGGCGGATTCGCAAATCAGTGAGGCGATCAATGGTCTTATGCACCAACTTCTCAACCTCGTTGTATTTCGTGGTCTTCATCGTGGCGAATATCTCGAAGGGCAAGGGAACGGCAGTATTATCCAGTTCCTTGCTTCTCACATCCACAGGACGTGAACTCTTGCCGATCTTCACCCAATCCTCGCGAAAGCTAGGGTTGGTTAGTATGTAAACGTAGCCAGGTTCATTGTTATTCATTATTTGCTATCTTTTGGTAGTTTTTGAGAATCTTTAAGCGCGTTGAGTACCTAACACTTGTGCAACACAAGTACATGGGCATCATCTTTCAATTTGCCCTCCAATGCTTGTTTTTCATTTCCTTCAATCATATAGATAGTCAGATTTGCTATTTGGGGTGTAAAGATAGTGAAAACTATTCATTCTGCAAAGAATTTTTTTGAGTTTTTTATGAACAGAGGTCAAAATAGAGATTCCTCAGCAATCCTTCCCAATTTGCCTTTAGTTTTTTACCACAGACATACTGCTGAAAGCTGAATGGGGCCCTTTCCTACTTCAAAGTGTAAAACTTGTGTTTTTAAGTGATTGATATGAAAAAAAATAATGGCCATTATTTTATGAATTTTGGCCAGAATTTTTTTCAACGCCTACGTTATTGGGGCGCAAAGATACTGCCAGTCGGCTGCGGGTGCGCATCTCCGAAAAATCACTTTACACATAAAAATGCTATGGCTTAGCAATTATTAACGTAATAATGACGATTTTTTCAACCATTTTTATTACCTTTGTCCCGATTCGGGTGCAAAGTTAAACAATAATATTTGAATCACTTAATGAATAATAATGATATAAACTTTTTATTTTAATATTAACGTAAATCTAAATCTATCAAATGAAAAAACTAATGTTTGGAATGGTTCAGGCTTTTTGCCTGATGGCCATGGTTGCCTTCGTGGGCAGCGTATTTGTATCGTGTGAGAAAGATAAGGATGGTGAAGGACGTCCTTACTACTCCAAGTATCTTGACATCAACGTGTATCATTGCGAGCGCATAGGTAGTGTGCTGGCCGTTGACTATACTGTGGCCAACAAGAGCGACGGCATACAGACGATAGAGTTCTTCACCCCTGTAGCCTCTGACAATGTCGGAGGTACATATACAGAAGAACTGGGTGGTGTCACCATGGCATTCGGCTACTCTGAGTTCTGGCAGAAAAACGAGACACGCATTGCCAGTAAGGACACCATTGTGGGCCATCTGAAAGTGCGCGATTTCAATCCCCGTGAGAATGCCACCACCGCATCTGTGAAAATCTCCATTGGCATTAGTGGAATCGACTTGGCCGACAAACCTTTTGAGCAGAACAGGATTGCCATCATCGACAACCGGGTGAAGGAACATGGTGTGCAGACCAATGACACGTTGCTTGCGTGGAAGGTGACATCGTGCGCCTTCAACGAGAATGACGTGGATTTGCACTTCACCGTGACCAACAATACCGGCCAACGCCTCAGCAACTTCGGTATGGGCTATATGAAGGGTGGCGAGGCCGTGTGCCAGGATAACCAGGGCGTCAGCTATGAGAGCAGCATCTGCTTCGAGGGCGGCGAGTGGTATCACAATGCTGAAGTCAGCAGTCTTGCCAAAGGCGGCACCGTCAATGGCACCATCCGCGTGAAGGATGTGCGTGACAATGCCTCCGAGCTGACCGTCATCATCGGCGCTACGGCATCAAACTACATTGTTGCCGACGAACAGGTGCGGTTCCTTACAATACCTATAGAAAAATAAGTAATTATGAAAAAGTTTATTATTTTAGCAGTATGCTGCCTGCTGATGGCGGCCGGCATGGTGAGTTGTAGTGGGAACAGTCCTGAAGCCGTAGCTGAAAAAGCTATGGAGTGCCTTAAAAACGGAGATGCAGACGGCTATAGCCAGATGATGAAAAAACCAAACCTCTACCGTGTGCAACATATCATCAAAGTGCTTGACTACAAGCATAAGGGTATTGTAGATTATAGGGTAAAATCGGTAGAAAAGTCACCAGAAGCTGGAAATCAAGTCTATTGGGTAGAATTGGTAGTCACAGACGGGAAGAACAACAAAGGAACTGGCTATGTGATGTTGGTAGAAGATGATAGCGGAAAACTGATGCTTCACCGTGATGGAGTGACTGACTGGTATGAATATAGATTCTGAGTAAGCATTCGTTGAAATACACGTTGTAGCAGTTGCAGTGTCGTTGTACCTTTGCAGCGCAGTTACTTGAAAGAAGCTAGCCGTTCTCCACCGTTTGATGGACAAAGAACAATGCGTTGACATAATCCTGCACTATCATCTTCTGTACATTTCTTCATCTTGCTCTCGTTTTTTGTTTCGACGGTGCAAATTTACGAACAGGCAGCAAACTCAACGTTCGTTAGAATCATGGGGACAGGTTGTTGATTCCAAAGGTTATCAACGTTAGAATCAATAGCCTGTCTCCGCGATTTACGCCAGCACCACCTCGGCAGGGATGCCAAGCACCTTATGTATGTTGCGGGCCACCTCAAAGCTCAGCGAGCGGCGGCCATGAATAAGGTCGCTGAACATGGTAGAACTGATGCCTATCATTCGGGCTGCGTCTTTCTGCTTAAGCCCTTTCTCTTTTACCTGCGAGAGAATGGCATCGGTAAGCAACGAGCTCATCTGGCCTGGCAGGGGGTGATAGGCACTGCCATATTCGTCAAGAGCCTCGCTCAGTCGCACAAATTCCGCCTTTTCCTCATCATGCACTTACGAATTCAAATCAAAATAGAGATTCCTCAGCGATCCTCCCCAATTTGCTTCTTAGTTTTTGCCACATACATACCTGTTGAAGGCAGAATGGGGCTCTTTTGCTTCTTCAAAGTGTAATACTTGTGTTTTAAAGATATTGACATGAAAAAAAATAATGGCCATTATTTTATGAATTTTGGCCATTATTTTTAAAATTTTGGCCAAAATTCTTTTCAACGCCTACGTTGTTGGGGCGCAATGATACAAGTCACTTTGCGCTTTTCAAACGTGAACTTACTCCGCCTCGGCAAAAAAAAAAGGTATTTCTTTGTTTTACACTCGACTTTTCGTAACTTTGGCTTCGCCGAACTTACTTTGCACTCGGAAATGAAAAGAAAACATGCTTTTCTTTTGCATTTCTCTCGTTTTTTCGTAACTTTGTAAGAATTCTCAGCTTTTCTTTGTATAAAGGCAGTATAGGGGATTGAGGAAAAACTGGGTTACGAATTGGCAACCGTACTCAATTCCACATTCTGCTATGAATTGCTTTCAATGAACACCTGACGCTGAGCCTGCAACCATTTATGACTCATCATCGGGTGCAAAGTTACGAATAAGTGAGCAAAATACCAAATTTATTTGAGTATTATCGAACGTGAGAACTCGAACTCGTTCGCTTGGCTTGTCCAAGAACTTCGAGACATCGTCTCAAAGGTAATCATTTCTTATGAAAGAACCAAATCCAGACTCAATTTTTTGTTCTGAGCTTGCTCAACGCTTTTGAACTGATTGCGGCATCTTTTGTGGCACCTGCCAGAAAAGTGCGTATTAGGCTACGTCCTTCTATCGAAATAATATGCTGATTTTTCTTATGTATCGAATTATTT
>Ga0247611_10008495_pt1 | contig 12637 bp, 9 predicted proteins | sample 177DNAGHGhighgp2_FD_192422 | JGI IMG/M metagenome (GOLD analysis project Ga0247611, IMG submission 192422) | Sheep rumen microbial communities from Palmerston North, Manawatu-Wanganui, New Zealand - 1770 DNA GHGhigh gp2 | ecosystem: Host-associated > Mammals > Digestive system > Stomach > Rumen ... | reverse complement strand
GATGGTCAATACATTTATAAAGGATATAAAGTTAAATGTATTGATTCAAGAGATATCAAAGTAAAAGCACCTAGAGAAGAAAGATTACTAGACTCTTGGTATCCAATGATACAATTTGGGCATTTTTCAAGAGTAATGGACCAGTATGGAGCACATACAAAAGTATGTTATTCAATGCCAGAATATGATACTCAACATTATTCAGATACTTATGGACAACCATATATGGATATAGAAAGAGAAAAAGTGACTATTCTTAATCCACATATGATAAAAACAAAATGTTATCCATTACATATACTCTATAATGAAAATAATGAACTTATTACTATACATGTCTTTAAACAAATAGATAATGAGTTATTTGAATTAACTATCGAAAATGTATCATTTACTGATGGTGTAATTATTATCAAAGAAGCATTATCTGAAAATGATAATATCATAGCTAATTATACTTATTTAGAAGAAAATTATCATTATAGAGGTTATTGGAGAGAAAAGACTGACTTTGTAAGAATAGATTTAAACCCAAATATTTATCACACTTATAATAATCCTAACTATTTACCAAGTGAAGTTAGTCCATCAAAGAACTTATTTAATAAAGTAATATACTTTTTCTTAAAACCTACTGGTGTTTATGAAATAAGTTCAGATGCTGATAGTCTTTATTATGGCAAAGATGGATTTGAAGTTAAAGAAGTCACTAGAACAAGAATTGTTAAAAAACCAATATACGTTACTAGATTAAATCATGAAACACAACAAGAAGAAACAATCATAGATGGCTTTGAAGACATAGAAGAAACATATACTGGTACAGAACTTGTTCCAATAGAAGAAGTATCTAAAATTGTAAGTGAAAATGAAAGCTGTTTATACCATCAAATAGATAATTCACAGCCAGCATCAGATGAAGATATGCTAATAGGTTCTGTATATATCAGACAAGATACTTCATTACATTCTACTGTTATTACTGATTCAAGAACTCGTGGTGGAGGAGTATTAGAAGCCATATCTGATTCATTAAGACATGAACTTGAACCAGAATCTGACTTTTATCTCGATATTGGTTTCTATGATGGAAAACCTTATCAAGAAAATGGTGTTATTGTTGTAAGATTAGATAACCGAATTCTTAAAGAATATGGTGGTAGATTTACAACAGGAGACGTAGAACAAAAAGTCAAAAGATGGATTGGAGCTGGTATCTATCCAATTATTGAGTATGTTGATTCTTATAAAAAAGAAGACTTGCCTCAATATACATTAACAGTACAGGATAGCTATACAAATGTTATAGATTATACACCAGAAATCTACCTTGAATGTGTAGTAATTTGATAATATAATAAATAACAGAGAATACTTTGCAGTTAGGCTGGAAATTTAAACATTTCCAGCCTAATTTTATAGGAGAATATTTATGGAATATGCTGCGAAATTGATTATACCTAAAATAGAAACTGATGTTGATCTTACATTTTATATATATCGTTCAATGAACGCAGATGATATTAATACCATATCTAAAGTATCTAACCTTGAACCTATTTTTACTTTTAATCAAAATGAACCATCATTAATCATAGAAAAAATAAACAACAAAGATTGTTTTATATTTTATGACGTACCTCAAACTGGTGCTGGTGTTATATATAATGGTCCAAAAGTTAATACTGTACCTAGCTTAGAATATGATACAGCTATCAATCTTATTAATATTAATACATACTCTTATGTAAATGAACTGATTCTTAGTCCATTACCTTTACATCATAAAGAAGGAATTATCTTTTATTATTCTGTTATTGCTGTTGATCAAAATAATAATCAAATGACTCATTTATCAAAAGTAAATGGCATTCTTGTTAAATATATAGATGAAAAAGATTTAACAAGACAAATATGGTCTTGTAATAACTATACTGGTACAGATACAGATGTATGGAGATTAGTAAATAATATACCTTATGATGAAAATGATAATACAATAAGAATAGGTAATATTATGCGTCCATATAGTATTCAACAATTAGGATTACCAGTTGTTGAAACTGTACCTAAAATTAATAATATACATGTATCATTACATAGCTTAATATCAAATACATTTATGGTACTTGAAGTACAAAATCCATGGCAGAATAACAATAAAGAATTTAATTATAGAAAATTAAAATCATATAAGATTCGTAATGTACATAATTCTGATTACGGAGAATTTAGTATTCCAACTTATCAAAGTGAATTGCCAGTAAGCATTGAAAAAATGGTAATTGTATATAAAGAAAATCCAGATAATAAAGACGAAATAATTGGAATTAATGATAGTACTGCTAACAAAATAGAAATTATAAGAAGAGATGGTATTTATTATAACAAATCTCAACATAAATCATTGGGATATAATCAATGGGTAATACCATTAGAATCTAATAAACTAGCTGTTTATTCAGAATCTAGCATACAAGATACTATTAATATTCAAATATCTGGAGTAGTAGGAAACCTGTATGTTTTCGATATATATTTAATAGATATTTATCAAAACATATCAGAAAACTCTCATTACGTTCTTGAAACATAAGAGGTTATTGATATGGCTTTAATTCCAGCATTATTAACAAAAACAATTACATTTAAAAGATTAAATAGTAAACATGTCAAAGGCTATGAGATTTATGGTTTATTCCCAGATGACAATTATTCTTCTGGTATAAGAGAAGAATTAATCGATGCTTTTGATAATCCTTCAGAACCTAATACTGAACACGTTAGTATTGATCTTCAATATAATGATAACTATACATGGCAATTACCAAAAGACATATACATAGACAGAGAACATAAATTTAAAATATATATTAATAATGCAATATTAAGTACGTTATATTTTCAATATAACAAATATAATAGATATATAACAATAGATAAAAATTTAAAACAGATAGACCCTAATGATGAAATCAGGGTAGATTATTTTAAAGATATGATTACAAGAACATACTCTTTAGAGTCTAACTGTCAAATAAAAATAAAACCTATATTTGCAGATACATATACATATGGCAATCATAATGTAATTATTTAGGAGGTTTAACGTCATGGCAATGAATGAAATTAACAATAAAAGACAATATACTCAGTATAAAAGACATGTCAATGAGTCTGGAGAACGTGTAAATGCTCAGACTATAAATTCATTGCAAAAAGATATCAATAATACTCAACAAGAAACAAATGATGTTAAAGACAAAGCCTTTGAAGAAAGAGTATATACTATATTAGAAAATAATTTATATTGTAACTCTTGTTCAATTGATTATTTTCAAGATGGAAGAAAAATAAATCTTACAGACTCAAATAATATATGTATTCTGGAGAATACAAGTCAATTATCTTTAAAAGATAAAACTCGGCCTGGAGAATTTAAATCAGTAAGAATATATAGTCCTCATGGTGCTGATATTGAAATGAATGACTTTTTCTTAATAACTAGTCAAGAAGTTCCAGTTGGTGCATCTATTAAATATTATTTAGAAATGTATACTGGTGAAAGATGGCCTATAGAAGCTAATCAAATAAAATTACCGTTACATTTAACTAAAAATATTACACAAGGATTTTCTGTTGTTGCTCAACTAAATCCTAATCAATTAAATGAATATCCAGTACTTAATGGATATGGAGTATTATACTGGGATGCACAAGTAGAAGAAAATTATGGACTTACAAATCCAGACTTAATGAGGTTTCCCTAGTGTCGAAGTCGGAGACGATGATGGTTTAACTATTATCGTCAGAGATAGAGCGCAAGAAGATAAAGTAGTTAAAGTTATAGAACCATTAGATACTGTTTATCTTACATTTGATTGGAATGATGATGGTAGATTACATTATATTCGAACCGAATGGGATAACTATCAAGGTGCTGGTACAATAACTCAATTACATAAATTATATTATGAACCTTATCTTACAAGTTATGGCGAAATAGAATCGGTATTAACTAAAGTTAGACAAATAACTAAAATAACAAAAGAAAATGCACAAACTGTAGGCCAAGCAAAACTAAGTCAAGAAAATCAACAAATATATAACGTAATATATAACGAGTTAAGTGACATGGATAAACTTAATGCACAAAGGAATATTGATGTATGAGAATAGAAGAACTCCAAAATAATCTATATATCAAATCTACAGACACTGTAGAAAAATATTTATTGAATATTATTCAAGAATATTTTAAAAATTCTAATGAAGCTATTGAAGGCTCAAAAGAATATATTATTCGTGAAGCTGTTAACAGATTAAAATCTGAAATGGATTATAATGCTCTTGGAGTGCTTAGTGTTACTTTGCCTAATGGAGAAGTACGTACTGGTGATATTCAGCTTACATTAGATGATTTAAATGGAGAACCTTTAATTTCTCCTAAATTATCTGCTTTTAATGTCAATTTTGGAGATACTGTTGGTACAGCATGTGAAGGAAACGACCCAAGATTATCTGATGCAAGAAAACCTATTAAACATGAACACGAAATAAGCGATATTAAAGGTTTAGCTGGCTTATTATCTACAATAGATGGAAAAATAAGTCGTAATATAGCATTAGGTCATGAACATAGTAATAAAACTGTATTAGATATTCTTACTTATAGTGGAAATAAAAACAAAATAGACTTAACTGTTATAGATACATTAGAGCCTAAAATTGATCAAATTACTAATCAAATAAGACAAAACATTATTCAATATATTCAAGACACTGAAACAGAAATTGATAATATTAATGCTGAAATCACTAATGTTAACCAACGTGTAGATGAAATAAAACAGTACGTTATTGAGCAATGTAATAATTATTTATCAATAGCTAAACAATATACTGATGGTAAATTTAATCAGCAATCTCAAGATAGTATAATTAATTATATAGATACAAATTTTGTTAAAAAAGAATCTATTGCTGATTTAATAGACTCATTAAAAAGCTGTTATACTCTTGTTAATACAGAATCATGGCTTATACAAAATTTGGTATTGCAAACTAATCAGAACTCTAGAATTGTTAACCTTCCATTATCTCAAACAACCAAAGATGAACTTACTAAACGTTCGATTGATTTTAATAATAGTACTGAAATCATATTTAATTTTTCATTAGAATACACTAGTGGAAATAAAACTATTAAACAACCATTACCTCATTTAGATACTTTTAATAATGCTTTTGCTCCTTTTATGTATCCTTTAATAACTCAATTAAATTTAGCTGGATATATAGAAGCCATACAAACCAATAAAAATGTTTTACAAGTAGCATTTAAAAACAATGAAAATCAGTTATCACAAGAAATGCTTAATGGAAAATTGGTTTGTGATATATATGCTAAAGCATTTTGTCCAGTGTATTATTAAGGAGTACATATTATTATGGCTTTAAAAGAACATGAAAATAATATTATTACTAAAGAATATAATAATATAATATCTAATTATTTAAAAAGAATTATTCAACGATATTTTGAAATAGAAAATGAAATATCGCAATCGTCTAAAGAAGCCATTATTATACAAGCTTATACAAGACTTAAAGAAGTTGCAAATAATCGTTTTTCTAATTTTGTTATATGTATTAATGAACGTTCTGGTAACATAGATTTAACAATTAGAGATTTTAACGGAGAAGAAGCATTTCAAAAAAATACAGCATTTAATAAAGATTTTTGTGATTTAACAGATTATCCTGTAGAAGTAACATTATGGAATAATAATACTGAACAATATACTAACTACGGTCAAGAACAACAAGGTCACATGGTTAAAGGAGATGATGACCGTCTTTCTAATGCAAGAATCCCATTAGTACATGCACATGAATTTGATGATATTAATGGATTAGAAGATGCTTTAAAATTATATGATTTAATAAATGATAATATTCATACACATGACAATGTTAATGTTCTAAATTTATTACTTTACACTGGAGTAAGAACAAATATAGATTTAGTTTTACTTGAAGATTTAATTGATAAAGTAGAAAAAACAGTAGAAAGATTTAAAGAAACAGATAAATATTCTACTTCTTTAGCACAAAGATATATTAATCAATTACAAGGTATTTTTATTCCTTTACATAAAAAAATAACTACTGTTAATAACGAACTTGATTCTTGGATAACTGATTTTACTAAAACAGCAAATGATTATACTGATTCAAAAGCATCTAGTTTTAAAAAAGAAATACTTGAGTATTTAAAAAAGTATTTATCTGTTACAGAATATAATACATTAGTAGATTCATTAAATAATTCAATTAGATTAATACGAACTGGTGAAATTGATATTAAAAATTTAACATTTAGTAATCCAATAATTAAATCAGTTCAAACTAGTTCTCAACAAGCTACTTGTGGAGGAATAGTATTCCAATTAAAACAAGGATATACTAATTTACTATTTACCTCTACACAATCACAACAAATAGATAACCTAGATGTTTATCAAAATAAATTAAATAATACTGATTGTAAATGTTATGTTGAATATATTAAAGACAATGTTACTTATAAAGACCCCTTGCCTCAGATATATCAAGTAAAAAATAGTAAACATGATTTTATCTCTATATATTTTAATACTGACTCAGACAATAACCTTAATATAATTTGTAAAAGACTGTCATATTTGCCAATATATTTATATAGACCTCTAATCTTCAATGCAACAGTATATGATAATGCTGGTAATACTAGTTACGAATCAATATCATTAGATGAAACACAAACTACACAATCTATTGTTAATACACAAAATAATAATCATAATACAATAGATTCTGCTTCAATGTCATATGATTATAATGTAAACAGATTTGATCCACTTACAAGTTCATCATATGTAAAAAAATATTTTACTGTTAATTTTAGCGCAAATGCTTTTCAAGATAGTGGGCAATCATGGAAAAGTAAATGTAAAATTTCTTTTGACATTACACAACATGATCTTTTTCTAAATGATAATGAATATCTTTATAATAATAAAATATATACAGTTGTAAATACTGGTGGTAATTTACCATGGTCAGAAGCTAAAGAACGTTGTGCTAACATGGGTGGCTTTCTTGCAATGCCTAAAACTAACAGCGAAGTTGAATATTTATCTAGACTTACAAAACAAATTGGTACAAATGTATGGTTAGGCGGTACCGATGAAGAGCAAGAAGGCGTTTGGAAATGGATAGATGGCACTTTAATAGAAAACAGTACCAATAATATTCATTGGCAAGCTGGTCAACCAGATAATGCTTATGATGGCACAGAACATTATATGGAAATGAACTGTAATTCTGGCCAATGGAATGATTTACGTAATGACGGAACTACTTCTGATGATAACCCTTATTATTATATTGGTGGTTTTATTTGTGAAAAAAGAATACATGTATTTAATAATGGTTCTTATAAAAAATATTATATTGTTGTTCCTAAACAATTATCATGGCATGATGCTAAAAACTTTTGTATAAATACATTAGATGGTTTATTAGCTATGCCAAAGACACAAGAAGAAGTAGAATTTGTGTCTCAAATTGCTACAGAATATGGCATTATGGGCCTATGGTTGGGAGGAACAGATGAAGTCGAAGAAGGTGTATGGCGTTGGGCTGACGGTACTTTAATTACACAAGCACAATCAAATTGGGCTGATGGAGAACCTAACAATGTAAATGGCGGTGAACATTATATGCAAATATATACTTCTGCTTCTGGCAATACTAGTGGTACATCTGCAAGCTATGGAAAATGGAATGACTTAAATGGTCAATTAACAGATGCAGTTAATGGATTTGTATGCGAATTACCAGCATTAGCATTTGACATTGAACTTCAACAAAATATTAATTCTTCATCATGGCAAACTGTTAACACATTCCATAAAAATAGATCGTCATATACATATTCAGTAAATAATTATGTTGTTCCATTTGAAGATAAAAAAGTAACACCTTTAAGTATTACTGGTCAAGTTATAAGTTCAAATAGCAGTACCAATCGTTATAAATATACAATAGAAGTATCTGATGTAAGAGAGTTTACTTCATATAGACTTTTATTTAAAAATAAAGGTTCTACTATGTTTACTATAAACAATCTTACTTTATCAAGTTTTTCTGACATAAACAGAATAGAATATAGTTTAAATAGTCATAATTGTACTGTAGTTTCAGATACAAATACTTCTAAGTATAACAGAACTATAGTAATAGATGAAACTAAAGTTTTAAACGATAATGCAAATAATTTGATATTCTGTGATAATAATTATATGAACACATATACAAATATCACTAATTATCTTTCTGAGTTTAATGCTAAAATTGCAACTATTGATGATACAAATAAAAATTACGCGATGTCTATTATGTTACCACAATACTGTTTAGATAATAATTATCGTTATCATGTTACAAATAATACTAAATATTTAAATAGTAGTGGAAATATAGTAACTGGCTCAGACGAAGAAGAAAATTATTATGGTCAATTTGATTATGGCAAGATAAATGATTTTTTACCTAATGCTAAAATAAAATATCAAATATTTAAAGTTCCAGGTAAAGGAGAAAATAACGCATGATTACTTCTTTAAATGAATTAAAAGAGAAAATGATCAATGAAGTTGTAGAACAATTAATTGATATGCGTTATATGACTTCTAAAGACAAAGATTTATATAAACGTACATTACTGTCTAATCTTCAACAAAATAAACTTACAACAAAAATAAGAGAACAAACTGGACTTACTAATGCATATGATTATAATCAAACAGCGTTTGAATTGTATTTAGATATGCTAACTACTTTTTATTATGTTAATTCTCTTTATGATACATTACAATCGCATCAAAAATTGAATGAAAGTATCATTACTACATTGCATTCTACAATTGGAGAACTAAATGACCAATTAACAGCATGTGAGTCTGTTATTGGAACTGAAGGAGCTCCTCAGTGTTATTATGAAGGTTTTAGAACTATCAATAACCAAGAAAATGATAGCTTATATTATACTGAACGTTATGGCGAAAAAATGCCATTAGATACTTATGCAAAATTTAATTCGGACCAAGAAAATATTACCCTTGGATATACTCGTCAACAAAATGTAATGGTATATAAATCTGGAGTACAGCTTGGAGAAATAAGTTTAACTAAACAATATGGAGCTGGCTTTATAGTAGCTCGTAATTCAGAAACTAAACTTGAAAATGCCATAGATACAAGTAATTCAAGTTACTGGTCCGAAACAATATTAACCAATCAAGAAATAAAAATTAAAGGAATGAATTTTACTAACTCTGATGGATTATATGATACTAATCGTTCATATTATAATTTACCTAGAGGAGCATTATGTGAAATTTGTTTAACATTCGAAGCATTAACAAATATAAATGAATTAATACTTAAGCCTTATGGAAATTTCCCAATAGATATTGTTGCTATACGATATCAATTATCTGACTTAGAAGATGATACTGTATATGATGTTGTATATCCAGATAACGAAAATGAGTTACTTGCTACTACCAGTATAGATAAAGAATATGCATTTCATTTTAAAACAATTACATGTAAAAGATTATATATTTTAATTAATCAAATACACTGTATTAAAGATACTTATATGCTTTCTACTAATCAAATGTTTAAAAATGAATTATGGTTTAATGCAACATATGACTTAAACAATAAACTAAAAATGGAAAATACTACAGTATTTCAACCATTATATCTTGATAGAGCATTAGAGAATAATGTATGGAAATATATTAATAACAAAGTTGTTACTAATAAATTACTTGATATCAATAATTTATTAATTAGCGGTGAGGAAAAGTACATACCAATTACAAAGTATCAGTATAATTATGGATTCTATAATATAGCTCCATGTTTTTCTGAATATCAAAGAGCTGGTATCTTTGTTTCTAAAGCTATAGAATGTGATGGTTCTGTAGATACTATTAAACTAGTATCTGATGAAACACATCCATTGTCATCTGAACAACAGATTATTACTGATATAGAATTTTACATTACTACTAAACGTAATCCAGAATATAATGATTGGATTCCTATATGTCCATCAAATAAAGATTATATATATCATGAACTATTGCAGTTAGATTATGCATATTGTTATTTAAGACACAAAGCTGTTTGTGGAAATATTATTACATATGATGCTAATGGTATAGAAACAACAAGAATGGAAAGGCCAATAGTATATTATAACGATATAGTCCTTACAGAAGATGCTGACTATATTTTAAGATATGATGATGATGGTAATGTTAATGCTGTTGAAATAGCTGGTTTTGATAATTTTGCAATATACACTGTATCGTATACTCCTTTAGATATTTCTAAAGAAATAACTTTAATTAACGAAATCAACCCTCAGCCTAGTAATACTTTTCAAGAAATAATAGGCACTGGGGCTGCATGTTATAGACTTGATGAATTTCCATATTATAATCGTCAAAATCCAAATGATACAATGACTTATGTTAAAATTATTAACGTAGAAACTAATAATGTTCTTAATCAAAATACAGCAAGTGCATTATCAGATAAATCAATAGAATGTGTTACTGATAAGCTTAACCCAGCAAGTAGCTTCAAGAACTTTATTGCTAACACTAGTAAAATACAGTATTATACTAATGGAAGGTATTTATATTTTAACAAGCCAATTTCATCAAAACAGAAGATAGAAATAAGTTACCCTAGCTTCGGTTCTCATATCAGATTAAAAGCTATTCTAAGAAGAAATACCAAAAAAGATGAATGGCTATCACCAATATTAAACAATTACAAATTAGAATTTACTACTTTATAACCAAATATAAAGGAGAAAATTATGAACGAACAAACAAAATTTGAGATACACAATATTCTTTATAAATATTGCAAAGACTTTTTAAATACACAAGAAATTACTCATGCTGCTAATGAAATTATAAAAGACCCTACAGAAGAAACTATTCTTAATATGACTACATATCTTAATACATTTGATACTATGAGACTTGGACAAAGTACATTATTACCTACAAGTAATACAAAAGCATTAACTGCTAATAATATAAGATTTGCTATGTCAGAAATAAGAACTTTAGTTGCACAGCAAGAACTAAGTGCTGACGATGAAGACCCATTAGATGATGGTAACAATTAATATTGAAAGGAGAAAAATAAATGGCTAAATATACTGATGAACAGATTAAATCTGTATGTGATAAAGCAATCGAAACACTTCATGGATTAACAGATGCTCAGAATGTTACTTTCCCAACTACTGCAATAATTGATGGTATGAAAAAAGAATTAGACGCTGATACTATTGCAAATAATGCCAGAAAAGCAATAGAAGACTTACCATTATTTAATAATGGTACTTATAATCTTATAGGTTCTAATTTGAATATTTTTAATATTGCATCTTATATGAGAGGAGCTGTATATAACGAGATAATCGCTATTAATGCTCAAATTGCTCAGCAAGAACAAGAATAAATATTCTAAAGGAGAATAATCATTATGGCATATTCAAATCAGAAAAAGACTTCTGTTAAAGAAACAATTGAACAATATACCAATGATTATCTTGAAAGATTTTCTCAAGCAGATGTTATCAAACAAGCAAATGACGCTATGACAGCAAATAAATCAGCTATTGAAGTTGCAGATGCTGTTTATGACTATTTATATGAGAAAAATAAAGCAGATATCGTTATTAGTACAGCTCTTAAACAATGTATGCCAAATGATATTATGCTTATTCTAAGACAAGAAATCATTAGGATTTTAAAATAAAGGAGTTTTAATCTATGGGCAACTTACTCCAGTATACTGATAAATCTCAAACTATAGATAATAAACTTAAGACATTGCTTGCTCAAATAAATTATCAGTATAAGAATGGAGAGATTAGAACTGAAACTGAATACTATTATAAGATTAAAACTATGCTAAATACGTTTTATGAATCATTGACAAAACCTAGCTTTATATACAGACCAGCTGTCACTACGCCAATATCAAGCGAATACAATGCAATGATTAATGAATCTTATAATGATATGGAGTATATTATTAAAGACTGCGAAGCATTGCAAAACTATGTTTCGCAGTCTTTTATTGATGCTCAACTCAGTAGAACAATGATGTCTAATCAGTTAACATATCTCTCTAATAAAGTAAATAATGTAAAACAAAGCATATCTACAAATCAAAGTCGTGGTATGGTTGTTTTTTCTGATTCATTTAATGATTTTACAAATGCTGGCAATGTATCTTCTAATACAGCTTGTACTATTGATACGTTTGATGGAATATTAACACTAAATCAAAGCTCGTTAAGTAATACTCCTATATCTAATGTAATCATAGACGATGAATATTCAAATGGATTCCCAGGGAATACTCATTGTGTTGATACACTAAATGGTGATTTACATTTTATAGGACAAGATGGTTTACATAATGACCCTACAGCAATAGTAGACGGTAATAAAGATACATGGTTTGAATTTGAACTATTTAA
>Ga0247611_10008494_pt1 | contig 12641 bp, 13 predicted proteins | sample 177DNAGHGhighgp2_FD_192422 | JGI IMG/M metagenome (GOLD analysis project Ga0247611, IMG submission 192422) | Sheep rumen microbial communities from Palmerston North, Manawatu-Wanganui, New Zealand - 1770 DNA GHGhigh gp2 | ecosystem: Host-associated > Mammals > Digestive system > Stomach > Rumen... | reverse complement strand
TTTAGCAACTAGTGTGCAAATACCATTTTTTCCCTTTTCTTTTGAATCATTTATTGCATATTCTAATAATTCTTTTCCAATTCCTTTATCTTTGAAGCTTCCTGCAACCCAAAGGCAATAGATATACTCATAGTTTTTTCCACTAATTGGAACCCATGAGGTTTCTAATGGCTCATACTCAATAAAGATTTTTCCTCTAGCATTTAATTTTCTAAATACATGTCCATCTTTTAATTTTGATTTTATCCAATCTTTTTTACAATCAACACCAGCTTGATGTTTTGGATCTCCTATAGCACAACAAATGTGTTCTTCTTCGATATTATCAAGTGTTAGATTAATATATTCATTCATATTAAATTCTCCCTTCCCATTCACCATAGAATTCTTCTAAAAATCCTTCTACATATTCATGTCTATGTATAGCAATATTCTTAGCTGTTTGAGTATTCATTAAATCTTTCAATTTTAATACTTTTTCATAAAAATGATTTATACATGTTCTATTATATTTATAGTATTCATCCGCAGACATATTTTCTCGAGGCTTCATTTCAGGAATATGTATAGGTATATTATGACTTCCACCAAATATAAATGTCCTAATAATGGCCATTGCTCCAAGAGCATCCAATCTATCCGCATCTTGGACTATCATTCCTTCTATTGTGTCTGGCACAACAGAATCATCACCCTTAAATGATACTTGAGAAATAATATGACATATTTGTTCTATTTCTGGTTCACTTATCCCTTGACTTCTCAAATAAGTTTTAGCATTTTTAAAAGGTTCCTCTTCTTGATCCACCAATTTATAGTCGTCAACATCATGTAATAATGCTCCTAAATAAACTAATTTTTTATTACAATTCTCATGCTCAGCAATCTTTTTTGCCATATTATATACTCTTAACATGTGGTAATAGTCATGTCCAGTATAATCTTTTGCAAAAAAATCCTTTATATATTCTATAGTGTTTTCTATCAAATTATCCATATCTACCTCCTTTACTGTCTAGTTATTATATAACAAAAGAGACATTTTTTAAACCATGTCCCTTTATTTTTTATTATCTAATTAATTTTTTTCTAAAAATTAGCTGCAATATAATTCATCAAAGAATATCCTAAAATAGCTAATATAACTAGAACAGAAATTGCTATAACTTTAACTTTTTTAGTAATTTTTTTACTTATTATTACTCCTAATCCTATAAAAAATAGAAGGATTGGTATTGCCATTTTTCCACCTCTTGAAATTATTTCTCCTGCTGTTGGTTTTGGCTTTGGATCAGCAAATTCATAAACACCATATTTTGGGTTAGGAGCAGCTGGTACTGCTAATACTTTTGAATATAAACTTGTAATTAAAGCTCCAAAGCCTATAAATATTTTTTTCTTTTTATTCATTTTAAAAATCTCCTTCCAACATTTTTCTTAAGCATATTTTAGGATGTTTGTTATCAAAATCCCATGTATCTAAAGAGTCTCCTCGGCAATACTTCCAATCTTTACACTTTTCACATTCTTTACATTTTAGTTTATCTAAATCTCTAAACCATTTATATTTATTCTCCCAAATATCAACAAAATTATCTTTTCTGATATTACCTTGTACTAACTCTACTCTTCTTTCAACACTTGGGCACACATAAATATCTCCATTATATAAAATACTTCCAGTGGTATATCCTGATATGCAAAAAAATATATTATTTCTTACTTCTTTTTCATATTTCATACCAACAAAATGAGTACAACCATATGTTACATCAAATCTTGATTCTTTCTTTTTTACTTTTATAAAATCTAATAAATATTTGTAATCTTCTTTATCTAGTAATAATTCAGAATTATCTTGAGCTCTACCAATTGGATCCATATTAAGAATTCGCCACGAATCAACTTGAAGTCCCTTTATTGTAGTATACATACCTTCTAATTCTTTAATATTAAGTTTATTAACTACAGTAGTTATTTGCAAATAATTTAAAAAATTGGCTTCTTTTATCTTTTTTATATTTTCAATTATCTTGATGTAAGAACCTGGCACGCCTCTAAATTCATCATGTGATTTTTCTAAACCATCTAGACTGATTGAGATTGTAGTCATCCCTGATTGTTTCATTTTTTCAATATTCTCACCATTCATAAGCATAGCATTTGTTGTCATGCCCCAATGGTAACCTAATTTGTGAGCATAATCCATTACTTCAAATAAATCTTCTCTTAATAATGGTTCACCGCCAGTTATATTTATAAGTATCTCTTTAGCATCGTATTTTTCAGCAATTTGTTGAAATGCTTTTTTTATTTCTTCTGTGGTCAGTTCATCTTTATAATTACAATCACTTCCAGCTCTACTGCCGCAATGTTTACACTTTGCATTACATCTTAATGTAGTTTCCCAAAAAAGATTTCGAAGTTTTGGTTTTTCAGACAGCATTTGCTTATTCTTATATACTATTTCTGCCTCTCCATATTTCAAGATTTCTTTTATCATATTTTTTAATCCTTGTAAATTTATAATTACATTTTATTATATATATATTTTTTTTCAATAGCAGCCAACAACATTTATATTCGTGATATTATTATAGGCTCATTTTTTTCATATATAGAAAGGACTGGGATGTTATCCCAGTCCCTTTTAGGAGACAGAATTTGTTGTAAGGAAAGACTCAGAAGGTTGAATAATACTCAAGCACTGACTTATCCACCAATAGTTTTCTTGGAAACCAGTAGATTTTTGCCAACTCAGCTTTTGCTGCTTTAACAGCTTCTTCGGCAGACGAATATTTTTCTTTGTTGTCCTTCCGTTTTTCAATCTTACATACCCGACTCACGTTAATGCAGGGTATCCCCCCTGGACACTTAACTTTCAGATAAAAGATTTCGAAGTACGATGTACCGCACTTTCCTTCATCCTCTAGGTTCCAATCCACGAGTACATGCCCATTGATGATTTTTTCTGTAACTGTGATATCAAGGTCAACAACTTTACATCCACAAATCCGCATTATGTTTACATCCTATGATATAGTGGGATGTTCCCTTTGAGTTGATAATGTGGACATTATATCACACTTTAATGAAAAAGAAAATGCATTTCATATATTGTCTAAAAAAGAAGTGTTACCCATTCTTGAGTACACTTCTTCTTTTAACGCTATTTTTTCTTTAAAATAATCGCAATAAAGTTCAAATATTTACATGCTCCTGCATCGATTGCTTTTTTATCATTTCTTGAATACTCGTTGTCACATTTTATCCAATCATTCCAACATTCTTCATTGCTTTCCATTTCATGAATTGAAATAATTTCACTATCTTTAGATTTAGAAACAATATTTTTCCAATAATTAGTATCATGAATGTAATCTAATTGTTCCGGTGTCCAAGATAGTAATAATTCTTCCGGAATATTACTATGGCAATCCTTCTTCATTCCAGGAACTACTATATAAATATAACCGCCACTTTTTACAAAAGGTAATAGCTTATCGTCTAAATATTTTTCATCTCTTCCAAAATAATTGTAAGAATCTGTACTAACAACTGCATCAAAAAAATCTTTTTCATATTTTAGATCCGTTGCATCCATTTTAATTGGAACAATTTGTTCTTCTGTTAATCCCATTTCCATAAAGAACTTTTTATTATCTTCTGGCTCACTCCAAAGGTCTGTTGCATAAACCTTAAAGCCATACTCTTTTACTAAAAAAATTGATGTAATACCTTGACCACTTCCTAAATCCATAACTATTGAACCCGTTTTTATGTTATTATCTTTCAAAAGTTCTTCTTCCAATTTTAGTGGGTTAGGTCCCATAATTTTTTGATTAATTAATTCTATATTATATTTTTGTGTTTTTTCATATTTCATTTTCTTTCCTCCTATTTGATTTGTTCTTATAAATCAAATACGAGTTCCAATACACCTATATTAAAACTTCTCAAAAAATACCTCCTAAATTATTTAAATTTTAAATAGATTTTTTAACATCTATTGCTTCATAGAACTACAATTTATCATATTCTTCATCTGATACAGGCTCACACCATTCATTTGAAGTATTTTCTCCTGGTATTTCAACTGCAATATGACTAAACCATGAATCTTTTTTTGCTCCATGCCAATGTTTTACATTTGCAGGAATTACAACAATATCACCAACTTTTAAGCTTCTTGGTTCTTTTCCTTCTTCTTGATACCATCCTTCTCCTTCAACACATATCAAAACCTGTCCTCCACCTTTACTAGAGTGGTGTATATGCCAGTTATTTCTACATCTTGGTTCAAAAGATACATTTGCAAAAGATACTCCTGATTCTGTTTTATCTAACATTTTTAAGTAAGAATTACCAATAAAGTATTTAGCATAATTTACATTTGGTTCTCCCATACCAAAAGCTCCACCATGGGTTGTTCCTCTATCTGTATTATGGTTTTGTATTTCATCTGCATATACTTCTTTTACAATACTAAAAACTGCCCAAGCATTTGGCCATCCAGCGTAAAATGCTGCATGTGTTACAATCTCTGCCATTTCTGATAATGTAATTCCATTTTTCTTAGCATTCATTATGTGGTATTTTAAAGAATTATCAACTAAGCCTTTTCCCATAAATACACATATTGTTACTAAACTTCTATCTCTTAAAGATAGTTTATCTTCTCTTGACCATACCTCTCCAAATAATACATCATCATTTAGTTCTGCAAATTTTTCTGCAAAATTTCCTAATTGATCGCGTCCTGCTGCTTGTTTTACCATTTTACTTTTCCTCCTTTAAATTATTTATCTTCAAATTCAGTAAATCTTTCAACTCTCATTTTTAGTTCATACTTATTTCTTAAATCTGCTATTTCTTTCATCATCTCTGATTTATGATGTAAATCTAAAGCCTCTTGGTTCTTCCATTTATCAATCAACATTACTGTTTCACTATCTTCCATTGGGAAGAAATATTCATATCTTTCATTGCCTTCTTCGGCTCTCACTCTATCTACAATTCCACTAGATACCATTTCTTCAGCAAATTTTCTTGCTGAACCATTTGTTCCTGTATAATATATATTTATTATTAAACTCATTACTATTCTCCAATTATTTTAATAACAACTTCATTTTTAATAATTTTTCTATTTACTAACAAATTGTAATTTATATAACTGATTTTCTATTATAATCAGTTATATCACTGCCTATTTTACTATACAAAGTTTTAACATCTAATTCTTTATTTTTAAGTGCTAATAATTCATTATTTGTAGCGCCAATAAATTCAACAAAATCAACCCTACCATTTTTTGTATTTAATGTTTGGAATTTTGTATCTGGTATTGTTATGAATCCTGTTATATTTGAAATTTGTCTTGAATCAATACCTTCTGTTTGTCCTGTATATAGATATTCAAATGGATTAAAAATTTCACCATTTTTAAAAGTAATTCTTGCAATTTGCTGTAATATTCCACAAATACACTTTATTTCTTGTTCTTCATCTACATAGTTGTCCTTTTTTAATTTAAAAGTAAATTCCATCCCGTAACCACTCCACTCTTTATTTTCGCTTTCTTTTTCATATAGTTCTGATAATCCGTAAGTTACGAAATGCCAATAATCTCCACCATCATATACACTTATACCATCAAGTGGATCCGGTCCACCCAATCTCCATTTAATCAAAGCTGCATAATGTTTTGGATTATCTTGACCTGGATATATTCTTTTGGCTTCTTCATCGATTGCATCCCAACCGTCAGCATAAAACTCAGAATTTTCTTGCTCTTTGCTATCTTCATTTTTATTTAATAGTTCCATAATTTAATTTCCTTTCATATTGCTATTTATTATTATGATTATATAATATTATTCAACTCTTTTAAATTATTTTCAAAAGATTTAGATACATTCATCTTATCATTGTCTATACTTGATACATAATGTATAATTTTAAATGGATATTTAATTATATCCTTACCAGAGTATTTTCCATTATTTTTAGTAAATACAAGATTTAAGTTTTTATATTTTTCATTACTAATTCCTCCAAATATGCAACATTATACAAAATGGCACAAAAAATGAACCCTCCTTGTTAAACTTTTTTGTCTAACAATTTGGGTTCACTTCACTGCTTTGGTTAGTTCTTATCATTTCTATTTATTAACGCTTCCTTCTAATTTTATTATTGTATTATCTAAAGAACTACTTTCGCCACTATTGTTTTTGTACTTTGGATTAATAACTAATATTTTCAAACGATTGATATCACTTATCTTAGAATCTATATTTATTAAAGTATACACGCTATTTGAATCGTAAAATAAATCATTAGATGATTGAGAATAATTAATATGTTTATCCCAATCTTTTACATTATAAGTATTAAATAACAGCTTGGTTACAGCTTTCTTTATTGGCATATAATCTTTATGATGAATTTGACTGGTAGAACCTAAAATATTTTGATTTTCATCACAAATAACATAATCAAAATATAATTCATTAATTGTTTGATTATCTTGCTCTGAAAACTTTAGTATAATAGCATTGTTGCTCCTTATTTTAGATACTATGTTTTCGGCAATATTATCTGGTATACCAGAAACAATTAGATTTTCTTTTGTTAATAATTCTTGTGGATAAATCCCATTTACATCTATAACTAATCCAGATTCAGAAAATGCTTGACCTTCTTGGGAGTTATAAATATTTATATTAGACTTTCTACTCGAGCAAATTAATACGCACACAAGTATTATAATAATTATCAATACTATAGAAGCAAAAATAACTTTTTTCTTCATCTATCACCCCTCCTTCTAACATTATTTTTATTTTATTATTAGTTACAATTAATGTCAATTCTTTAAAGTAATCAATCACTAATTTACAAATTGCAATATTAAATGTCGCACTTTTTATTACTAATTTTAACAATATTGTTTTGACATTCAAAATTTTATTTACGATGTCAAATGGATGTCAAAATGCCTTTTTTACTCTATTTAATATATTGCCCTGTGGCTTGTAACCATTGATATTATTGATTTCTTCCACAACAGTTTTTATATTTCTTACCACTTCCACATGCTCTTTTTATCCATTGTGTTGGCGACATTGCAAAAGAATTTCTTCCATATTCAGTTTTAATTTGGTCGAATTCGACCAAATTAAAACTATCGTTATGAATTTGCTCCCATAAACCTACATAATCTATAGTTGTTACTCTTCTAAGCCAGTTCTTTACAGTAAAAGAAGGATCACTTGAATTTTGATATCTTGCTAAATCAGTAAGAGAGATATAATTTGTATTTCCTATTCTCATTACTCCAACTTTGGTTTCTTTAACAATCATCTCTGTTGTTACAATGTTGTTTTTCATTTACTATTAATCCTAACAACATAATTTATTAATTATCTTTTTATATTGTTCAACTAAGCAATCTAAACTTTCTACTGTAATATATTCATTTGATTCATGCGGATTTATTGGTCCTGTTCCAAGTATATATCTATTCTTACACTGTATAAAACTTGCTTCTGTTATAAAGTTTGTTGTTTTACACTTTTCACTTTTGGTTATAAATGGTTTTATATCATTTATTATTTCATACTTAAATTGATATTTTTCCTTTAATCTATTGAGTTCTTCAAATATTTTCTGCCTATGTCCATTATTCATAATTCTAAAATCTATATATACAGTACAATTATTAGGAACAATATTTATACTTTTACCTCCATCTATTTTTCCAATGTTCATCGTTGTATATGGAATTTTAAATCTTTTATCCGTTTCAGATTTTAAAACATTATAAAATAATTTTAATTTCTCTAAAAAACTAATACATTTTTCTATTGCATTTATACCTTTTTCTGGATTACTAGAATGCGCAGATTTTCCTTCAAAATCAACTTTTATTTCTAATAATCCCTTACTTCCATTCATTATCTCGTTATTTGTTGGTTCTCCTACAATTACATTTTCAGGTATTTCTATATTTAGACCATTTATTTCTTTTATACCTTCAAACCCTATCTCTTCATCATATGTAAAAATTAACTTGATTCCATAATCTAATTTATTCCAATCTATATCTAATACAGCTTTCAAAATTGCAGCTATACCACCTTTCATATCGCAGGTTCCAAGTCCATATAATTTATTATCAACTTCAGTTAGTTCCAGAGGATTGTATTTCCAGTCATTTCCACTTTGTACCGTATCAGTATGTCCAATAAAACCAATTTTACATTTTTCTTTTATACTCATAATTAGACATTTACTTCTATAATCTAATTTAAATCCTTTCTCTTCTAGGATTCCTTGTATATAGTTCATTATCTCTAGGTTTTCTTTGTCTTTAAATGTATCATATTTAATTAATTCTTTTAATATTTCTTTAGCTTGCATTTTAAACCTCCTCTACTATTCCAGTAATGATTGCATTTTCTATATATTGCTTTTTTGTATCTAATTCTATTTTAACAGTATATCCTGATGGTTGAATTAATTCCAACATTTTTTCTTTGCAATTATAATAATTATATATAGCTGTTGCTAGACTTCCACTACCACAAGCTGTTTCATAAAATACTGTGTCAATATCTTTCACCCATACTACAGGATTTATTTTTATCTTATCTAAAACCTTTTCCAATAGCATTATTCCTATTGCTTTTTCAGTCGTCTGAATACTTTTACTCATAAATTCTTTCAATTCTTTTTTTGACTGTTCTTCGTCATCTTTTAGCTTTCTTATATATTCTTTAGATTGCTCCTCATCAAAAATTACTATTAGAATCCCATCTATTTTAACAATGGTAAAATTGTTTTGTACTTCTATTAATTCATCTATATTTTTACTAATATTTAACTTTATTTCCACTTTATTATCATTTAATACTCTACCTCTTAAAATATTATTAGTCCCAGATACAGAAATTTCAATACTATCTTCCTTTTCTTTAGAATATTCATAAACAGCACATCTTGTAGCATTCATACAAAATTCTCCTCCAGCCATTTCTAATCTATTCATTTCACTACTCAAAAATCCTACTTGTTCAACATCTAAATATTTATCCATAATAAGTCTATTTATTAAACATTTTTGTTTGTCTGTAAAATTTGTGCCTTTTACTAATGCTGTTTTGTTTCCTCCTGGATTTAATATTTTATACTCTATTTTGGGTATTGAAATTAATTCTTGTATAGTATCAATTAAATTATCAATATCTTCAATTATTTGAAAATTATTTCTCATATCTTTAATAATTAACTTATTTTCTTTTAGTTCATTTTCTCCCAATATAATAACTAATGGAATTTGGGTTTCATTTGCACTACTTAGTGCTTTTTTTAGTTTTAAATTATTCATTTCGATTTCAACTTTTATATTCTTTTGTCTTAATTCGTTTGCTATTTTTAATGCTGTTATATTGTTATTCATTGGAATTATATATACATCTATATCACTTATTCTTTTCATTTTGTCTTTTAATATTTCAAAAATAACATCTAATCCAAAACTAACTCCAACAGCAGGATATTTTTTACCATCATTTATAAATTCTCCTATCATATTGTCATATCTACCTCCACCACCAATGCTTGACTTTATACTTCCATCTGTTATATATACTTCAAATATGGCACCTGTATAATATTCTTGACCTCGTGCAAGTGTTGCAGAAAATGTTACATATTCTGTTAAATTTAGCTCACTGATATATTTTTTTAATTCATTAATTTCATTTAAACCTTCTTTTAAATTATTATTCGTTGTATCTTTAAATAGTTTATTTAGCTTATTAAAATCCATTGATAAATATTTAATCATTTTATTAATTTGTTTGTCTTTTAATTCTTGTTTCCTAAATTCTTCAATTAGTTCTTCTTTTGTTAATTTTTCCATTTTATCTATTATAGTTATAACTTGGTTAATCTTCTTACTTTCAATATTACATATTTCTATTATTCCATTCATTAGTTTTCTATTATTATATTTTATAACTATATCTATACCTAATTTTTTATAACCTTCTACAAAAATTGATATAAGTTCAGCTTCTATCATCTGCCCTTCAATTCCAACACTATCTACATCACATTGTATAAATTCTCTTGTTCTTCCTTTTTTTATTGGGCCATCACGAAATACTTTACCGATTTCATATCTTTTAAAAGGAAGTTTTATATCTTTATTAGAAGCTATATATTTTGCAAATGGTACTGTTAAATCATATCTTAAAGCTAAATTTCTATTTCCTTGATCTGATACTTTGTATATTTCTTTTAAAATATCATTATCATCATCATATTTTAATGCTAATAAATCATAATAGCATAAAATTGATGTTTCTAATGGACTGTATCCATATTTTTCAAATGTTTCTTGTAGAGTTTTTGAAATAAAACTCCTTATTATTGCATCCTTTCCTCCATAATCAATACTTCCTCTTACATTTTTTAATTCTTCATTTTTCATATAAAATTCCACCTTTCTTTTTTAGAAAATAAAAATAGATATAATAAAAAACACTATTTATAGTTTTTTCCTACAAATAGTGTTTTTAATATATCTATTAATTAATATATTTTTAAACTATCGTAGGCACAGCACTTTTAGCCTGTACCTACGCCGTTAAATGCAGTAGTTACAAGCTCCTACGATGATGATGTAATTGGTTTAAAAATATATTAGATTTCATTTTATTTTCCTCTTTCTTTAATTATATATAAAATAATAACACATTTCTTTAAACTTTTCAATAATATTATGTCCACTTCAAAATGTTTGCTATAATTGCATTTTGACATCTAAATTCAAAAACATTTCGCTGTCAAATGGATGTCAAAATGCTATTTTCACATTATTTTTGTCATTTTCTAATCTATGTAACCATTGATATTACTGGTTTTTACCACAGCAGTTTTTGTATTTCTTACCTGAGCCACATGTACAATGCACTTCAGTTTTATTTGTTCTATCTGTTCTTATAGTTCTTGTTGTATTCAGCATAATTTAGTCAAAATTCTTATTGTTTTTATTGTTCTTATAAAATCTTATTTTCCGTTGACAAATCGTTGACAATGTCAACATCATTATCTACATTCTTATTATAGTTATATTATATATATTTATCAAATGTATGAATACGTTTTTTATATAATATAAGTATTATATATTAAGATATTCACAATACCAAAATATTGTAAACATCTCAATAAATTGTAATTTCTCTATTTCCTTTTACTAACTCCAAGTAATAATTTATTTGCTATTGGTATTCTTTTTAAAATTTCTGTAACTATTGGTAATATAATTATTGTACCTATAAATAAAATTATATAATTAAACAGGAAATGACTAAATTTAAAGTATTCTACTAAAACAAACGCTATAATAATTTGTATAGTATAATGTAACACATAAAAACTAAAGTTGTTTTTATTCATATACTTTGTAAATTTATTTTCAAAATCCAAAAATTTCTTTGCAAGTCCAAATGCTGAAAGAATTACAAACCATATATAAATATTAGTAAATATGTTAGTTAGAAACTCATTTGAGCCAAAATTAGCACCATAATTTACAATTGTAAATGTAATTCCAATAATAAATGTAATAATTCCCATTGGTATTGAAATTTTTTCTAATTTTTCTACGATTTTATCATTTGAAAATATGTAATATCCTAATAAAAACATAAGCAAATATATTCCAAATCTATATACAGTTACGACTGGAGTATTTAGTATAAATGATGATCCCCATACTAATAATACCAATGAAAACAATAAAGGTAAATTAATTTTACTAAACAAAATATCTAGTTTTTTATTTTTATCAATTTTTCTAACTAAAACAATAAGCAAAGATGCTATAAACAATACATGTGCATACCAAAGTGGACCAATACCAATTAAAGAGAATATTATGTATTTAATTGGAGCTGGAATCATACTTCCATTTCCTGCAAATATATCGCCATAGTAATTTGTTGTCCATCCACTTATCCACCCATAAACAAATATTCCTATTAAACTTGGAACTAATATTCTTTTTGCTCTATCTTTTATAAATTCTTTATTTGTTTTGCTTTTTAACGAATAATTAGTAGATACTCCTGATACAACAAATAATAAACACATAATCCAGGGGTAGATAAAAACACATATACTATCTAATTCTTTAATGCCTGTTACACCTATATTTGAAACTACACCACTTGAATTAAATATATAAAATATATGATATATAATTACAAAACATAATGTAATCCATCTTATATTGTCTAAATAATGCTTTCTTTTCTCCATTTTTACTTATCCCCTTTTTGAAATACTTTATCTGATAAATCTTCTATTATATCAGATTTAATAAGTGCAATTCCTTGCTTTTTATCACAAAGTACAATAATAGAATCTCCAGATTTTATATCAAACATATCTCTTGCTTCTTTTGGAATTACTATTTGTCCTTTTTCTCCTACTTTGCTTATTCCTACAAACTTATCTCTATCCATTTTTATCCTCCTTAATTTATACTTGTTATACTTTTCATACTTATTATACTTTGTTGGAATAAAAAAAGCAATAGAATTCTTAAAATTTCTATCACT
>Ga0247611_10008492_pt1 | contig 12643 bp, 11 predicted proteins | sample 177DNAGHGhighgp2_FD_192422 | JGI IMG/M metagenome (GOLD analysis project Ga0247611, IMG submission 192422) | Sheep rumen microbial communities from Palmerston North, Manawatu-Wanganui, New Zealand - 1770 DNA GHGhigh gp2 | ecosystem: Host-associated > Mammals > Digestive system > Stomach > Rumen... | reverse complement strand
AGTTAATGGTTCTCCATATGATTTTATGGCATTAGCTTATGGAACTGAAACACTAGATTTGATGAAAATAAAAAAGATTGAATCTAAAGATGTTCAACTTTCCCCAAAGTTACTAAAAAACATCTAACTCAATCTTTCAAATAATAAAAACACAGCCAAAACAAGGGTAATTAATTTAATAAATAACGGCGGAATTAAGTTATGCAAAATTAACTATTCGCTATCATTAGACCAACTACCATTATTTTTTTTGCCTTTTTAGACAATTTCATTATACTACATATTTTAAAAAATACAAAAAAAGAATGAATGACATATATCCGTACTTTAACGGAAATTACTCATTCATTCTCATTGATAAAAGTTTTCAACTATTTACAGCGGAATTTACTTTATCAATTAACGTAAATTTTTAATTAAACATAATTTTATTTTTTGTAACAAAAAAATCCTGACGAATCAGGATTAATAAATTTTTATTGTTTTTGTATTATAAATGAAGCAATCATTATATGTTTCTTTTATATAATTAATTACTTCTTCTTTTGGATTAATGATATATAATGTAGGACCAGAGCCACTTAAATAGATATTTGATATTTTTTTAATATCATTATAAATATTAAATAATTCATTAGATATCATAAATGCTGGTCTTTCTAGGTCATTAAATATATTTTCTTTTAGCATTTCTATGTCATTTTTATTTAAAGATTCTAATATATTTTTAATCTTATTAGATTTTGATACATTATCATAAATATAATTTTTATATACTTCTTTTGTAGATAAGCCAAACTTTGGCTTTAAAAGTAATAAATTAAATTCTTTAAAATTAATATCTAATTTTTCTATAACTTCACCATAATGTGTGCACATGGCTAAATTACATCCAATAAAGAATGGAACATCAGAACCTAATTTTTTAGCTAAATCTCTTAATTTATCATCAGATGCATTTACATTAAATAATTTATTTAAGCCACGAAGTGTAGCTGCCGCATCAGTTGATCCTCCTGCTAAGCCTGCTGCTTGTGGTATTTTTTTATTTAATTTAATTTTTACACCTGAATTAATATTAAATTCATTAATAAATAATTTTGCAGCTTTTAAAATGATATTATCATCTATTTTATCATCAACAATAAATACATCTTTATCTATTTCAAATTCTAATTCATCATAAATATCAATTAAAATCATTAAATTATTGACTAAATGATAATTATTTTCGCTATTCATTACTTCAAGAGCTAAATTAATTTTAGCATAAGCTTTTTCAATAATTTTATTCATTATAATTTTCCTTTATATAATTTGTAAAATCTACAAATGTTTTTAAATCTAATTCTTCTGCACGTATATTTTCTTTAATATTAAAATTATTTAACATTTTTAATATAAATTGTTTTTCATATTTATTAGATAAATTATTAATTAAAGTCTTTCTTCTTTGACTAAATGCAAGTCTTATAAATTCAAAATATAATTCTTCATCAATTGCTTTATATGGTTCTTCATCATATAAATCAAGTCTAATTACAGCACTATCTACATTAGGTGATGGTATAAATACATTTCTTGATACCTTAAATAGCTTTTGTGAAGTCGCACGATATTGTATAGCTAGTGATAAGGCATTATAATCCTTAGTTTTGGGCTTGCCGCAAATTCTATCAGCAACTTCCTCTTGCATCATCATAACATATCGTTTGATTTCTTTAGTTTTTGATAATAAACCTAAAATTATTGGTGTTGTAATGTAATAAGGTAAGTTTGCAACTAAATATATATTCTTATAATTCTTTTTATATTCATTTATATCCTTATTAATATCAACATCAAGTATATCCTTATTGATTATTAAATAATTATCAAATTCTTTTAAATTATCTTTTAAAATAGGAATTAAATCACTATCTATTTCATATGCTAAGACAAATCCTGCAGATATACATAATCTTTCTGTTAGACTTCCTAAGCCTGGTCCTATTTCAATTACTAAATCTTCTTTTGTTATTTCACTTTTATTTATTATTTCTGATAATACATTTTGATCAACTAAGAAATTTTGACCAAATTTCTTTTTGATATATATATTATTTTCATTAATCTTTTGATTAACGAAATTACTATTACCTATTTTTGGCACATTATCACCCTATATTTCTTTTTCAATTATATTAATTAAATTATCTTTAGTTAATCCAAGTAAATTTAATCTTTTTAAAAATGTTTTAGCATTAGGACGACCGATATTTAAATAATCACTTATTTTATCTCTTAATATCCTACTATTATCATTTCCATTTAAACCTAAAGAATATAATTCTATATTAGTTATTGTATCTTCTTTATTTGTCTTTGTAATTACATTAGATAAGGCATCGATTATTGCTTCACTAGATGCATGCTCAATACCTACTTTTTTGCCATTTTTGCTTCTACAAATGTTACTTCTTAAAAAAGCATGAGATACATCTTTAACATTCTCTTCAATAATATTTCTTATTTTTTCTCCTGGATGATCGGGGTCTGTAAAAATAATTATTTTATTATTCTTTGATAATTCTTTAATTAAATTAATTGTATCCTTACTAATTTCACTACCGTTTGTAACAACACATGATATATCAGGATATACTTCCTTTATTTTTGATTCATCATGTATTCCTTCTACAACAATTATATTATTCAAAATAAAATCTTCTTTCTATTTTCTTATAGCTTGATTGGCGTAAGCTTTTAATGATTGGTGAATATTCATCTAATGATTTAATCTTTCCTGATGGAAGTAATACTTTTATATCATTAATATCATTTTTCTTGAATTTAGAATAAGCTACACCATCTACTATACTTTCTAAATAATAATATTTTAATTCTTCTTTTGTGTATTTTTTAAATATTTCATCTTTAAATGATAAATCAGGATCATCATCTAAATCTACAAATGAATATAGATTTCTATTCATAAATGAATTTGATAATCTATTTAATATCTTATCATTTGATTTTGTTAATTCTTTTATAAATCCATTTACATATGCATCATCTAAATTAATATATGATAAAATATCATCACTTGAATTAATAACATTTAAAAGTGATTCAATATTAGCATCTACATTTATTTTATTATCTATTAATTCTTTAATTCTTTTATAGATACTTTCAAGTAATAATTCATAGCTTCTAGCAACAGGATGGTAATATACCTGAAAATACATATGATATCTTGACATTAAATAAGATTCAATAGAATGAACTCCTGAAGCTCTTACGCATACTTTATTATCAATAATAATCATACTTCTTAAAATTCTAAAATAATCAATATGACCATATGCTGCACCTGTAAAATAAGCATCTCTTGATAAATAATCCATTCTATCTACATCTAGCTGGCTTGATATTAATGATTCAATTAAAGGATATTTTCCACTATGAGATATTATAGATGCCACATCCTCTGCTAATCCTTCTTTAATGCTTAATATTTGATTAACTTCTGTATCACTTGATAATATTTGTTTTACTGTCATTTCTTCATGGCTTACATCTAATATAGATTCAAAGGCATGGGAATAAGGACCATGTCCGATATCATGAAGTAATGCTGCAATTAAAAATAATACTTTTTCATATTCGCTTAAGTTTTCCATACCATCGACATTTTGTAATACTAAATTAGCCATTTGATATGTACCTAAAGAATGAGTAAATCTAGAATGCTCTGCAGTTTGAAATACCATCGCAACACCTGATAATTGTCTTATTCTTCTTAATCTTTGTAATTCCTTAGAATCAATTAAATCACTTATTATTTTGTAATCGACTTGTATATAACCATAAAGTGGGTCTCTAAATACCTTAGTTCTTTTTAATTTTTCAAACATAATATCACCCCATTTTTTTAACAATTATATCATATTTATAATAAATTTCATAAAATTTTATTTTATAATTGATTTGTATAAAATTTAAAATTATAATTTACTTATCTATTTATTTAGGAGAAAGAGAAAATGAAATTAAAAAGAATAATTATTCCGCTTGTATCACTTGTGGCATTAGTATCTTGTAATAATACTAATCAACCAAATAATACAACTACAAATGAACCAACAAGTTCAACAGATGTAGCACCTACAGATTCTACTAACGTTATACCTACAAATTCAACAGATACGCAAGTATTACCTACTGATTCTACGGACAAACCAGTTGAATCAACAAATACACCAATAGATTCTACTGATAAGCCAGTTGTATCAACAGATACAGGAGTAGATACAACTGTTGATACAACAGATATTATAGATGATACTGTAAAATTACAAATTAAAGAAGCTGTTGCTTATAACGAGGGCGCTTATTTAACTTGGGATGTATCAGCTAGTGATAGTGAATCTAATTATGAAGTATCTTATAAAGTAGATAATAAAGATGTTAAATTAGATCAAGAATTAATTAGAATTGAAAATAATGTAGCAAGAGCTGATATTTTAGGCTTAAAGGCTGGTAATTATACATTTAGTATTAAACAATTAAATACTAAAGATGTTGTTACATCTAATGCATTAGCTGTTGTTGAAGATGATAGATCAGGCTATGCTCATTTCAATAACAAAGATGGTGTTGGTGCATATAAAAATGATGGTACACTTAAAGATAACGCAATCGTTGTTTATGTAAATGATAAAAATAAAAATACTGTTGAAGCAACAGTTAATGGCGAAAAGAGAGTTGGTTTAGTAAATATCATTAAAGCTGCTAAGAATTCTAACGAATCGTTAGATGTTAGAATTATTGGTGAAATCCAAACACAACAATGGAACTATAAAGCTCATGGTACTGGTTCTACTAAAGATAGAATGGATAATCTTGATGAAACATTTAGTCAAGTTAACTGGGAAGAAACTACAGCAAATGAATTAAAGAATCCTGATACAACTAAATCAAGCAGTTATTATAAAATTAGTGAGGCAGATATTTTAAAATATAATATTAATTCATTTAGTGATGATATAAAAAAAGGTATTACTCACTTAGATGGCTTAACTAATAATATATTAAAAAATATAGAACCTGATGATAAATCAGGATACTTAGAATATGATTCTTATTATAATGAATTAGATGTAAGAGGCGGAAATAATATTACTATTGAGGGTGTTGGTGCGAATGCTAAAATATTCCAATGGGGTTTTTGCTTCAATCAATGTAATTCAATAGAAGTTAAAAATATTGAATTTAGTGATTATACTGAAGATGCAATAGGTATTCAAGGTGCAAAAGATGTAACATTACATAGCTCATATTGGATTCATAATTGTACATTTAACCAAGGTAAAAATAATTGGGATGTATGTTATGAAAATGATAAGAATGAGGGAGATGGTTCTACTGATTTTAAATCAGCACACGACTTAACTATTTCTTATTGTAGATATAATAACACACATAAAACTGCATTAATTGGTTCTGGTTCTTCAAGCTACCAATATAATATAACATTCCATCATAATTTCTATAATTCTTGTGGTTCTAGATTACCATTTACAAGAAATTCAAATATTCATATTTATAACTGTTATTATTACAAATCAACTGGAACTAATATGCAAATAAATAATACTGCATATACATTCATTGAAAGATGCTACTTCGAAAAAACTAACAAAACATTTACTACATCAGATGGTGGTGTAATTAAATTATATAAAAATATAGTTGATGCTACATCTTCTATTACACCAAATAATACATATTATGTAACTAATCGTACAGATTTAGTAACTAATACATGTATGCCAGATCAAAAAACTGATTATTCTACATTTGATACTAATAAAGATTTATTCTACTATGATGATGTAAATAACATTACTAAGGTTCAATTAATGCATAAAGAAGATGACATTTATGAATTAATACCTACAATTGCAGGTGCAGGATTAAATGTTGCATTAGATTATTCAAAAAATGTAGAAGAAACAAATGATACTCCAGTTACTCCTACAAAAGAAAATGCTACATATACTGAAAGTATTCCAACACAAAAAGGAATATATGGAAAAGTACTAACTTATGAATTAGATAATAATAATAAAGCAATATCAAGCACTGAAGCAATAGATGAATATTCTACTACTAATGTAGTAACTATTGATTCAAATAATACAATTTCTATAGTAGATAATGCTAATAATAAAACTACTTTTGCTTATTATATGTTTGAAAACACATATACAACAGGTACTCATACATATAAACTTGATTTAAGCTTAAATGGTGTTGGTAGTAAATGGTCAATTATTACACTACTTGATGGTAATAACAATATAGCTATTAGATCATGTGGCTTAAACAGTAGCGATGCTAAAAAATGGGGTTATTCTATAGATGGTGGTAAAACTGAGGTTGCATCTACACTAGCCGTAGAATCAAGTAAGACCTATACTATTGTAATTACAATAGATTATGATAATAAAATAGCTACTTTAAAAATAAACGATACAACAATTAATATTGAAGGTTGGACATTTAATCAAATAAACGGAATTCAATTTATGACAGCTATTAGTGCTACTGATAGATCATTTAATATAACTTCAGTTGAAGTAAAATAGAATAAAAGGGAAAAATGAAATCACATTTTTCCCTTTTTATTATTTATTTTCAATATCTTCTTGAATTATAAATGAAACACCTACATCTTCATTTACTGCATATAAATTCATTCCATAAGAATTTACTGTTTTTTGAACTATTGACATACCTAAACCAAATTGTCCTTTACTACCTTTTTCATATGGCTTAAATTCAGAATTAACAAATTTTTCATCTAAATGCTCACCATCATTATAGATTCTAAGTCTTTTTGGCTTTAATATAATTTTAATTTGTGTTTTAGCATATCTTTTTGCGTTATCTATAATATTATCTATTATAATATACCAATTCTCTTTAATACCTCTAAAATAGATATTATCATCTACATCTAAGACAAATTCAATATTGTCTAATTGATATTTATAATTTTCTACAATATCATTAATAACCTCTTTAATATTTACCTTTTCGAATGATGTTTCATCATCAAAATATTCTAATTTATTATATTGAATCAATCTGTTAACTTTCTTTTTTAATATATCAGATTGTTCTAATATTTTATCTGTTGCGACAACTACATCTTCTACACCATCTTGCATTGCCTCAGTATATGATTTAATAACTGAAATTGGTGTTTTAAAGTCATGACTTAAATTATGTAGCATCTCAGTTTTTATTCTTTCATTTTCGCATATTTCTTTTCTCATTTTTTCAACAGATAATGATAATTCGCCGATTTCATCATCATATATATCTAAATATTTTTCTCTATATTCGTTTTTAGGAAGTGAAATGATATGTTTTTGTAATCTTCTTAATCTTTTTGAAATATTACTACTCCAAATATAAATAATAAATACAGTAATTAAAATAACTGATAAGAATATTAAATTTACTGATAAAACGATTCTTTTTACATTATTTCTAACATAATCAGAGCTTGTTAAAACTATTACATATGATTTTAGATTATCTTTAGTATTTAATGAAAAATAATATGTATTATTTCTTAACATTATTCTATCATTTATAATATATTCTTCTTTATTAATTTCTTTTGTTACTTTTTCTATTATTAAATCCATATCACCTTTTGATAGATTATAATCATCAAAATTAGATTCAATATTGCCATCTATACACTTATAACTATCAACACCTAGTCCTAAATAATCTAGTTTATCTAAATCTAAATCCTCATGATTGGCAAGTATTCCATAAGTCATTAATTTATCATATGTTTCTGTTATAGATATATTACTTATATATATAATCATTGCGACACTAAATGCTAATTCTGCAATTAATAATAATGCAAAGTTTATTATTAATAATTGACTTGAAATTGATATATTCTTTTTCATCCTAACAATCTATAGCCATAACCATAAATAGTTTCGATACTTAAGTTAGGCATTTTCTTTCTTAATCTTCTCATTAAATCATCTACAACTCTATCAGAACCAAAATAATCATCACCCCAAACACTATCTAATATTTGGTTTCTTGAATATGCTTTAGTCTTGTTTTTAAGTAAAAATAATAATAAATCATATTCTTTAGAAGTTAAATTAATATTTTGGCCATTTTCTGTAACATTTCGTTTGTCAAAATTAACTAAATATCCATTTACTAATTCTTCTTTTGCATCCGTTTTAGTTTCAGTTGAATAAGTTCTAGATAATATATTTTTAACTCTTAATACTAATTCTCTATTACTAAATGGCTTAGATAGATAATCATCACCACCTAAGCTTAATCCTGTAATACGATCAAACTCTTCAACACGAGCACTAGTAAATATTACAGGTTTTTTAGGATTATTTTCTTTTATTTTAACAATTAAATCATATCCTGAAATATTACTAGGAAGCATAATATCTAATATCCATAAATCGATACTATCTCCTATCACAGCTATAGCATCTTCACCAGTTGTAAATGTTATAACCTCATATCCTTCTTTTTCTAAATATTTTTTTGTTACTAAAGATAAATTCTCTTCATCCTCTACAATAGCTATTTTAAACAAAATATCACCTTCTTAATTCTTATTTTATAATAAAAAAAAATAAAGCACAACCAAAAGTGGTTGTGCCTATTTGAAATTGGGAGAGTTAAGGTTGTCTATGAATAAATTTGGGGAAAATATTCTTAAGACACCTTTATTTTAATTACCAATTGTAGAAATATTATCTTAAAATTATGTGAAATAATGTTAATTAGTTATCTTCATACATGTCTTCATAATCATCCATGTACTTGTTATATTTCTCTTCATCGTAATTATCTTCGTCTTCATCTTCTAAGTCATCATCTAGATCACTGTCGAATTCATCTTCATCATATTGATCTTCAGACTCTTCATTATCTTCATCATCTTCATCACGATCTTCGTCATCATCGTCGTCATCGTCATCAAGATCATTTTCATCAAGATCTTCGTTCTCTTCGTCATCAAATGCTTTAGCTTCATCAGATGCTGTTTTAGGATTGAATTGAGAACCATCTTTATCAAAGATGTCTAAAGATTGATTAATCTTTAAATCCCAGTTTTCATCGCCTATATATACAAATTTAGAGCTTGTTGTAATATCAACATATAATTTAGCTTTTATTGTGTTTTTATCATCATCATTTACGTTAGCTAATTCCATTACCTTTTGAATTAATTCATTGATATTAATTGGCTCTTTTCTTTCTTCAATTACTTTTACTGCTATTTCTAATAGTGATAGTCCAGAAATATTATCCATAATTTCCTCCATTTAAACAAATGCTATTATATTTTACTTAAAATCTTTAGATTTTGCAAGTATTTTTAATACATAATTATCATCAAATCAGTAGTATTTATTACTTCATCATCAATAATCATGTCATATCTTGCTTTTATTTTGTTATTTTCTATTAATAAATCATGACATAAGCATAAAAATTCAAATTCTAAAGACATATCATTTTTATAATAACCATCGGTTTTTTTTGATAAATCTAGGGTCATTTTCATTTTTGTATTTCCAATTCTTCTTATATCTAATTTAGAATCTTTTATTTTTAAATAAATCTTTGTATTAATATTAGATTTATCATCAAATACTATTTGATCATTAATGATTTCATAATCTGTAATAAAGCTTGTTTTATTTTTATCTTTATCAAAAGAAATAAATTCTAATTTCATTAATAATCTCTTCTTCCTTCAAGTGCCTTTAGGACTGTAAGTTCACCTGCATATGATATATCTCCACCGACAGGAATACCATATGCAATTCTTGTGATTTTTATATTATATCCTCTAAATAATTCTTTTAAATATCTGGCAGTTGTTTCACCTTCGATTGTCGCATTAGTAGCAAGTACTAATTCATCAACCTGGTTATTTTTTATTTTTTCTTCTAAAGAATCAATATTTAAATCATTGATAGTTATTCCTTTAGAAAAATTAATAGCACCATTTAATACATGGTAAATTCCTCTATATTGTCCTACATTTTCAAATATTAAAAGATCTTTAACTGTTTCAACTACTAAAACTTGTCTTTGATTTCTTTCTTTATCATTACAAATAGAACATAAGTTATCTTCTGTAATGTTTCCACATGACGGACAAATCTTAATATCCTTTTTTAAGCTTTCAAGTGCATTTTTGAAATCAATTAAATCTTCTTCCTTCATTGAAAATAAGTTATATAGAGCATATCTTTCAGCAGTTTTTTTACCAACTCCAGGAAGCTTAGAATAACATTCAATTAGATTTTCTAATGCCTTAGGATATTTATTCATCTTAGAATAATCCCATTCCTAATGAGCCAAAGCCACCCATTAATCTTTGGCTTTCAGCTTCAATTTGCTTATTAGCATCATTAATAGCTAAAACAATCATATCTTGAACCATTTCTAGATCATCTTCAATTGCTTCTTTATCAATTTCTACAGATACAACTTCATGAGTACCTTTTACCATGGCAACTACAACTCCACCGCCTGAAGTACCCTTAAATACAGTACTCTCAAGCTTTGCTTGAGCTTCCATCATTTCTTTTTGCATCTTTTTTAATTTCATCATTTGTGCTTGATTCATTTTATTCACCTATTCCTCTATTATTTTTATCTCATCTTCTGAAAATAAATCCTTAACTTTTGATTCTATTTCATCTTCTACAGTTTCTACCTTATTTGGAATAACTGTTCTTTTTACACCTATTCTAATATTTTCTAGCTTAGGCTTTTTATTTTCTAGGCTATATTTAGATTTGTAATCTTTTATAATCTTTTCCCATACCTTAGATGGTATACAAATATAGTTTTTAAGTTCGATACCACATTCGTTAAATACTTCCATTACTTTAACGTAATTTTCATATGCCATAACTCTATTACAGAAACCTAAATCCATTAATTCAACAATGAAAGATGTATCTGATACAGCGACAATTTTGCCTCTTACTAACATTTGAATTGCGAAATTATTTTGATTGTCTTCAGCAATTTTAGACCACACCTTTACTAATGCCTCTTTCTTTTCTTTAGAAGCATTATTGATGATTTCTTCAATTTCTAAGATATTAATTTCATCATCAGGTATAATTTCATTTTCTATTTCGTTATTTTGATTTATAGCTTCTGATATATTTGGTGTTGGTGAAGCTAGTTTTTCTTCACTAACATTTTGTTGTGGTTTTGGTGTTTCTTCAATACTAACATTTTGTTTGTTTTCTTGAATTATATTTTTATTGATATTTGTAGGCTCGTTTTCTCTAAAATTAGCCTTATTTTCTCTTAAATTCTTAATTTCATCTCTTGTTGTGATAGTTGTAGTGAAATTTTTGTTAATATTAAAAGAAGAAGTAGTACTATTTTTTTCTTTATATAATAATTCAACAGTCTTTTCTAATGATTCTATTTTATCTAATAAAGAAACTTCTTTATTTAATTTAGTATCATTCATTTTTAATATTGCAAGTTCAAGGAAAGCTCGTTTTTGAGTAGAGAATCTCATTTCCTGTGATGCATTATTTAAAATGTCTAACCATTTATAAATGACATTTTTACCTAAAGCATTAGATAGATTTACGAATGCTTCATTTTTAAACATCATTCTATCTTCTAAGATAGTATTATTTTTAAATAATAATACATCTCTTAAGAATAATTCTATATCATTTATTATTCTGGGTACTTCCTTACCTTCTTTAATAATATTATTTAATAATACTAATGCATTAGCTTCATCTTCACTAATACAAGCATTTAATAAATCAATTATTTTTACATAATTAACATTACCTGATACAGCAAGTACATCATCTAATGATATTTCTTCATTTACACTATAGCTAATACATTGATCAAATAAAGATAATGCATCACGCATTCCACCCTCAGCAGAAGTAGCTATTTGTTGTAATGCTTCTAAGGAAATATTGATATTTTCCTCTTTAGCAACGATTTTTAATCTATATAGTATATCTTCTATAGTAATAGATTGAAAATCGAATCTTTGGCATCTAGATAAGATTGTATTAGGTAATTTATATGGTTCAGTAGTAGCAAGTATAAATATTACATGCTTTGGAGGTTCTTCAAGTGTTTTTAATAATGCATTGAATGCTGCATTAGATAACATATGAACCTCATCTATGATATAAACCTTATATTTACCTTGTGCGGGTAAAAATTTAACTGTTTCTCTAAGCGCTCTAATATCATCGGCACCGTTGTTAGAAGCAGCATCGATTTCTATAACATCAGATAGTGTTCCTTTTGTAATAGCTTTACAATTCTCACATTCACCACATGGTTCAGTTGTTGGACCATTTTCACAGTTCATTGCTTTAGCCATTATTTTTGCGAGCGTTGTTTTTCCTGTACCTCTTGGGCCACAAAATAAATATGCATGAGCTACTTTATTTAGTTTTATTGCGTTTTGTAGTGTTTTTATAATATGTTCTTGTCCTACAACCTCACTAAATTTTTGAGGTCTATAAGCACGATATAATGCAACATATGCCATATTTAT
>Ga0247611_10008491_pt1 | contig 12644 bp, 7 predicted proteins | sample 177DNAGHGhighgp2_FD_192422 | JGI IMG/M metagenome (GOLD analysis project Ga0247611, IMG submission 192422) | Sheep rumen microbial communities from Palmerston North, Manawatu-Wanganui, New Zealand - 1770 DNA GHGhigh gp2 | ecosystem: Host-associated > Mammals > Digestive system > Stomach > Rumen ... | reverse complement strand
CGTCGGTCACCTCACCCATGACCGTTGTCGTAGAGAACTTGCAATCAGGATAAAAGGCAGCGATAAAGCGCAGGGCAATCAGATTGAACACGTTACGTTCCATGTCCGAGAGTCCTTGAGGAACAACACCAGTAGGGATGATGGCATGGTGATCGGTGACCTTAGATGTGTCAAAGACCTTCTTGGATTTCTTGAGTGCCTTTCCTCCCAGCGGTCGAATGAGTTCGCTATACGGTTTGTTACCGCTAAATGATGTCTGAAACAGGCCGTTCATGATGGACGGGCACTTCGGATAGATGTCATCAGAGAGATATTGCGTGTCGACACGAGGATAGGTGGTGAACTTCTTCTCGTAAAGGTTCTGGATGAGATTGAGTGTCATCTCGGCTGAATAACCGTATTTCTTGTTGCAGTCAACTTGTAATGAAGTCAGGTCGTAAAGATGGGGAGGAGCTTCTGTCCCTTTCTTCTTCTGCACGTCCGTGATGGTGAACGGCTTTCCCGCAATCGTTTCAAAGGCTTTTTCACCCTCCTCTTTACTTGTGAACTTCCCTTTCGTTGCCGTGAAAGTGGTGTTGCGATAGATTGTAGCCAAGACCCAGTAAGGTTCGGGCTTGAAGTTCTCTATTTCCTTTTGGCGGTTGACGATGAGAGCCAGTGTCGGGGTCTGCACACGACCGATGGAAAGCACTTGTTTGTTCTGACCATATTTAAGTGTGTACAGGCGCGTGGCATTCATCCCTAAGAGCCAGTCGCCGACAGCCCGCGACAGTCCTGCCATATAGAGTGGCTGATAGTTCTTCTGATCTTTCAGATTCTGGAATCCTTCACGGATGGCTTCATCTGTCATGGATGAGATCCATAACCTTTTGACTGGGCACTTTGCTCCGGCTTTCTGCATCACCCATCTTTGTATCAATTCACCTTCTTGTCCGGCATCACCACAATTGATGATGCCATCGGCATGCTGCATCAACTGCTCGATGATGGCAAACTGCTTCTTGATTCCTTCGTCTTCAATCAGTTTGATGCCAAAGCGAGGCGGAATCATTGGAAGAGAGGCAAGGCTCCACCGTTTCCACTGGTCAGTGTAGTCGTTGGGTTCTTTTAGAGTACATAAGTGTCCAAAAGTCCATGTCACCTGGTAGCCATTTCCTTCCATGTATCCGTTCTTGGAACTTGTAGCCCCAATAATCCGCGCAATATCGCGTGCCACGCTCGGTTTCTCAGCAATGCAGACAATCATTCTAATTCGTTATTTGTCTGCAAAGGTACTTCTTTTCTTCCATTTTCGTGCAGTTTTTTTGTTTTTTGCTATTCCTATCATCAAAAAGGAGATTTTATCAGTATCAATTCAAATGCCCGCGTCCGATGCTGTCAGATTCGGAGATTCGGCAGAATGGGTAGCGGAATTATGTAAAGAAAACTTCGAATTTTGACCCCAAAAAATGGGGGGTGCTGACAACGAAATGCTCTTTCGGTCGAAAAAACGCCGATTTTTGATGTTTTTCGTAAAGCGTTGATTGACATATAGTTACATGAATCTTAATCTGTAATCTCTTAGTTTACAAAATCCAAATTTGCGAGAGCTTAGGTTTCGCCGCACGAAAGACCATGTTTCATCGCGTAAAAGGTCATGTTTCATCGCACCATACCTTACCTTTGGCCACGCCAAAGGTAAGGTATGAGGGTGAGAAACCTAAGCTTTTGCAAAATGAAGAATGATGAATGAAGTGCAAAGACTCGGTTTTTACACAATTTAACTTCTCTTTCATCGCTTTTCCCCGACAAGTTTTTGTCAAGATAATTGGCATAAATACCGCAGGAATCTTTTGCAGTTGGGAGCACTTGATATTGAGATTCTGAGATAGCTCCATGACAGCCATATCCAATGGCTGAGCCAAGAGAAACAGACACCGCTGACCGACATAAACAGCAGGAAACCCTTTGGCTGAGACAGAGCCAAAGTCTCACAGACATTGTGAAGAACAACGAGGGAGTATGGATTTCCACGAAACTGTTCTACGTTGTCGGCTCTCTGTCCCTACTGTCAATCATAACGCTTGCGATAGAGATAGCTTTCTATGTGTACTTCCACTGGATTTTTTAGTATTAGCGAAAAAAGGGTATGTATCATTCTTTGTAAGAATAAGTAAATAACTTTGTGATATTGATGGTTTTACTTATGCTATTGCTTATAAAGAATAAAATGCATATCTTTGTGCTACCGTTAATATTGACGGCAACTTTTTATTATAGAACAAAATGAAACTATTGGATTTTGTCAATAGCATCCCTTTCGGTGGATTATCACACCTTTGGATAAATGGTTACGAATTCCATTGGAATGGATATTTCTGGGAAAGTGTTGAATGAATATTTGAAAGAAGAGAATTTGAATTATTTCAGGTTCTCTCTCAATGTTGTTATTTAATCATCATTTACTATTATTACACAAACGGCTTTGCTTGCCAACTCTACCTGTTTAGGCAATGCCTTACCTGTCAAAAGATTGGTTTGAGGCATTGTAATACTCGTGGGCAAAAGATCCACGAGGTTTCTGATGTAACTAGCTTTAATGGCATAGCCAGCATTTTCTGCTTCACGGTGTTTAGCGCACACAACTCCGATGATATTTCCGTGCTTATCGAAAAGAGGTCCCCCACTATTACCAGGCTGTATGGGAGCAGACATCTGATATTCAGCAATATTTCCTTCATAGCCTGTTTTAGAACTGATAATACCGTTAGTTAGTTTAATGTCCATACCCATTGTTGATATGAGGGGGTAACCTAAAACAAAGCAATCTTCCCCCACACTTGCAGTTGTATACTTAAATGTGTATGGGACATTAGCCAAAGGTTTAAAAGATACATCTGTAATTTTAAGAATTGCCAAATCATTTTGTTTGTCTGATATTTCAATCCTTGCGGTATATGATGTTTGGTAATCATCATTGACACCGGATATTTTTAGTGTTTGAGCTTTTTCTACCACGTGATGATTGGTTATGATGTAACCGTCTTTGCATAAGAAGAAACCTGTTCCAGACCCCTTTGTCGGTTGATTCTCTTTTTTTTTGTGTTCAGCATTGGCATACATCGTGGTTGTTGGATATGTCTTTATGCAATTCCATTTGTAATTCACCTCCAATCCTGCCTGATAATTTCTACCAAGATCCTTTCGGATTTGGGCTTGGGGTATATCAAAGTCTCTGGTGAATTGCATTCCACCAATAAGATAAATACGCTCTGTTGTAGCTGGTGCATTAGGCCATATTTGAATAACATTATATGCATTCGTTTCTCCAATCCTTTCTATTCTCAAATCAAAGATCTCTCCTGTATTGCAATCACCTAAAACAAGATCTCCTGTAGAATTTTTTTTAATAAAAACATTATGTTGAGTTTTATCGTGTAATGTTTGAAAAGCATCCCTCTGTTGTATAGTCACTTCCGCGTCATATAAACCTTCGAGAGGGTCCAACATTAGAATTTTTTCTTGATAGTATTTTTTCAAATCACTAACTTTATTTTGCCCTGTGCAATAAACAGCTGCAATCAGTGAACATACAACGATAAGAATTATCCTTTTCATTTTTTTATAAGTGTCCTCCAGTTGCCAACAAGGACTATTAAATTATTTTGAAGCGTGGCACTGATATACCACTTCTTCAATCGGAGGTCGTGAGAATTACCTTGTCAGCAGATGTAGTAACCAGTCCACGCTATAAGCGCGAACCGCCACACTCTCTTGCTGACTTTGGAAGTTTCTCACGTTTCCGATTGCAAGAAAAGCATAACGCTTCGTTGTTTCAATATGTCGTGCAAAGATGGCATATCGCCACTATGCGATGCAAAGGTACATATAAATCTTCAATTATCGCAACTTTTAGTGTTATATAGGTGTGTTTTTAGATAAAATTTGCTTAGATTATGCGCGAAACGTCAAATAGATGTCTTATTTCCGATAAAAATAAGTACCTTTGCAAAGTAAATATTGGAATTTATATAAAATGGAATTAAAGACTCTGATAGCGGAATGTACAACATACGACTTCAAGGTGATGCTTGAAGAAAAGAAACCTAAGAGTTGGTTGAAGAGCGTTAGCGCTTTTGCCAATGGCTTGGGTGGTTCCCTTTTCTTCGGCATTGATAATGATGGCATTGTCAAAGGACTCGATGATGTACAGCATGTTTGCGAAGCTATCAGTAGTAAGATTCGTGATTACATGGATCCACTGCCAGAAGTGGAGATGATTCCTCATGATGTAGATGGTTTACACATATTGCAGCTCAAAGTCAATGCTGGGCATTATACCCCATATTACTATGTTGGGGATGGTCAGCGTATAGCATTTGTCCGAGTTGGTGATGAAAGTCTTCCTGCCACGGCAGAACAGATGGTTCGCTTAGTACTGAAAGGTTCCAACAAAACTTTTGATTCCCTTCACACAGACTTTAAAGCAGAGGACTATTCCTTTACGATATTGGCGAATGCCTTTAAAGACCGTACTAAACAAGAATGGGACAAAAAATATCTCTTGTCGTTTGGACTTGTAACTGGCACAGGGAACCTAACGAATGCTGGTGCTTTGTTTGCCGATGACTGCCCATTGTGGCAATCTCGCCTATACTGCACACGATGGGATGGAAAGGAAAAGGGCGACGCCATCAACGATGCAGAGTTTACAGGCAATGTCCTCATGCTGCTCCGTGAAGCCATGAACTTTGTGAAGTCTAACACCAAGAGAGGCTGGGAGAAACTGCCTGATGGAAGAAAGAACAAACCAGAGTATGCCGAGCGAGCAGTTCTTGAAGCTATGGTAAATCATTTCATCCATCGCGACTATACGGTGATGGGTGGCGAAGTTCATCTTGACATTTACGATGACCGGCTTATTGTCACATCTCCTGGTGGAATGTATAATGGAATCCTGATACAGGATTTGGACATCAAAGATGTGTCTTCTGAAAGACGCAACCCTATACTTGCAAACGTGATGGCTCAACTTGACTACATGGAGAAGCGAGGCAGTGGACTCACCCGCATCTGCAATGAGACCAAAGCTTTGGAAGGATACAAGGATGAATTGAAGCCACTTTTCAAATCTACTCCAACTCAATTCCAAACCATCATCTTTGCCTCTTCCGACACTCCGAATGTCGGAGACCATGTCGGAGACATGTCGGAGACGAAACTCACTGAGCGTCAGCAGAAAATACTCAATCTCATCAAAGAGTCTCCGACAATCACCGGCAAACAAATGTCGGAGACTTTGTCGGTGAGCCAGCGCACCATCGAACGTGACCTTTCTGCTTTACAGAAGAAAGGAATTCTGAAGCATGAAGGCAAGGATAATGATGGTATATGGATTATATCTGATTAAACTTATTATTTAGACATAAAAGTTCGTGTAAATAGTGCATGATTCGAATCGATAAAATTAAAGACAAATTAAAAGATATCTCTATCTTAAGGGTTGCAGATGAACTTGGCATTGTACATAAAGGCAAATCCGCCAGGTGCTTTATGCATGATGACAAGAACCCAAGTTTGGGATTTAATACGTCGAAGAATACATGGAAATGTTACGTTTGCGACAAAGGAGGTGATCAAGTGACTCTTGTAATGGAAAAACTTACTCTCTCATATATAGATGCTTGTAAATGGTTAGCAGATCGGTTTAATATCATTATTCCAGAAGATGACGGTTATAGAAAGAAGGTTTTTGTTAAAAAGTCAAATGTCCAAGCGAAACAAAAAAATATACAAACAAATTCTCCTGTTGATGTGGAGATGATTTCATGGATAGTTAACCATGCTCAATTATCAGAAATTGCTAAAGATTTCCTTTACAAAAAGAGAAAGTATAAACCTATGGTTGCTGAAGAATTGAGGATAGGTTCTATTTCCGATCCTACGAAATTGATTAATGCTCTTGTTAAGAACTTTGGACTTGAAAGGGCTCTGAAATCAGGGATTGTGCGTCAGAACATACGAGGTCTTTATCTTTTCTTTTATACACCATGCCTAATATTCCCATATACAGATATAAATGGTAATATTGTGAATATGCAAACACGATATTTAGGAGCAGATGAAAAGGCACCGAGATTTCAGTTTTTACCAGGTTCTTCCACCAGAATCTTTAATATGACAATATTAAATCATATTTCTGTTGATGAGAAGTTGTTCATTTCAGAAGGTATAACTGATTGTATTGCACTTCTTTCGAGTAATCGAAATGCTGTGGCAATACCCAGTGCAACATTATTACATGATGCCGACATAAAAATGTTAGCACCAAAGAATCTGTTTATGTATCCCGATAAGGATGAAGCGGGCGAACGTCTTTACAATAATCTCAATGACAAATTGAATTCTTACGGTTCTATGATAATGAAATTACAATTACCAGAAGGCTGCAAAGATTTCTCTGATTACTACTTAAGACAATTTTCTGACAATGGCTAATTATATTGAACAAATTTCCACCTTGGAAAATCTCATGCTAGCATGGAGAAAGTTGGAACGAGCTTTCAGTCATGGTGATGTATGGTTTGATGGACTTGTTATTTCTGCATTTAAAATGAATTTGGTAGACAACCTCCATGAGATTAGCAATAAACTTAAAGACGGTTCCTACCAAATGAAGACAATCCAACCAATACCTTTTCCTAAGGGTGGAAAAGATAATGATGATAATTTCAAAGTCAGACAGTCTTTTTTCATAGATTTTCGAGACCAACTTGTATGGGTTGCAGTATGCAATGTCATTGGTCGGACTTTTGATATTATGATGCCAGCATGGAGTTATGGCAATCGTCAGTATGTCTCTATGTGGAAAGAAGTTGATGATGGCGAACAATTCTGGGTTCTTGGAAATCATAGAAATACGACACGCCATATATATAGGAAATGGACACAGAGCTGGCCTTTGATGCGTAAGAGGATTACCGCATCATTAAAAAAGATGGCCAGACTTGGGATCAATGATTTCGATGACACAGATAATCAAGTAAGCAATGACGAAGAACATCTGAATGATAATCAGCGGTTTTTCAAGTTGAGCTATTTGGATAAAGAGTATTTCCCAAAAATTGAAGAAGGCAAGTCTATCGATGTTCTCTATTGGGCGGGCATAGATTTGAAACAATTTTACCAAAAGGTAAGTATTAACAAAGTTAGATTAAAGATAGAATCAGTTCTAAAAACGAAACCTGAGTTTGATGAAACTTTTTCAAAACTGCTTAAAACGATTACTCATTTTGAAATAGACTACAGCGATTATCAATACGAAGGTGCAGACAAGGATCTTAAGGCAATGCAACTAACCAAGGATACCCCATTTGAAGGTCTGCCGACCGGTCTTATTGTTGCTGGCATGTTGGCCAATATCTATATGATAGACATTGATGAGAAAGTATCTGCAAGATTGAAAGCTGAAAAAGATATCATTCATTTTCGATATGTAGATGATCATGTTATTATCTCCACATCTGAAGAAAAACTATTTGAATGGTTAGCTTGGTACCAACAATTACTTATGGAAAATGGTTTGGAACTGAATATATCTAAACTTGCCCCCGAAGATTTGACGAATAAACTTAATGGAAAGGATGACAAAAAAGAGGATTTAGAAAATTTATTAATTAGAGAGCATAGAGAGAAATTTATTGAAAACATTCATGAGTACGCATACATTGACCCGAAGTACCCAACTCCTTTGATGACACAAACCCTTCAAAAAGTGTCAATGCTTCAAGGTCTCAACTTAAATATGCTTTCTACGCGTGAGTTTAATATGGTGTTTGGTGAATTACAATCTTTACTTGTGGCTGATCTCTCGGAACAAGAGATAAAAGAAAGTACACGAATTTCTTTCGCTTGCACAATGCTTACCAGATTGATTGTAGACGGAGAGGTGGATTATGAGAAGATACATTATTTCCGTAGCCAATGGTTAGAACAGGTAGATGAGATAAAAAAGAACCTTTTCCAGAAATTATCAGAGAAAACAACTCATAAGGAGTATAATACAAAGGAAAAGATCAATAAGGTTGTTGATGCTTGTACCAACATTATTTTCAACGATGCTCAAATAATAGATGTTGACAGGTTAAAGAAAGATTGTCCCGGTATCATGTTCGACGATTTTTGCCTTGTTAAAATTAACGAAGCACTAACGAAAGGACAAAAAACAACTAAAGCAAAGGAACGACAGGTTTTCAATATGCTAATGTATGCTTTGAACAAAGTTCCTGACAAGGTGCGCATTTGGATTCGTGCTTTTTACTATTGCATGCGCCATGAACCAACTCAGATGGCGAAGCTATATAAGAAATTAGAAAGTTTCAGAGATACGAAACTACACAACTTGAGTGTTGACTTTCTAATAGCTTTGCTTAATACTCTTTGTGCAGAAAATATCATTAAGGCAACTGCAAGACTTGTACTTAATGATTATATGATACCTTCTGATGCCATGAAAGACAGAGCGTTCTTATTAAATGTACGATTGGTAGAACGAAATAATTCTATGCACTTTTTTGTTCGTGACTCTCAATATATGTTGTCCAAGGCATTTGCTTTTTTTGATATATATGCAGAGAAAATCGGTATGAAGGTCTATGGTAATGAAGAGTCATTCTTTTCACCTTTTTCAAATTACCATGGTTCAAATCTAGATAGTACATTTTGGTTGTTATGGGCTGCTGATTTGTTGAAAACAAGGGGAGAGAAGGATAGGCCTATCTTCTCATGGCTACTCAATGATAAGATTGAAGAAGCCAAAGTAGAATCTGTTTATTTCAAAGCATTTTTCTTCGCTTATCTACGAGAAACTTCAATAACCTTAAACACTGAGATGCACCTTCCGAAAGATCTAGATAGTTCAGCATCTTGGCTTAACCCTGCTACAAAATATACGATAACGCGTATGCAAAAAGTCGCAGGATTGGAGAAACTATTAAAAGATGAAGAATGGGAACAATATAAAGCAATATCTATCAATGGACTGCTCAATCTTATACAATGGATTGATTATGTTAATAACATTGAGAAAAATGACGTATGTTATGAACTAATAAACTCAGAATTGATGTCTGTTTTTATCCTATTGTCTGTAATCAAGGAAATAGAGAATAAAGGTGAAAATATACATTCCGTAGTAATACATCCAGAAAACTTTTATCTTAATGTAGATGAAATTAGAAACGGTTGGTCATATATTATTTCTAAGATAGATAAAGGCGAGTTTTTGGATATTGCTTATGAACAAATGCAGAATCTGAATAGTTCGTCTTACGATTATCCTAAAATTTTGAATAAAGAATTATCTAAAAATACGTCTATGAGTTATGGTCTTGGCATTATCTTCCTACAGTTGTTAAGTAAGAAGACTATATTGCCTTGGGCTCTAAATAGTGAACAGGTTGGATTTGAATGGCAGTCTGTTCTACAAGAATTGCAAGGGCAAGGACGTATCTCATCTCTCAGTTATAGAATATTGAGTGCGTGTCTGTCTCCTCGTCAGCGAGAAAACATTATGCTTAGTCAAATGCTCGGAGATGGTTATGTACATGAAGCATTTCGAGATAATCCAGAAATAAAAAACTGGATGCAACTCAAAAAGGAACTCACAGTTTCATTACAACAACTTCGTATTAATTTGATTTCTGTTGCAGATGAAGAGCATAGACAATTAACTATTATAGATCTGGATTGAAATGGAAAAAGAGTTAAAAGTAGCCATCGTCCAAACAACACTTGATAACAGAGTCGCTTGGAAGATAGACAAGCATCTACCTATAAAGATGGATTATGCAGAGGCAGCAAGAGTGTGGAGTGAGATTATTCACACATTGGATGACTATGTAAATATTGAAGATTCACGTAAACCTGACATTGTATTGCTTCCTGAATTATCTGTTGCAGAAAGATTTGAATTAGAAATCAAGAAACTAGCTGATCAGACGGGGTGTATTATCATTGCTGGGCTTGATTTTAAAACGCGAGGAAATAATGTGGAAAATAAAGCACTTGTTGCGATTCCATACAAATGGCCTCATGGGGTTGGCCGTTCGAGAACTAAAACGTTCTATTTTGGAAAACATTTCCCTGCTTTGGAAGAGACAGTATTCTTTGAGAATTGTTGCAAGACATTCAAACCATGTGATCAATTTTATTTGCTTGATGCTCGTGAATATGGTAGAATAGGACTTGCAATCTGTGCTGACTTTTATGATATAGAGCGTTTTGCTTTGTACAAAGGCAGAATACAGCATCTGTTCATCCTTGCGTACAACAAAGATGTAAAATCGTTTAACTATTTATGTGAAGCAATTTCTCGCTTAATATATTGCAATGTTGTGATATGTAATACTGGTCATTATGGTGGTTCAATTTGTTTTTCTCTGAAAGATAAAGAATGGAAGCGATACATTTATAGACATGAAGGGGCAAATCTCTTTACATCCCAAGTAGTGAGGCTTCCTGTTCGCGATTTTTTTGAAGCTCAGAAAATAGATAGTGTGGCACATGAAAAGGGATTCAAGAACCAACCGCCAGGATACCAATGGCTATATAATAACAATGATAATAAAAAAGAATAATTTATGAATTACAGATTACAAGATTTAATAAAGCTCATCATACCAGGATTGTATGTTGTAGCTTTTGTCGTAGGATGGCAACTTCTGTTCTCAAACAACACTACAAACATTTCCAAGATTAAAGATTATACAAGTATTATAGTGCTGCTTATTCCTTTTGTGGGATTCATTGTAGGTTACTTTGTGGAGTGTGCTATGTCTGCTTTAGAGCACTTGTTTTATTTATTAGGTGGCAGACGTCCCTCAAAAACAATACTTAGTAAAGGTTTGTGGAGCCTTTATGTTCTTAATTCAGTGAATAAAATTTGTTCAAAACATCGCATTTCTGTAACAATATCAAATGCTAAAGCAAATGAAATCCTTCAAATTGCCAAACAGAATATTGATCGTGAAAAAGTAGAGGTCTTCAGACTCAATTCTATGTTAGCAAGAAACATTTTTGGTAGTCAGCTCTTTCTAACGATACTATATGGCTTTGCATCAGACTATTTCTATAAGGATGGCTACTTTTATATTTCGTTGGCTGTTTCTTCGCTTTTCTTCCTTTATTGGTTTCACCATACTCATATCTATGTAAAATATGTGCTAGCAGAATATGAAAAGACCCTGAACTAATTATCATGTTGTACTTTTATATACTGCAAAGGCTTTCTGTTATTGCGGTAAATAAATCAGAGAGTTAGATCTTGATTACTGTGTAAAGTGGTAGTTGCTTATTGAATTCGCATCGCGTTATAGAAAGTTAAATGTGTTAAAAATTCGTCCTTTTTTGTCCTCTATAGAATCCACGCAATCACTTTTCTACCGTTTAATACGCAATTCTTTGTGATTTAGTAACTTGCAAATACTCTGGTTGTATTGGTATAACGGTCATCGAATTACCAAATAGAATGAATAGTGTTGGACAAAATGCATTCGCTGCTTGTAGTGGTTTGACAACTCTATCCTTACCAAATAGCATGACTAGTATTGGAGATTATGCTTTCTACGGCTGTACAAAACTTGAATCCGTTTATTCTGAAATTACAAATGTTTTTAGCATTGATGCTTTTGGAGATGGAAGTGAAAACGCAACGCTTTATGTACCTTATGGAAAGAAACTAACATATATACAAACAGATGGATGGAATGTATTCAAAGATATCATAGAGATGGACCCTGCTCTACAGAATACGTCTTTACTTCTCTCCTGCAATTCTAAAGGTAGCATAACTATCAACGGAACGACTGTATTTACGAACAAAATAGGCAATGTTGAAATTCTTGAAGATGCGGAGAATACCATCGTCTTTACACCGAAGGCTAATTGCAAACTGGAGCAAGTCTGTTTTAATGGGTTCGACATCACAACTTCGGTTGAGAATAATATATTGAAGGCAGTTATCCCTCCAAAATCTCAAATGGTGGTAATGTTCAGCAAGCAAGGTGACATGAACAACGATAGCAAGATTGACATTTCAGATGTGGTTTTGCTTGTCAATATGATTTTGGGGCAATAGGTTTTATCAGACATGATAGATGTTTGTCTCGTAGTTATCGACCGACCCGTGACTGGTATGCTCTAACTTATCCAATTGCGAACACGGTGCATTCACGATAGAAAAGGGCTTAGGCCTGCAACATAAATAAAAAGGTGAAAAACCAATGGTCAAATGCCAAAGGTTTTTCACCTTTTTATATTAACGTGAGTTCGACGAATTCAAAATAGTGCGAGTTGTGTGTCTATGACTCTCTCGCAAGCAATGCTTGGCTTCTTTGGAAAGAAGCAGTATGCAGCCAGTGCTCCAAGCATATTGACGATGAAGTTGTCGAATGATCTGTGTCTGGAATGCTCCACCTGTGCGATATTCTTCAGCTCGTCGTTGATAGTCTCAATGATGGCCCTCTTTCTGGTAAGCAGTCTGTCAGACATACTCATGATGGCTCCCTTCATGTTGCTTTTGAGCTTCGTGATGAGCTGGATGCCGTCAACGAAGAGGCGCTGGAACAATTCCTTGCCTATGTATCCTTTATCCCCGACGAGTTTTC
>Ga0247611_10008490_pt1 | contig 12645 bp, 25 predicted proteins | sample 177DNAGHGhighgp2_FD_192422 | JGI IMG/M metagenome (GOLD analysis project Ga0247611, IMG submission 192422) | Sheep rumen microbial communities from Palmerston North, Manawatu-Wanganui, New Zealand - 1770 DNA GHGhigh gp2 | ecosystem: Host-associated > Mammals > Digestive system > Stomach > Rumen... | reverse complement strand
GAATGGAGAGAGTGCCCTGCGACCGGTCCCCATCAACACATCTCATTTTTTCTAACGTCACCGTTACCCTTAGGCAGCTTTCCCGCAATAAAATTAGCCACGATTTTTGCCAATAAAAAATCCCTCGTGATAATCTGTTCACGAGGGTATTTCTTTGCTCTTCTGAATTAGTTATTTACGAACTTAGCTAAGAACTCTTCAATGGGGTCTTCACTTGTAGTTTTTGGATCTTTAATTTGGAAGTTCCAATTCTGAGCTGCTGCCTTTAGTTTTTCCACTTCGTAATTAAGTTTATTAATCTCTTCAACTGATTCGTCAATTAATTGAATTAGCACGTCGCCTGTAACTTCTTCTTTAACTGTGTCGTTGACTAATTGAGGATAGTAGGTTTCCAGGAAGCCGAGAGTGACATCTATTACCTTCTGGGCATCATTAGCCTTTTGTCTAGCCTTTGCGGCCTCAAGTCTCTTTTGTTTTTCCTCTTGTTCGTACTGCATGATTGCTTCATTTAAAGAATTTGCGATCGTTTCTGCTAATTTCTGTGGATCCTCACCATTCTGCAGTCTGGTCAGGACTTCATTTTTATCTAACATAGAGTTAACTCCCTTCTTTTTTATTTTCTTTACAAGTATATTATAACAAAAAATTTCAAAAAAGTCAAGCATATGCGGCCCGATCGGTCCCCGGCATAATATAAAAGGCACTGAATGCAGTTTAAAACGATCGTAATAGCGGGAAATTTTTAGGTTTTTTTAAATATTATATCATAAAAAAATAAAAAAGTCAATAAAAAATGGCGAAAAAAATAAAATTTTTTTAAAAAAATTAGTCGTTTTTTTATATTATAACATATTTTTTATTAAAAATCAAATATTCGTGGAGAGACTTCCAGACAATTAAATTTTCTCCTCTTCTAGCTAATGGGAACAAAGTTCAGATCTGGCATTTTTAATTCCCGGTTTTCCCAACTTTTAAAAAGAACCGATCGCATATACGCAACCCGATCGGTATAAAGTATATTGTATACAAAACCGATCGGCCCCCAACTTTTGGGAAAATCTCTGGGCCATATGGGGGCCTGACTTTCGACGAAAAATTTTGCATATGCTAGTACCGATCGGAAACTCGGACCCGTACGCCTGCGCGCGGGCCGTCGAAAGTTGGCATGCTTTTTGCAAGATGCCCGGGCAAAAAGCGAACCGAAATTGGTTCGCTTAATACTTAAAGGTGAAGTCTTCTATGTCTTCAAGAGGGAAAGTACGGACACCTTCATCACTAAAGGGGGAGTAAAAAGTAAAGTCGATACTGACTCCCGCCTCAACGAGGTTTTCAAAGGCTTCTTTAAATTTACAAACCGCTTCACGCTTTACCTCTCTTTTTCTGCGGTTAAGTTCAAACTGACAATCTTCGATTATCTTTTCAAGGTCTTCTTTCTCGATTTCCTCAAGGGAGCAAGTCGAGAGTTCATCAAAAAGTTCGTAAGCCATTTTTATCTCCTTTCTACATCATTAAACCCATTGTGCGAGAGAACTTGTATTCAACTATTTTGTAGATGGTTTCATTTTCTTCATCGCACATTTGCATTACACTTCTCTTTGCTTCTTCGTAAGTGGCACAGGCTTCTAACATCCACCACTCATCAACTGTGATTCCATCTTCATAAATTACATAGATTGTATCCATTTTTACACCCCCTTACTCTACATACCACTTGTAACAAGTCTTTTCCATTTCCTTGATTATGCCTTTTGACATAACAGTTATTGTAGTTTTGTACTCTTCTCTCTTCACTTCTTCTCTTTCAAGAAGCCAGTAGAGAGGATTTACAACTTTGTAGTAGTTTACCCAATCCATTGCGTACTCGTTGATAATCCAGTGGTATGTAAAACCAAGTGCTTCAGCGATTGCGGTGGGGGTAAATTTCTGTCCTTTGTGTTCATTGAGGAAGTTATAAACTTCCATAGTTCTTGAATACTGTTCGAATGCTTCTGCCATCTTTGAATTAAGGTTTGCGAATTCTTTTACTGTCATCATTTTTTTAATCTCCTTTTCTTTTTTAAACTTTGTATCTGTCCTTTGAACAATTATAGTATAGCAGATTTGCGGTCGGTTGTCAAGGGTTTTTTAAAAAATTTTTTTTATTTTTTTTCTGCGGCCCGGGCAAAAGGCGAACCGATTGCGGTTCACCTTAGTCCAAATAATAATCGTTACAAATTTGCTCAAAACAAGCGTCTTTAAATTTATCGACTGCGAAGAGAAGAACAAAGAGTTCAATTAAATGAATGAGAGGAAGAAAAGTAATGATAGTTACTTTAATAAGAGCAACAGTTCCTTTAAGTTTACTCTTTGGATGCTTCCTTGTTGCGTTTGGATAATCTCTTTTGAATTCTTGCCAACAAACCAAAGAAGTTAACCAATTAAGGGCGTAAGTGATAACTGAAATTACAAGCCAAATTATTACAATAGTTTTAAGCATTTTTTTATCTCCTTTCTATAGTTTAATTATACCACTAAACTGCTCTGTTGTCAATAGGTAAAGGACAATCTTTTCTAATTCCTTTTTTAGGAATAGTGGAATAACCGCCAAGTTTTTTACAAATGGTCAGACACGCTCCTTGTTCAACTGATTCACAAGCAAAAGGACATTCTGTGCAATTTTCAACTGTGAGTTCAACTTTTCTTTTGTCGATTGTAGGAGTTGTTTTATTGCAGAGGGCAAGAAAATCTGCTTTGCTCTTTTCGTGAATCGTGTCCCATACAGATTTATCTGCAAGTTCGATTGTGTGAATTGGGCGACCTAAAATTTCTTCAAGGTAGATGTAAAAAATACCAATTTTATCTTCTGCCAACATACAAGTTCCTGTATATGCCATTATAATTGCTTTTTCTCTGTTTGTCATTGTATTATCTCCTTTCTTATTACACTATTAGTATACACCAAGAGAGGAGAAATGTCAAGAGGTTTTTTAAAAAATTTTTCTGCGGCCCGGGGCCCCGCGAACGCATGTTCGAGCAAAACCGCATAGGAATGCCCCCTTTTGCAAGGGGGCGAGAAAGGAGAAACAAAAATGAACAACTGTTTTGTGGTGGGTTAATTGGGACTCGAACCCAAATCTGACAGATTAAGAGTCTGCGATTTTACCATTAAACTACTAACCCAAGTGGTCGTAGGAGTGGGAATCGAACCCACTGAGGCATAAACCAACGGATTTACAGTCCGCCCTTGCGCCGTACAAGAATACCCTACGAGGGTCGAGGGGGAGAGGTTCTCCCCCTCTGCAAGACTATTCAGAGATGGCTCTGAAATAAGTCTTTCTCTTTTCAGAGAACCTTTCAACAGTTCCCGCTTCTACCATCTGCTTAAGCAGAGCAGAAGCCTTCTGATTGGAGATACCAACTCCATCGCCTACTTCAGAAGCGGAACGAATAGTTCCATCAGCAAGGAAGTTTGCGATTCTTTCCTTGACACCGACATTAGCCTTCTGAGTTGCGGTCATTCCGCCCTTTGCGGTTGCCCTCTTCTCAAGGGAAGTCTTGAGTGCGTTCAGCTTGTCGATGTGTTCAGCGGTAAGGGTTACTCCATTCAGTACATCGTTGATTGCGGATACATAAGTCATCTTAGTCATAATTAACACCTCTTTCTTTTTTCTTTGATTTTCTTTAACTTACATATTTATTATAACAGATTTTTTTTAAGTTGTCAAGAGGTTTTTTTATTTTTTTTAAAGTTTTTTTCAGCCTTGGAAGTGAGTGAACATCTGCCGAGGACGAAGTCCTTTATCCTTTTGACATCTTTATTATAACAGATTTTTAATAGGTTGTCAAGTCTTTTTTTCAACTTTTTTAAAAATCTTTTTTGTTCCTTGGGAGTGGGGACAGCCTGTGGCTTTCCTTTCTCCCTTGGAACAATTATAGTATAACAGATTAGGGGGTATTTGTCAAGGGGTTTTTTAAAAATTTTTTTGTTAATTTTTTAACGGGCGCCCGGGCCAAAGTAGGGGTTACCCCCTACTAACTAAGCAGTCATTATCTTGAGATAAATGAGGTTTGCAAAGGTCTGCTTGTACATCTCGAAGGATACATCTGCAACTCTGTAAACATTGCGAGTTCCTACGTGCTTATGAATCTTTCCTCTGTAGCCTTCTTCTTCCCAAATGTAATCTTCTTCACCGATTTTTTCGATGAGTCCTCTGTTTACGAGAGCCTTGAGAGAAGCACCTTTGAAGTAGAAGTAGTCATCGTGATAAGTGTATGTGTGGTTGTTCTTGATTGTTCTATAAGGGTGAGTCTTGTAGAAGTCATCAATATCTGCGAGAGTGAATCTTTCTCTGTTAGGTACTGTGTCGATAACCTTAAGCATTGCCTTAACCATTTCGAAATCATTCATTATGTTCTTTACTGTGTACATCATTTTTTTAATCTCCTTTTCTTTTTTCGTTTTCTTTATCTTACATACTTATTATAACAGATTAGGTTTATTTTGTCAAGCACTTTTTTTAAATTTTCCAAGGGAATTTTGGATTTGCACCACATGGTTTTCCACTTTTCCGACTCGAACGGTCACCCTTCTAGAGGTATTCCCTTGGAACAATTATAGTATAGCACTTCTGCGGTTATTTGTCAATACTTTTTTAAAAACTTTTTAGAAAAAATTTGGGGCCCGGGCAAAAAGGGTGCCATTAGGCACCCATCTCCGCCCGCTTTTTCTGAACTAATCTCCAACAAGCGGTATAAGGCTTGGTGTCAACTTTCTTGTGTTGCTTAAAGCAATAAAGCAAAATTTCGGTTTCAATGTTTACATCGTCAATGCCTTTGTGTGCTTCTACAAATTCTGTATTTTTAGTAATGTATCTGTAACAACATTCAGCATTGGTTAAAATGTTTCCCTTGTCGCTCACATAACCATTTTTTAAAGCAAACTTGATGTAAGAGGGGCGAGCCAGTAAGAGTTGACAAGCCATATTCCAAATGCAACAAAATTCTGTTTCGTAAGGGAAGAAGTATCTGTATTTATTCTTGGTTACATAGGCTTGGTCATTGTTTAATGCTCTGCGGTCAAAACCCATATTATAGGCGAACACTTTCTTTACATTGAAGTTTTTCATATCTTCAAGGATAATTTTGCGAGCGGTGAAAAGTTTCACCAACTGTCTTTCACCCTTTGCGAGTTCTTCTTCATACTGCGGTATCTTGTCTGCGTAGTAGGCGGACTTCATCATTTCTTTTTCGCCTACATAAATTTCATAGATACAGAAGGAACGCCTTGCAACTACATTTCCATTGCGGTCAATTATCTTGTAGCCGAGGTCATAGGGCAAGGGGAACTCTATAGAGTTTGCGGTTTCTGTATCGAGTACAATCAAATGTTCTTTAATCATTTTTATCTCCTTTCGTTTACAATTAAAGTATACCATAACCGCAACTAATTGTCAAGGGGTATTTTAAAATTTCTCGGTGAGGAGATCGGCCCGGCCCGCAAACATTTGTTCTTTTAATACGAAAAAAAGAACACTCGTTTGAGTGTTCCTTTAGGCTTTTGGAGGTCTGTGCTTGATTAACTTAAGGTCATAAGCGGATTCGTTGTAGGTAAAGTGGAGAGCCACTTCGTTTTCCATTTCAGCCTTAACTTCGATTTCATCAAGTAAAGCGTCAGCGAGGATTTCAAGCAACATCTTTTTTTCGGTGTCCACTTTTCTTTCCCTCTTTACCTTGCCCCTCTTCTTTGAGGTGGTCTTGGTGGAGTCCTTAATAACCTTTTTCTGTTCATCGGTAAGGTCATTAGTAACTTCTTTCATTGACATTTTGTCAACCGCTTCATCTTCCATCAGCATTTCGATGGCTTCCTCACGAGTGAGGTCAAGGGACTTCATAGCCTTTAAAATCTTTTCTTCTGTCATAGTCATCAACTCCTTTCTGTAATTATAGTATAGCAGATAGTACCCTCAATGTCAAGCACTTTTTTAAAATTTTTTCTGTTAACTTTTTAACAAGCCGCCCCGGGCCGAGACCCCAATATCTTGGGGTCTCGAAGAAAGGAAAAAAGGAGACTAACTACATTTAGTGTATTGTGGCGGAAGTGGTAGGACTCGAACCTACAACCATTACATTAACAGTGTACCGCTCTACCGATTGGGCTACACTCCCACAAGGGAGAGGGAGTTTAACTCCCTCTCGTTGTAGTTAGGCAAGAGAGAAATAAGCGACTCTCTTTACTTCTTCCCTTACCACCTTACCCTCAAGGACTAACTGTCTTACAAGGGCAGATACTTTCTGTGAGGAAAGAGTTGCGAAGGATTCATCAGCCTTGCAAATCTGTCCGATGGTCATTGCTCCACCATTCTGAAGTACACCCACGATGTTCTCCTTGATGGATTCATTTGCCACCTGATTTGCGGTAGGCTTTCTCTCACCTGAGTTCTTTTTTGCAAGAAGGTCAAGTTCGTGAAGGATAAATTCCTTATCCTCATCATGTGCGTAAGCAAGGATTCTGTTGAAGTAATCTCTTTTAGTCATTTTAGTCATTGTCATCAACTCACTTTCTCCCACACTTTAGTAGTGGGCAACTTTTGTATTTCTTTATCTTATGTATTTATTATAGCACCTTTTAGGTGATTTGTCAAGGGGTTTTTTAAAATTTCTTTTAAAAAATTTTCTCGCTTCTCTCGTGGAGTGTGCACCCTCGTAAGTTCCTCACGCCCCTTGACAATTATAGTATAGCACATTAGGTGCTTGTTGTCAAGAGGTTTTTCTACATTTTTTTCTGAGGCTACGTATCTATTGCTCTGCATTGCTCAATACGGTTCATCCTCTTGACAATTATAGTATAGCACTTTTACCTCATCTTGTCAACACTTTTTTAAAAGTTATTTTTTTAACAATCGGCGGCCCGGGGTAAAAAGATTGTGAAACTAATCACAATCTTCCTTCTTCGTAATAGTCGCCCCAATTTTCATCATCTACAAATTTAAAAGTTTCTTTGATGAAGAAACGACTTCCACAGTCATCACACTTTACCTTGCTAAAGCGATAAACTTTATCATCATCTTCATCGTGTTCATCAATGTATTCAAATGTATAATACTCACTTCCGCATTTTGGGCACTTAACCATTTTTTTAACCTTCTTTCGTAATTTCTATTTGTATTTCTTCTCGTAATTCTTTTTCAAGTTTCTTTATATCAGTATTAATGGGCAATTGTATATCAAAATCAATGCTTTGCCCATTATACTCGATAGATACATAATAATAAGTTTTATCCATTTTTTCTACTCCTTAAGAGTGAATACCACCTAAATACTTAATGAGGATTAAGCCAGTAGTGATACCTAACATACAAAAATCTTTTACCTTGTCAGCCATTGGTCTCTTAAGGACGAAGCAACGAGTTACCGCAAGAGCATTTGCAGAGAAGTAAATAAACTGTCCTACAAAGAAATTGCTACCAACTGTACACTGTGCCACGATTAAGAGAGTAAGCACTAAATAATTTAAGAGTTCAAATACCTTTTCAACTTTTTCTCTAATTGTCATTTTTTCGTCTCCTTTCTTTACTGTATCTATAGTATATCACATTGCGTTCAAGTTGTCAAGCCTTTTTTCAATTTCTTTATACTTATTAGTTAAACAAGTATTCTTAAAAATTCTCCATACTTTCCAAATAGGACAATAAAACATTATAGAATGTTTTTCAAATCCATTTTTATACAAACGCACAAAATGTTTAAAGGTCTTTTTATGATTCCAAAGTATAACCGCTTCTATAAAATCTTTATACATTTTTATTTCCTCCTTTACTGTAATTTAATTATACACCAAAAGAAACCCTTTGTCAAGGGTTTTGTAAAAGTTATTTATTTAACAAACTTGCGGCCCGGGCGGTTAGCCTAGACTAACCCGCAGACAATAAAAGGGGGATGGTTTTCCCATCCCCTTGCACTACTGTGCTACAGAGAAATAAGCCTTACGCTTTACCTCTGTTCTCACTACTCTACCTTCAAGCACCAGCTGTCTCACGAGAGCAGATACCTTCTGAGAGGAAAGGGTTGTGCAAGCCTCTACACCCTTGCAGATTTCACCGATAGTCCAAGCATTTTCGCCGAGACCCTCAACGATGGCTTCCTTGATAACCTCGTTGGCTTCCTGTGTTGCAGTGGGCTTTCTCTCACCAGAGTTCTTCTTGGCAAGTAAATCGAGTTCGTGGAGAATGAACTCCTTATCCTCTTCGTGTGCATAGGAGAGAATTCTGTTGAAGTAATCGCGCTTTGTCATCTTGGTCATAATTAACACCTCTTTCTTTTGTTTATTATCTTTAACTTACATACTTATTATAGCAGATTTTACTAGGCTTGTCAAGGCCTTTTTTAAATTTTTTAAAAGTTTTTTTCGAGTGGCCACTCTTTCGGTTTTAGACTTTTTAGGTGAGTCTACGGATGAATGCTCCTTGAACTTGGGAGTACATACTTGAGAGGTTCGCTCTCCGTTCTCTCCCTTGGAACAATTATAGTATAGCACATCCCCCACCTAATGTCAAGCGTTTTAGGAAAATTTTTCAAAAGTTTTTTTATTCAGTTTTTTGCATAAAAATTCGCGGCCGGGTTGCTTCAACGAAAACACCGCGCACCCCGGTCGTGGGCGCGCGGCAACTCAGCCCGCAATTAAAAACCGAGGTTTTAAGACCTCGGCGCTGAAAGGACTATCTTGTACTTCACTCCATTAAAGTGGAAAACTATTTCCCTTTCGGGGTTGGTTACCTCGACATCCTCACTCTGTATCTGCCCCAAGAGGGCTTGCAGATTTTGAATGAGAAATCTCTTGTCGGAGTTCTCTGCTCTCTTCCTCTTGGAAGTATCGAAGTTGTACACTGTTGGCTTGCGGTCAGCTTGTCTCGCCTTCTTGGACTCTTTTTCCTGTTCAGGCGACAGAGAAAACAGCTTTGCGCCCTTGTCGATTGCTACATCGTCAGCAATTAACTGAATGGCTTCTTCTCTTGTTATCCCAAGTGACTGCATGTGCTTTTGGATTAATTTCTCACTTGCCATTGTTTATCTCCTTTCTTATTTTTCTTGATAATTTATTATAACATTTTTTTTAAAATTTGTCAAGAGGAAATTTCAGAGATTGGCCGGGCCGTTCGGCTAGTAGCCTAGCCGAACTTTTTTTACTTTATTAACAAACTGTGGTCGATACTGTTGTTAAATGCTTCTTTTGGAGTGCAATCTGTGGCGTAAAAATGACTCCAATAACAATTCCAATCAATGTCTTTTAAATCGCTCCAAAGAGCACAAGTATCTAAAAAATCTTTTCTGCGTTCTAACTTTTTCGCTTCTCTTCTGTATTCTTCAGCTTCTCTTCTAATCCATTCTATTGCGTTCATTTTTTTATCTCCTTTCTTATTACACTATTATTATACCATAGAGGGATTAATCTGTCAACCCCTTTTCTTCATAAATTTTCTGTATTATTTCCCAACATTCAGATTGAAATTTCCAAACCTCTTCGGAATTGTTTTCGATGAAATCGAGTGCCCAAGAGGTGGCTAAATGTTCAGCCTTTAAATTGATGTAAGCAAGTCCTTGATTGTCAAAGAACGCAATCGCATTTCTTAACAAAAGGTCGTTGTCTAAATCTTCTTGAGTGAGTTCGTCCCAAGTTTCGTGATGCCCAATTTCGTGGAGCAAAGAGAAAATGAAAAACCAATCGTGTATGTCTGCGTTGTATTTTTCATCAACTAAAGAGATAAACTCATCGTCATTATCTTGCCAATAGATGGTGTAAGTGATGGTTTCACTTGCGGGGGAGTAACAGAAATCTTCTCCTAAATTTACAGATTCGATACCAAAATTTTCTGCAAAGTCTGTTAACTTTTTATCAAGCATTTCTACATAGTTCATTTTAAAATCTCCTTTCTTATTACACTTTAATAATACCACAAAAGGAAACAAATGTCAATACCAAAATGAAAAAAAATTCCCGGCCGAAAAACGAGAACAAGTGTTTACTTGTCCTCGTCTCTCTTCCAAAGTGCCCCATCAATTTCAGGCATTTCAGCGATACAGAAAGCAAAAATTTCCTTTTCGATTTCTACATCTTCAAGTCCAGTATGAGATTCTTCAAAGTCTAAATCATCAGTTAAAAATCTATAAAGTATCTCTGCGGTGTATCTTTTTGCACCCCTTTTAGTAAGAAAGTTATTATCATAACAAAAGTTATCATACTTGACATTGTTTTTCAGCACTTCCCTTGACATTTTGAGGGAGTCCCAAATTTCAATTCCAAAAGGGAAAAAGTATCTATACTTGCTTGAAGTTAAAAATCTCTGTGTGAGGTTTAATGCTTTGTTGTCAAATCGTGCATTGTGGGCAACTACGATTTTTACTCCATACTGTTTAACTACATCGGCAAAGATAGATTTAATGGTTTTAAATCTTCTTAAGATTCTTTTACCATTCTTTATATCTTCCCAATACTGTGGCATTTTATCTTTAAAGTACGCAGACTCCATTAAATCACCATCAAGGAAAATGTCTGCAACCACATAGGAATGTGATTCTAAAATTTCACCCTTGGGATTGATAACCGCAAACCCTACATCATAGCAGAGTGGGTCATCAATTGAATTGGTGGTTTCTACATCTACGACAATAATTCTTTCATCAATTTTCATTTCAAAATCTCCTTTCTTAACTTTCAACTATAGTATAACATAGTTGAAACCACTTGTCAAGAGGGCATTTAAAAAAATAATCGAAAAATTTGCGGCCCGGGCCTTTGTGATTTTTATAACGAGATCAAAAGATCGGATCCTGCCCGCAACTTCTTCTCTTTTGGAATAAAAAAATCCCATTAGAGGGATTTTAAAATTTCCATTATCAAATTTTCTGCAAAAGCTTTACCTGTCCAATTTTCTCTGTTGCGGTTTTCATCATCGAACAGAATATCATTTTCAGTTCTTGCGAAGTTCTCTTTTGGAGTTCCATAAGGTACGATTTTTATTTCGTCCCACTCTACACTCGGAAGGTGTTTTGCTAACCAATTCAGTTTGGCTTCTGTAACTGATAAGTCGTAATCCTCATTTGAATTTTTAGCCAACCAAGAAATAACACCGATTCTATAACCCATTTTCTGAAGTTCGTTTAACTTCCTTGCAAGAGTATTTAATCTGATTAGAGGTCTTGCAACTTCATAGGGACGAGTGTTTTCATTGATTAAATCTTCAAGCCAACCCTCAACACCATAAAGGTCTGCAATAGTTCCATCCATATCGAAGTAAATAGTAGTTCTCATTGTTTATATCTCCTTTTCTCTTTCTGTACCTTTATTATACACCATCTTAATTATTTTGTCAATACCTTTTTTAAACTTTTTTTGGACGGCCCGGGGGCAAAATCGACTGCCTTAGCAGTCGAAATCGTAACACCCCATATAAGGATTGAATCCGCATTCGTCATAATCGGGTTCATATTCATAGTCATCATCCTCGTCATCACGAGTGACAGTGGCAACCACTTCGCCAGTTTCGGCATCGCATATTGCACACTCATTGATGGCGTAGTCCTCGTCCATCTTCTTTTCGATGAAGTCGGAACACTCCTTGAGAGTTCCCTCTCCCCACTCGATGGTGTACTCATCAGCGGTTCCATATACGATAAACTTTCCATAGTTTTCAAAATTGATAGTCATTTTCTTTTCTCCTTTTCTTATCTTCTTGATGTATTTATTATAACAGATATTTTTTAATTTGTCAATAGGTTTGTTTAAAATTTTACATCATATTGTGCAAGAAATTCTGTTATCTGTTCAGCGGTCTTGTAACCATATCCGCAAAAGTCCCCTGTGTCAAGGTTCCATATCTCTACATAAAAATCGTTTGCGGTTTCTGTTGGTTTTACTATAAGTGACTTTTTTCTTCCATCAAGGTTTGTATATCTGTAAGTTCTCATTTTTCACATCTCCTTTTTTCTTTATTATAGCACATAGGGGCTGGGTTGTCAACCCCTATTTGCTAATCTTTCGAATCTTTCAAGGGACTTTTCAGTGATGAAAGTTGCCTTTTGGAATTTGATTTGGTAAGCGATTCCATCAACTGTGAGGTCGCCATCATCGGTGAAAGGGATATTATCTTTTTCCCATTCCTGTCCATATCTCTCGGTTACCATCTTCTCGAAGATTTCACCTTTGTTATATATGGACTCTTCAACGACTTCGTTGAAATACTTGAGGGAGCATATCAGCTCAGCCTTAGGAAGTAAAGCAACCTTTATGTCATTGTTAGGGCAGAAGCGAACGGCATATCCAGCCCCACGGCTTGCCTTATCAAGGCAGAGGAAATGACCGAGCATTTGCTCTTCAACATGAGCCATATATATGTTGCCCTTGTAGGCAAACCCCAAGATGTAGTGGTGTGTGTATGCGAGTGCGTTATAGCGAGCGAGTAAGTTTGTGAATAATGTAACAGTGTTCATCTTTTGTTCTCCTTTTCTATTGGGTATACCTAATTATAACGCACCCAGGGGCAAAAGTCAAGCACTTTTACAAAAGTTTTTTAAAAAATATTTATACATAGTCATGTATAATTATGCGGTGGGGGTTTTGTATAATTATGCATGGAAGTGAATAATTATACATGAATAAGTATGCATGGGAGT
>Ga0247611_10008488_pt1 | contig 12646 bp, 9 predicted proteins | sample 177DNAGHGhighgp2_FD_192422 | JGI IMG/M metagenome (GOLD analysis project Ga0247611, IMG submission 192422) | Sheep rumen microbial communities from Palmerston North, Manawatu-Wanganui, New Zealand - 1770 DNA GHGhigh gp2 | ecosystem: Host-associated > Mammals > Digestive system > Stomach > Rumen ... | reverse complement strand
CAAAATCAAAGGCTTCAGAGCACAGCTCAGAGGTGTGCATGACCTGCCGTTCTTCATGTATCGTCTTATGATGATATTTGGGTAGGCGGTGTGTCAGCTCATACACGGACTATTGCAACTGAGCCCGTTTCTACCCTTTATGATGCCAATGCCAATATTAATATGATAATCAATATAATCCAAACAATGACACGGAGGCAGGAGCCCCAGCCTTCAAGCAGGAATTCAAAGATGGCTCCGAGTCCCTTAAGTAGCCAACCTAGGATGCCACCACCTGTAAAGATAGCGAGTCCAACAATAATGATGCCTATGATTGCCAATACTTCCATTTCAACTCTCTTCGATTTCCAAATTCTCGAAACACTGGCGCAGGGCATAATAGAGCGGACCTGGATTGTTTGACTCTGTATGCAGGACTAGCGTATTGGCACCCTTCTGTTCCATTCTCAAAACGTTTCCACGATAGGCTTCATCGTCCGAGCCTACTAACAGTTTCATCAGCGGCTGCAGGGGAACATACATTCCAAACTCATTGTCGGGCGTACCAAAACGCTGGCAGAAGTCGTTAATCGTATCGCAAATACCTTTCAGCGTCTCGGCATTGCCTTTCAAAGTGTAGTCGGTCTCCACAGGTGAATCCTCAGTAAAATCCTCTTCTGGACTGTATTGTTCGCCTATTTTCTCATAATACTCCTGAGCCAGCAGGCGGTTGATATAGATGCCGTTGCACTCATCGCCATAGCGGTAGGTCTCAGCCAAATCAGACATGGCATCTTTGTCATTGGCTTCATCAGCAAGACGGTGGAGAATAATCGTGTAGTCCTGCTCTGTGTTGCAGCGGATGATATTGACGGCCTTAAACAGTTCCCTTCGATCTGTCGTTTGCCACTCTTTACTGAGGTCAGTAAGCATTCGCAGTGCCTCCACGTCGTTATGAGGGAAGAGCGTCTCACCGTCTATCTTTTCTGCATGAGTAAAGGTAAACGGCTCGCCAGTATCTTCGTCAGTCAACTCTTCGTCCCATGTGCGGTAGCGGTTCTCCATACCCACCAACAGCAGCGTGATGGCTCTGGGATCATTCTTCTTGGCAAACGGATGTAGCCATTGTTTATCCTCAGGCTGTAGCAGGCTGAAGCGTTGTTCGAAATACACGCTCCAGAACAAGGCTTCAATGAGGTCATACTGACTGTCCCAGTCTCCCTGACGAGCTTTGCTAAGCAAGTCTATAAACTCCTCAACCGAACAGTTTCGCAAAGCCATGATGCGAACCTCCTCTTCGTCGATAATTTCCACCTCACTTAATTTGCCGTTTTCAAAGATGTATTCTTTGTAGAGTTCCCCATTTGCAGAGACCTGTTCGCGCATCTCGTTGTCAGGAAAGGATGCTACCACACCTTCGATAACACGCTGGACGATGCCGCTGGCTTCTCCATACAACTCTGATATCCCAATGCCGGAACAACTGCCATCGTCAGCATCAAACAATTCGAACTCCAAATCGCAGTCCTTTTCCTTCACAAGTTCTGCTGCGCGTGCAGCCATCTTCTCGGCATCTTCGCGCCGTTTAGTTGTTAGACTAATGGTAATACCGTTGCTCATAATATTTAGTTTTGTTTTTTCTCTTCGATTGTCTGGATAATGCTCTGGCGAATCCACCAGACGGCGTAGGAGATGAACTTGTAGTCGGCATCAAGGTCATATTTCTCTGCAGCCTTTACCAACCCCTCGTTTCCAATCTCAATCAGTTCCTCGAGTGACAACCCACGCTTCTGATACTGGTTGGCCACGGAGAAGACAAATCGGTTATTACTTTTTACCAACTGCTCTTTCTCTTCACAGTCTGGCCCTTTTTGCTGAATGGCTTTAACCAATGCCAGTTCTTCCTCCAAGGTCAGCAACGGTGTGCGACCAATTTCCGTAAGATATTCATCCAATCTACAACTCTCTAAATATTTCAGCACACTCTCCCAATCTGGAAATTTCTCCGAGCCAAACTGAATCCATTCGCCACTGAACTCACTGGTGCCATTCTTGCCGCAGTCGTCTATCAGATAGTCACCCTGACAAAGTTCCTTGTGATGGGTGATAATCATACGCTTATGGAACACGTCGTCAAGGTATTTCGTCACCCACTCCACCTTGTCTGACCAAGCAGACGGATTCTTCCAAGGAGCTGTAGAGAGAATAAACAGGTCGTAATGCTTCTGCAACTCATGTACGGCCTCAATAGTGCCTGGCATCGGCTTCATCTTTCCGAACAGACCCGGAATCTCGTCCAGACGGCCTGCATACTCTGCCTTTATCTCCTCACTCACCTGGTCGAGTCCCGATTGGAAGTCCACCAGCACATTGTCCATATCAATAAATACTCTCTTCATATTACCTATCATTTGTTGTTCGTATTGATAATATAGTAACTTTTGGAGAAAAATTCAAAAATCAAGGCAATTTTTTTTAATGGGCATATCCAAAGCCTGTTTGCTTGAAGTCGTTGACATCATCGAGCTGAATGCCACGACCGTCATCTAACTGCTGGCTGATAACGGTTGCCATTCGATAGGCAATAGCCAGTTTGCGGTCGTTGAAGTTTATCAGCTCTGATGACGGACGTAGCACGAATACATTCGCATTGACAATATCCTTACGAATCTTGTAGCCCAAGTTTTTCTTTAATAGTGGATAGCGAGGAGAGCGGAATGCTGTGTCCAAGGCAAATTCACTCTTCAACCCATCAGCAAACTTATTGTAAAGTAATTGATAAGCCTCCTGATCATTGACTGTTGATGAAGAACCATCTTTCAGACAATCAGCAAAATGGAAGTCCACCTGATTATCCTTCGTCTTCAGATGCTCTGTAAAAATAATCACCCATGAATCATCATTTACCACCTGTTTTATGTCTTCAAGGAATTGGTCACGATTGTCCTGCTTCTTCTGTAGAATATCAAACGCTTCTTTATCTTTTTTCTTATCGTAGGCTGAGATGGTTTTCTTATCGTAAAGAGGTTCTGGTGAGAGATTATAGAAAGAATCCAATTCGTCAGTATCCACTTCTACCTCTTTGCTGATATAGTTGAAGCCACCCATCTTGGCGAGATAGTAGGTAAACCAGCCGGTTCCTACTTCGTCGAAACTGCTGGTGCAGACAATGGTTACCTTTGAGTTACGTGGGATACAACAGCCGTACTTCCTGTTCAAAGGGAAATGCTCCACTACGAAACGGTCTACTGCATCATCCTCGGCACTATGCGCATCAGCCAAATTCTTCAAGCGGAGCTCAGGAAACTTGTTGCAAGTGTCAATGATGTCTTTCATATCCATCCCCTGCCTCACCTGCATCTTAGCAACGGGAACACGCTGCGGCACAATATTCAACGCCTTAAATGCATCGCCGCCACCATCCGGCAATGAGGTTAGATATTCACGCAAGCCCTTATTACCCGAACGACGAAAGGCCTTCTGCATGCGACGACGGAAACCAGCCAACTCCTCTTCGCGCTTGTCCTCGGCCATCGCGTCCATCATTCCAGAGCCTATCAAGCCGGCAGGTACTGCAAAAATGGCAATGCCGAGAACGCCAACCAGCGTGCCCACAATCTTGCCAAACACAGTGACGGGTGCGTCAACAATGTCGGCGGGGTCCTCAACGTACTTGACGAATGTCCACACCAACGCATCCCAGAACGTGTAGTCAGGATTTGATGGGTGTTCGGCTATGAACATAGCAACGGCAAACAGAACGGTTATGATTGCCAGCACTCGCAGCGACACCCATATCTCACGGTGGGTGGCGTGATAGGCCTTTCTAAAGAGGCCGAAACCTTGAAACAGTCGGTATGTCATTTCTTCAGTTCTTCTATGACACGACGAATAATTTCTTCTGGAGCTCGTAGCCAGTCGACGGTCCATACATGCATAAGGTGCCAACCTAACATTTGGAGCACTTTGGGCTGCACCACCTCGCGGTCACGGGCTGTTTTCAGCTGGACATAACTGGAGCCATCACAAATGATGCCTAAAGCATAGCGGTCAGAATGCAGCGGGTCGATAATGGCCAAATCTACCCTCAAGGCGGAAGAGCCTACGGATGTTTTCACCTCATATCCCTTACGACGTAATGCCTCTGCTATTTGTTCCACAATCAGTGAATGTTCCTCCGTAGATTGAACAGATGCGGGAAGCATGGATGTTCCATGTTCTGCGAAACGCAGGAACTGCTTCAGTCCGAGCACGCCTTCTGCCTGCGTACGACGCTCGTCAATCTGCTCTGGACGCAACGTGGAGAACACCTTCATCTCATAACGGGCACGACTGACTGCCACATTCAAACGCCGTTCACCACCAATCTTGTTCAAGGGTCCGAAGTTCATCGATAGTTTCCCATCCTTATCAGGGCCATAACCCACGCTGAAAAGAATAACGTCTCGCTCGTCGCCTTGCACATTCTCCAAGTTCTTGATGAAGAGTGGTTCTTCAGCCTCCATGTTCTGTTGTTCCAAGTCGGGATGCTGAGCCAATGCCTCGCTGAGCAAATCTTCTATCAAGTCACTTTGTGTCTTCGAGAAAGCCACGATACCAATACTCCTCGAGGGATTGTTTTGCAGGCGCTGCAATGTTTCTGCCACAATCGCCTCGGCCTCAGCCCGATTAGTGCGCGTTTTGCCAAAATCATAGAACCCCTCTATGTGCTGCAACGTCACATGCGGCACCATATCATCAGCCGACGGGAAGGTGGTGAGTCGCCCGTCATAATAATTCTGATTACTGAACGCTATCAGACTCTCGTGCTTCGAACGGTAGTGCCAACCTAAATAGCGCGATGGCATGCTGAGCGAGATGCAGTCGTCGAGGATACTCTCCAGATCATCCATATCGGCCTCATCATCATCAGTTGTGTTAGCAGAGAAGAAACTCGTAGGTGGCATCTGCTTCGAATCGCCCACCACAATGACAGCCTTACCACGACAGATGGCTCCAACAGCCTCACTCGTGGGCATCTGCGAAGCCTCGTCGAACACCACAAGATCGAACTTCGGACCATTGATGTCAATATATTGCGCCACGCTGAGCGGGCTCATCAGCATCACAGGACACAGTTTGGGCAAGAGCACAGGCATCTGATCAATGATATTACGAATGGTAGTGCCACGTCCCTTGTTACCGATGCGTTTTCTCAGCAGCGTCAGTTCACTGCTTATTTCAGGGTCACGATCGCCTACAGGCACTTGTGCTGACAGTCGCGCAACCAATTCCTCACGTGTCAGTTGCTGGAACTCGCTCGTCAACTCACGATAACGGTCAATGGTCTGCTCAAGGCCTGCACTATCCGTCTGACGCATAGCCACAGCACACTGCTCCCACAGCGGCAACAGGTCAATATTCTTCTGCCATCGCTCGGCAGCAGCACTCAGAGCATCAAGGTCGTCGAGCAGATCATTACTGACATCAGCCAGAGCGGCAAACTTACGCCACTTATAATCAGCTTCTAACAGTTGTCTTGATGTCTTATTGAAGTATGACATCTGCCGCCCACGCTCCAATTGTTTCTTTACACCATCGATAATCTGGGGCAACAGCGGCAATTGCTTTTCAAGGGTGTCACCTATGATATATGATGACACCTTCGACTGCGGACGCTGCCGTGGCATCAGTCCACTGAGCGGATGGCCGCCACGTTCAGTACTCAGTGTCAGATAGCGGTTGATGGCATCATAGAGCGAGGTACCATCTGCCTGTTTCTGATGTAGGGCATCAATATATTGAATAAGTTGCAACCGTTGCTGAAACAGTTGGTCTGCCACCCTTTGGAAACCTTCTGGCGCATTGGCTCCAACCGCATCGATAGCCTGCTGCATCTGGCGTAGGAAATGCTGTTTATCCACCTTGTTGGAATGTAGTTCCAGACAGAAGGGGGCCAGTCCAATCTTTGCTAATCGTGACTGCACCACATCGAGGGCCGCCTTCTTCTCTGCCACGAAGAGTACACGTTTCTGATGGTAGAGCGCATTGGCAATGATATTGGTAATGGTCTGGCTCTTACCTGTTCCAGGAGGACCGAAAAGGATAAAGGAACGTCCTTGTTCCGATTCAACCACAGCCTCCAACTGTGACGAATCGATGTCTACTGGCAGTGCCATCTTCTCTGGTCTCATGGTGGCGTCCAACTGTCGTGCATCAACAGACTCTCCCTCATCGGGCATCATGAGCCGCCCCTCCACCAAAGAACTGATGATGGGACTTTCCATCACGGCTGCCCCATGACTATGAATATCATTCCACATGACGAACTTCGAGAACGAGAAGATGCCAAGCACAGAGTCTTCGACGACACTCCATTCTGTTTGTTCCTTGACGGCCTCACGTACCAGATGGAGTACCAAGCTCACATCAATGCCGTGGGCATCCTTTGGTAATGGATTGACACCCTCCACATCTATATCAAACTGCTGTTTGAGCATCTCCATCAGCGTGACATTAAGCATCACTTCTTCGTCACGTTCACGAATGGAATATGCCCCCTTCTTCATGGGTACTATCTCAACAGGTACCAACAGAATAGGTGCAGCATACTGACGCCCCCCACTTCGCTCGTTCCGTTGTAACGTTCCAAGTGTCAGAAACAGCGTATTGACACCACTCTCTTCTAAATTGGTACGTACAGCGCGATAGATTCCCTTCAATTCTACCTTTTCCAGCACGAATTCTTTACCTTGATCCAGCTCGTCCTCCAAGGTCGCAATGTCGCTTGGTAATTGTGCGCTCGGCTCTGCCGCTTTGCTCTGCAAAGAACTATGAACTATGAACTGTGAACTATGAATTGGTAAGGCATTCTTACCCAATTTCATATTGAGCAGATTGTTGCGCAGGCTCAAGTCGAGCAATTTCCTTTCCCACAGACGTAACTTAATAGCCGTTTCCTGCTGTCCGTCACCATCCTTTTGGGGAATCATTTTCTCAGCCTCTGCTAATGCTTCCTTCGCAGACCGCAACAAAGCTGCCAAGCGTACTTGTTCGCTTGGTGCCAATCCAAGACTCTGAGCCTCCTGTTCCATCTGTGCCGTCTGTTTCAGACAGGCCGCCAATTGTTGCTTAATCAGCATGATCTTCCCTTTTCTTTATTTTATTCCTTTAATCCCAATTCACGCTCTGCCACATCTATGCAGAATGCAACGGCTCGGTAGTTCTCTGCATAGTCGTAGCTGAAGTAGAGGTCACAGTCCTCAACAATCTCGCCTTCGTCATCGTCATAGTAGGCAGTGATGACAATCTCTCCATCTTCTAAACGGAAACGGATGCCTATGATCTCACTTGTCTGATAGGCAAAGTCATCGTAGCGGATAACGTGGAACTGCGACTCTTGGAACTCCTCGTATGCATCTTCATCTTCATCGCTATCGGGCACCTCGTCACTCGTCCAGCCGAAGTCTTCCTCATGTTCTTCTGCTGCTATCTGAGATAGTGTCTTTAAACGCTCTTGTGCCTTCTCAATGAAGAGTCTTCGGGCATCGTCAATATTATTACAAAGTCGGTTCAGTTCTTCTGGGTCGTAGTCTGTGGCAACGGTATCTTCTGTATCAGAGCTTTCATCGAGCTCATTATCAGCATCCTCATTTTGAAAACGGAATCCGCACTCTGGGCAGAACTTAGCATCCGCTGCCACTTTGTTGCCACACTCAGGGCAGAACTTCTTTTCTTCAGTTTCAGCTGAACTGAACATATTGCCCGCAGGCTGGTCACTCACTCCAAACCTTGACAACTGGTCGTCAAGATTATTCTGTAGATTGTTTAGATATTCGTCGATATTCATATTTTTGTTTGTTTTTATAGTTGCCAATTCTTAACCATATTGTCAATTTTCTGATATAATAGAACAGACGTCATTTCTGTTTCACCAATATTATTTGGAAGATCGTTCAGACAAATGCCATCTACGATGAAATGCGTTCTGCCTTGGGACAATCCGTAGAGAGTTTCAGAAAACCAGTCTTGCTTGTCTATAGGATGTGTCTCCAAGGGATATAACAACCCTCCAAGAACAACTTCCGAATTGTCCAGACTTGCATAATACTGAATGTAGCTATGAATTTGGAAGAAGTCTGTTCTGTCAACGTCATCTTTCCTTCCTCTCATCCGCTTATATTTGGCATCGAGGACAATATATTGATTCTTTCCGTTAGCTACGCGATGGAAAAGCAAGTCGGGAATCAGTCTCCGTTTATAGAATTGCTCGTCATAAACATGCGTCTCGCAATCGGATTGTGCAACAACTTGCCACCCACCATAATCTTCTCGGGCTAAAACATCGCCTAAAGTCTTTCTCAAAAATGATTCCCATATCTCAGCCATATCAAGGAACAAACTATTTCCCTTTAGATCCTCTGTGTATGTCATGCTGAACGCATGCTGCTTTACGATTTGCCAAGAGAAGTCTGTCAGCGGTTCCCAACTCTGGAAGATTCGTTTATACCGGATCTTTTTGTATTCATTCTCACTGACGGCGCACTCCTGTCCATGATAGCATGTATAAAGAGTATCCAATGAGTTTTGTATTTGGGGAGGAATAATGGATTTGCTGATACCTCCTTTTGCCAAAATGGAATATGCCTTATATACTATCTTGCAGATAGCATCATCAACCTCCTTTTCCCTGTATTCAGAAACGACCTGCCCTTTGGTAATATATGGCCAAATTGTCTTACGTACATTTAAATGCCCTCTTATCTGTATGCCCTGCTGCTGATGTCTTGAAGTGATGCGAGGCAAACCATATTTGTCAGCGGCTACGAATTTCTGAATCCAAAGATAGCGGACAATTAGTTTGACAATCTCATTCCAGTCATTTCCACTTCGTTGTTTGTTGTCACTTGGCGCATACCTGAAATGGCATACATCGTGGAGCATCGCCAAAAGACAGTTCTCGCCAAAGCGCGGTTTAATCGTTATTTTGGTGTTGTCAATAACGGCTTCTCCGATATATCTTCCAGCCTGCCATACACGAGCAGACGAGCCATCGGTAAACGTAAAGGGCTTGGTTTCAAAAGGACTATAGGCAATCTTGCTGTCGGCATCGTTGTTGTAACGATTGTCAATTGGTATGAAAAAACCGGCATCGTTGAGTTTTACCAACGCATCAGCCTTTTGGCTAAAGCTCACAGCATTAGCTGCCAGTTCTACTCCTTTTGAATAGAATGGCATACAGTCTTTTGCAATGAGATGTTTAGCCATAATCAGAATCGAGATACTGTATTATTTTCCGTAGTACCTGCTGCTACATTTATCAACAAACTTCTTCTTCTCGTCCCTGTCCATAGAGCCGCAGTAGGCTTCAATAGTGGGAAGAATACTTATCTGCCACAACATCTTTCTGGCTTGATTCCAGTTGTTGCCAGTTACATTGTTTTCTATCAGATTCTTGTAGAGATTGACAATCTCAGCGAAGAAAGCATGGCCAATATGATATTCCTTGCCCAGACTGCTTGCTATATAATTGTTGACTTCTGTACAACTATCTAAGAAGCACGTCACGTTATCGTTTTCTTTGTTCTTTACCTTTTCTTTTACTTTTTCTAACTTGTGTCTGACAATCGTTTCGAGCGTGTCTTCGTTGTAATCAACAAGTTCCCAAATAAAACGGCGTCGTAGGGCAAAGTCTAGTTGTTCCAACGAGAAGTCTATCTCATTCATGGTACCAATAAAGTATATGTTATCAGGAACATTTAGGACTAATCGTTTCTTTGAGTCATCAGGATCTGGCAATGTCAAGAAAACATCCGTATTGCGTTTCTCAATAGCTGTAAACAACTCTCCGAACACACGGGATACATCCACGCGGTTCATCTCATCAAGAATCACAATAAAAGGCATATCTTTGTTTGTTGATTCCTTCGTCTTTTCGATGATATCAAAGATAAAACCTTTCTTCGTAATTACACCCTTATCTTTGTCAATCACTTGGCCTGCAATGAAATCCTCATAGTTGTAGTTAATGTGCAACTGCAGATAGTAAATGTATTTGCTCAATGCCGAACCGCTCTGGATGGTTTCATCGTTGGCTTTGAGTATCTCCTTTATTAAAGATATTTCCTTACGCTTGCGCAAGGTATCACGTAGAAGAATCTCTTTCGCTAATTCTATAGCAGTATAGGTCTTGCCTGTTCCAGGAGGGCCATAGAGCACCATTGCCTTTTTGTATTCCAACAATTGTGCGCGTGACAACGAATCTCCATTGCTTTCGCCTTTCCAAAGTAAAGGGAGAGAATAACGATAGAATGAGTCCCCGTCGGTGAGAACCTCTTTTACAATCTCGTTATTTTGTCGTATGTCAAAGATGGCTTGGTCCACATCATTTGCAAGAATCTTTTTGTCATAAAATGCAGAAACAATTTTCTGTTTATCAACTGTCGTGGCTATAGGCTCATATCTATCAGGATCACAAAGATGAAGGAGCAAGTTTCTTATTCCGTCAGGCATAGATTCATTTCGTATGGGATCGTATGTCATCCCGTCATTGCTGTTGTCTGCTACTGAATCATTTGAGGAATTAATGATAGGCTTGCATATATTTTCGATTTCTTCTTTTGCTTTTTCTACAGATTCAACATTAAATATTCGCATGAGAACAAACAGGATAAAGCGGATGCCCTTGACCTTATATTGTACGTAACCAGAACCTGCACCAGCAACGGAACAGCTATCCATCTGACGGTATTTCTTTATTTCTGTTTTCCGCTCATCATTGGTTTTGCCAGCAAGTACCCACTGTGGCTTCCTGTTATTAGGGAATCCCCATAGCCACACGGCATGATTAAGTGTGCCTATATCTTCCGGCTTGACATCTTTGACGACATCAGCAAAAGGTTTATCTTTCTCCTTGTCATTTTCGCCCTTCTGCTTAGCTTCCACAAAAAAGCCGTAAAGACGCGCTAATGAGTCTATGGTAATTATGTCTTTGTCGGTAGCTTTTTCTAATACAAAAGACTGATGCGCTCCTTTGATGAATGTTCCAAGGAACGTTTCAAATAGCTTATAATCAAAAACTTTTATTTCCATATTATAAATTATATTTACTAAAGTTTCCCACCCTTTTGGAGTGGCCTAAATATTTGATTTTCAATTTATCTCATACTACGCGGCCTCCTCGTACTTTCCCAACGCTTCAGCCATGACAATGTACTTGTCAAGCATCTTCTCATTGCAGACGATGTTGGCAGACAGTTCTTCATAGGTGACTCCCAGCATATCCGCCAGTACATCGAGCAGCCGTTTGATGATGGCCAGCAGCCGTTGCCAGAGCGTGAGTGCCATCAGGTTTTGCCCTTTGCTCTTCGAACAAGGCTCCCATGGTCTCATAGTCGTTGAGCCGTTTGTCAAGGGCCAGTGCGATGTAGGTCATGTGGCAGAGCGTGCAGTCGGCAATCTGTCCGTCGAAGTCCCTTCCCTGATAGCGTCCGAGTCCGAGATACTGCTTGCTCTCTTTCGCCAGCACCTCTATGATCCACCTGATCTGGTAGGTCTCGAAACACTTGGTGATTCCCATTGCCAGGTCGGTGGTGACGATGATGTTCCAGTTCTGGTTGTGGCCGTACTTGATGAAGAAGATACGTACTATCTCCTTCCCCATGAAGCCGTTGACGATGAAGTAGCGGCTGTTGTACTTGGGCATCTTCTTTGCCTCAGTACGCTCATAGCGCGAGATCATCTCATATACGTTCTGATGGAACCCACGCACATAGTATCTCCTATTGTCCATCTTGCCCATACCGAGGAAATGCACGCTGCCGTCGCCTATGGCACGCACGGCATGTATGAATTCCTCGCAGGTGAACCAGCTGTCGCAAAGGGCGTATGCGGCACGGAGTCCTGCCTTCCATGCACGCTGCATCATGGCTGCTGCGCTATCGGTTTTCTTCATGTCCAGTTCCTTATGCCTTGCATGGTCGGGATTTTTTTCATCACGCTTCTTGGAGAACTGCCCCTCACGCTCATCCTCGCTTAGGCCGTAGTTGTTCTCCTTGCCCTTCTCGCGGTGCAGGGAGAAGTCTACGGATATCGTGGTACGTCCGTCGAAATAAGCCAATATCAGTTCCTTAAACCCAAGCACGCACTTGTGCCTCACATGGTCGAAGACACGGCTGATACCCTCTATCGACACGCCCGTCTTTTCCAGTGTCGTGTCATCGATGATGTAGCAGCGGGGCTGCTCCGTCTCCTCAGCATGCTCCTTGCGCAGGATGGCGAAAAAGCGGACGCACATACGCAACAGCAGGCAGCGCCAGTCCATCGTCTCACGGTTAAGCATGCGATAGTAGCAGTTCTTGCCGGTCTCGACCAAGGCATGGAAGTCCTTGCGGTACATGCCAAAGACGCTTTCGCCGTTGAAGCGGAACAGGCACAATGAGATGATCAGCTGCAGGGCAGACACACCCTGTTGCTTCTCCAAACCGAACCGACGAAGGGCCTGAGACAGGCCAAAACGACCAAAGGTGGATAAAATATCGTGGTTCACACGCTCTTTTTCGCTCAAAAGCTTGTACATCTCGTGGATTTTCTCTAATTTTGCAGTCATAACAGAAGTCTTGAAGCGTTTCGCATTTGTTTTGTTTAGCGACTACAAATTTACGAAATTTTTCTCGATTTCTGTTTTGTT
>Ga0247611_10008487_pt1 | contig 12646 bp, 12 predicted proteins | sample 177DNAGHGhighgp2_FD_192422 | JGI IMG/M metagenome (GOLD analysis project Ga0247611, IMG submission 192422) | Sheep rumen microbial communities from Palmerston North, Manawatu-Wanganui, New Zealand - 1770 DNA GHGhigh gp2 | ecosystem: Host-associated > Mammals > Digestive system > Stomach > Rumen... | reverse complement strand
AAAAGAACTTAAATAATGACAAGACAATCTTTTGGTGAGAAGAGTCTCACATTATGATCATTTAAGAGCGTTCTTCGTGAGAGGAGCGCTCTTTATTTAATTACGGAATAAATCTGCTGTCTTACCCTGAAAAATGTTTTTCTGGGTAAGATAATATCAACTGCGTTTCTCCTTGATGATACCATGCCGATAGGCATAGAGCAGATCTTTTAGTTCGGCTATCTGACATCGCAGTTCAGCACCCTTGTCTGTGTCTGCCACATGCATGCGGTGGGCCGACATCTCCACTATCAGGGTGGACGATTTGATGTCCGTACCTCGCAAGATGGCATCCTGGGCACTGGTAAACGGTTCGTGCTGTACCAGGACGAAACCTCGGCTATGATAGACCAGAGTGTAGCCGGCAATACCAGTCTCACTATGATAGGCCTCTGAGAAACCACCGTCGATAACCATGAGTTTACCACCCGCCTTAATGGGGTTCTCGCCGTTGGAGGCATGCACGGGCACATGACCATTAATAATATGACGGTTGGCTCCTGTCACCTCAAAGGCATCAAGAATACGGTCGCACACGTCTTCAGAATTACGCAACTTGAAATAGTTACCTTTTTCCTCCTGATAAGTTGTCTTGTCCGTGAGAAAATAGCGCTCGAAAGTGGCCATCTTTGACTTATCAAACAGGGGAGAGTCCTTGCCACACCACAGGTAGAGGAAATAATCGCGAGCATAGTCCTTCAGATCGACGGGGGTGTCACCTTGGAAAGCAGCACGCACCAGTTGACCAATATACGACATCAGTTCCTTGCCAGCATAGGATTTTCCCAGAATCTCCACATTTTTCAAGGTTCCATCGGCGTTGAGAGGGATGGAAGCATGGAACAAGAGGTTCTGGTTGCATATGGTGTACATGCAGCCATGACTCAAGATGGTGCGGATATGCTTGCGGAGTTTCTCGGATACACGGAAAGAATGGTGCAATTTCTTCATCAGAGCATCTTCCTCAGGAGTTAAGACAGAGGGATGATCAGCCGAAACGGTAGGAAATTGGCACGATTTCATGGCATATTCCTTTCCACCAATAGTGCAGGTATGTTTGTTAAAATCGATATGTTCCAAGAGATTACGATCTGACATCTGCCACTCAGGACGACGGTTGAAGATGGCAGCCTCAGTCTTGAACTGAATCACAGCGATGGCTTTATGCATCTTGGCAATCAGTTGGCGAGTCTTCTCGTCAAGGCGACCGTCGTCCTTCAGGAGTTTGGGAATAAACTCTTCGCAAGGGTCGTCACCATAGACTTCCAGGGCGAAAGTAGCCAAGGGTACCAGGTTAATACCATAACCTTCCTCCAGCGTGGCCAGATTGGCGTAGCGCAGACTGAGACGCAGCACATTACAGATGCAGGCGTCATTACCTGCTGCTGCTCCCATCCAGAGAATATCGTGGTTGCCCCATTGGATATCCCATGAATGATACTGGCGCAGCGTGTCCAAGATGATATGGGCACCAGGGCCGCGATCGTAGATATCGCCCAAGATATGAAGCTGATCGATGGCCAGGCGCTGAATTACATTACAGATGGCCACGATGAAATCATCGGCTCTGCCTGTAGAGATGATGGTATCCACGATGACAGCCACATAAGCCGCCTTATCCTGGTCATCAGTACTTTCGTGGAGCAGTTCCTCGATGATATACGAGAACTCCTCAGGCAAGTTCTTGCGTACCTTGGAACGAGTGTATTTGCTGGACACATCACGGCAGACACGTACAAGTTGGTGAATAGTGATGCGGTACCAGTCATCCAAATCTTCTTCTGCAGCCTTGATAAGTTCCAACTTCTGCTCTGGGTAGTATATCAGCGTACACAATTCCTTTTTCTCACTTTCACGAATGGTAGTACCGAAAATCTCGCCCACCTTACGCTTGATATTACCCGAGGCATTTTTCAGGACATGAATAAAAGCTTCATGTTCACCGTGAAGGTCGGCAAGAAAATGCTCCGTGCTTTTAGGTAGATTGAGTATCGCCTCAAGATTGATGATTTCGCTGGCTGCGTCTGCAACCGTAGGGTATGAGTTTGATAGTAGATTGAGATAACGTAAATCGGTGTTCATAGTCTTAAATGGTTTTGAAGGTCTGCCCGAAGTTTTTTGGTGAGACTATTGTTTTCTGGTGCACAGGGAAAGAAGCCCTCATCCAGATGTAGTTGTTCTTTAATAATTTGTAATACACTTACAAACAGTTCATTATAATCATTCTCTTCAACCTTATCAAGAAGCTCTTCATCATCGTGACTGTCACTTATCAATGCCTGATAGATATTGACAAGGCGGATGAAGGTAATACCATGACGATGGATATCATCGAGCATATTAACGATATTAGCGCCTTCTGTGCTCGATGGAATGGCGTAGTTTTCAGGCAGATAGCACTCAAATGGTTCATGAGGCAGCGGTGTCATTCCTAAGACAGAAAGTCCTTTATCAAGCAGAGGACAGATGCCTTCAAGCGAGGCAAAGATAAAAAGCTGGCGTGGCTGGGTTATCGATGGAATGGGAATTTCATGTTCCACCCACCGTTTATCACCATGAATACCGGCCTTCAGAATGACGGGTAGCGATGTCTTCGTGGCCTCGTCGAATAAGTCGTAAGGGCAAGAATTCATCACTTTCTGATATACCTTCATCATTTTTTTTGCCGTTTCATCGATATCCACCTGTTTGGTGACCAGAGGATTCATTATAACCTCGATGCGCTTGCCACCTAGATCACGTAAGGCATCAGCTTCCAGGTGACTTCTCGCTATCACAGCATAGCAATCGTCAAACGACGACTGCAGACCGTTGGGCGAAACCACCCACCTGGCATCCGCATGTCTTTTAATATCCACAGAGCCATGCTGATGGATGATGTCTGGCTGCCATTCACGGCACAGACGCTTGAATTCATCAGCATTGTTCGTTGCTTTCGACTCGATTCTATCCATCAGAAGATGGATGAATCGAGTCGTCAACGAATCATTCTTTGGATAAACATGCAGGACTTTTATCATAGGTCATCGCTTGTGTATGCCTGAGGAAGCTGTCGACAGTTATACTGTGATGCCATAATCTCACCATAGGCACCCGCAGAACGCAGGGCAATGAGATCACCTCGCTTTGCCTTGTTCAGATCTATCTGTTTGGCGAAGACATCGCTGGACTCACAGATAGGACCCACCACGTCGTAGGTCTCCATAGGTTCATCACTTGATATGTTCTCAATCTTATGATAAGCCTGATAGAGGGCAGGACGTATCAGGTCTGTCATGCCAGCATCAACAATACAGAATTTCTTCTTGGAACCCTCTTTAATATATAAGGTACGCGCGAGGAGACTACCCATCTGAGCCACGACAGCACGTCCCAACTCGAAATGCAGCTCCTGTCCGGGACGAAGCTTCAGCTTCGTGGCATAGGTATCAAAGTAAGACTTGAAATCAGGGATAGGCAGTCTATTGGGATGCTGATAGTCAACACCAAGACCACCGCCCACATTAATACTCTTGACGATGATACGATGGGCTTCCAACTGATTCTGCAACTCATTGATACGGTTGCAAAGTGCCTGGAAGTCGGCCATGTCCAGAATCTGTGAACCGATATGGAAATGCAAGCCAATGAATCGGATATGCTTCATGGATAAAGCCAGCTCTATGACATTCTCCATATCGCGCATGGCAATACCGAACTTGTTTTCTGCCAGACCGGTAGTGATATTGGCATGGGTATGAGCACCCACGTCAGGATTGATGCGGAAAGCCACCTGGGCTATCGTGTTCTGCTGAGCAGCAAGTTCATTGATGACCTCCAACTCAGGGATGCTCTCCACATTAAAACAGTGGATACCTGCTTTCAGACCAAGGTTAATTTCCCAATCACTTTTACCAACTCCTGCAAACACGATCTTTTCTGCAGAGAAACCAGCTTTCAAAGCTGCCTCTATCTCACCGCCACTAACACAATCTACTCCCAGACCGGCCTGCCTGATGGTGCGAAGCACACTTGGGTTGGCATTGGCCTTTACGGCATAATGCACGATGAAACCCTCGTGCTTGCCAGCTTCCTGATTGATGGTAGCCAGCGTGGCACGCAGCAAGTCCATATCGTAATAGTAGAAGGGTGTTCTTAGTGACTGAAACTTCTCTATAGGAAATATACCTTTCATCTGTGATAACGGGATTTTAATGGAAGAGACTATCACTCAGATTCTGGAGGGCACGTTTCTTGTCCTCCTCACGAATCAGGAATGAGATATTATAGTTGCTGCCACCATAGGAAATCATGCGTACGGGGATATCCTTCATGGCGTCCATCACCTTAGTCTCGAAACCGATATTTGACCAATCGAGGTCGCCAACGACACAGATGATGCACATATTAGTATCTACTGTCACGGTACCGTATTTTTTCAGCTCATCCATGATGCCGCCTAAGTTAGACGAATTGTCAATACTCATAGACACGCCAACCTCAGAAGTACATACCATATCGATAGGCGTCTGATAGCTCTCGAAAATCTCAAAGACCTTGCGCAGGAAACCGGTAGCCAGCAGCATGCGTGACGACTTAATCTTGATGGCCGTGATATTGTCCTTAGCGGCAACGGCCTTGATCTTACCATACTCAGTAGCGTTGGAGATGGTGGTACCCTCAGCATCGGGATCCATTGTATTGAGCAGACGTACGGGGATGCCAGCATACTTGGCAGGCTGCACGCAGGTGGGGTGGAGAATCTTGGCGCCAAAATAGGCCAGCTCGGCAGCTTCCTCGAAATGCAGCTGGTGAACAGGCTCAGTCTTATCGACCACACGCGGATCATTATTGTGCATACCGTCAATATCCGTCCAGATCTGAATCTCGTCAGCATTCAGGGCTGCGCCAATCAGAGAAGCAGTATAGTCGGAACCGCCACGCTGCAAGTTGTCTATCTCGCCATAGGCATTACGGCAGATAAAGCCCTGGGTGACATATACCTGTGCACCGGCATGCTGCTCCATCAGCGCACCCAGTTTCTCCTTGATATAAACAGGATCGGGTTCGGCATTCTTGTCGGTACGCATGAAGTCGAGCGCATTAAGCAGCACGGCATTGATACCATTCTCCTTCATATAGTTCACAACCATATTCGTGGACATCATCTCGCCCTGAGCCACAATACTCTTCTCCTCAAACGAAGTAAACAATTCCTTCGTGAAAGAACGCAGATAGTCGAACTCCTCGTTCAAAAACTCTTTGGTCTGCGCCTGATATTCCTCAGTGGTGTAGAGCTCTGGCAGATGACGATAGTATTTCTGTTCCAGCGCATTGATAACCTCATTTGCTCCGTCAGGATTCTTCTTGTAGAGATAGTCTGAAATCTCAACGAGGGAATTGGTAGTACCAGACATAGCTGAAAGTACCACAAACACGGGCTCACCAGACTTAGTAACCAGGGCGGTTACCTCTTTCATTCTCTGTGGGGTACCAACTGAGGTACCACCGAATTTCATGACTTTCATAAGTATATATTTTTGATGTTTATGATTCAGTTATTCATCATCCTCAATCTTCATCTTGTTGAAGTCGTTGGTGACCTCTTCGAGATGCTCGTTGAAGCAACGATACACGATGCCAGGATACTTATCGAGAAGTGGCATGTTGTGTGTTGACATGATGACAGCCGTTCCCGTCTGACATATCTGTCGCATCAGCTGCATGATACCGTCGGCCGTCTCGGGGTCGAGGTTGGCCGTTGGCTCGTCGGCCACAATCAGCTTCGGCGAATTCAGAATGGCACGGGCTATGGCGACACGCTGTTTCTCGCCCCCCGACAGTTCATGAGGCATCTTGTCTATCTTGTCTGCCATGCCTACATCACTAAGCACCTGCTCGATGCGCTTCTGAATCTCGGTCTTGTCCTTCCAGCCGGTGGCTTTCAGTACAAACTGTAAGTTCTTGCGCACACTTCTGTCAGCAAGCAGTTGGAAGTCCTGGAATACGACACCTAGCTGACGGCGGACGGAAGGCACCTGTTTGAGTTTCAAGGTCAGCATATCCTGGTCTAACACCTTTGCCTCTTCGCCTTCGTCAATGAACAGTTCGGCATAGATAGTCTTGAGTAGCGAACTCTTGCCAGAGCCCACCTTACCTATTATATATACAAACTCTCCATTGTTGACGTGGAAGTCAACATCCCGCAGAACAGGAATACCATCCTTCTGGCAAATTGTCACATTCTTGTATTCTATCACCATCTGTTTACAGATTTATTTTTTCAATCCAGACCTGTTATTTCATCTCTCCGGCAGCCTTGGCCTTGCGACGCTGAGCATCCCATTCGGGATCATGACGGCGATGCAGCTCCTCTGCGATATCCTCGATGCGTAAGCCTTTGCTGGTCAAGAGAACCAGCAGGTGATAAATCATATCTGAAGCCTCATAGACCAGATGCTCATCATCACCATTTGTGGCCTCGATAACCGTTTCGAGCGCTTCTTCACCCACTTTCTGGGCCATCTTGTTCACACCGTCGCGAAAGAGCTTGGTAGTATAGCTACCCTCAGGCATCTCCTGATAACGCTTCTCGATGAAGTCCTGCAGTTCAGACAGAAAACTGATAGCGGGCTTCGTGTTGGTCTCGCCCCAGCAGGTGTCCGTTCCCTTATGACAGGTAGGACCGATAGGGTGCACCTTTACAAGCAGAGTGTCGTTGTCGCAGTCTATATCCATACTAACCAGATTCAGGAAGTTACCACTAGTCTCGCCCTTGGTCCAAAGAGTCTGACGGGTGCGGCTCCAAAATGTCACCTTACCTGTCTCTACTGTCTTATTGTAGGCCTCCTGATTCATGAAGCCCAGCATCAGCACATTTTTTGTGTCTGCATCTTGTATAATGGCTGGCACCAAGCCGCCCATCTTCTCAAAATCTATTGTCATAGTCTTACGTTTATTCCTTCTTGTGTCAAATATTGCTTTAATTCAGGAATGGGTATCTCTCCAAAATGGAAGACGCTTGCTGCCAGGGCAGCATCAGCATGTCCCTGCATAAACACATCCCTGAAATGTTCTTTCTTGCCTGCACCACCACTGGCGATAATGGGAATATTCAGGTTGTCGGCCAATTCGGCAAGCGCCTCGTTGGCATAGCCATTCTTCACGCCGTCGTGGTTCATGCTGGTAAACAGAATCTCGCCCGCACCACGTTCCTGCACCTCGTGTGCCCATTCAAACAGGCCACGTTCGGTACGCTCACGTCCGCCTTTCAGGTAGCAATGCCAGAGGTCATGAGTAGGCGTGCCAGCAGGAATTCCGTCAGCATCCAGTCGGGCATCGATAGCGACAACACATACTTGAGAGCCAAAGCGGTTGGCCACCTCCTCAATCAGATGTGGATTGCGCAAGGCCGCACTATTGATGCTTACCTTGTCGGCACCGGCATACAGCATACGCTCTACGTCTGCCAGTTCGTTGATACCACCGCCAACGGTAAACGGTATATTCAGTTGCTGGGCCACCTTAGTGACCATCTCCGTGAAGGTCTTACGACCCTCAAAACTTGCCGTGATGTCCAGAAACACTAATTCGTCGGCACCAGCCTGACTATATGCCTTGCCGAGTTCTACAGGATCGCCCGCACTTCTCAGTTGCACAAAATTGATTCCCTTGACGGTCTCACCGTCCTTAACATCTAAGCAAGGGATGATGCGTTTTGCCAGTCCCATAGTTCTTTCAAATTGATTTTTCCTTCATAAATGGCTTTTCCAAAGACCACAGAGGGGATGCCTGCAGCATCCAGTTCTTTAATATCATCTATTGAACTCACGCCACCGCTTGCAATGAGATGCAGATGGGGGTAGGTCTCCATCACCTCTTTATATAAAGGAGTGGCAGGTCCCGACAGGGTGCCGTCTTTCGAGATTTCCGTACACAGCACGTTCACGACGCCCATGTCCACATAATGCTTCAGGAATGGCAGAAGCTCTTGCTCCGAGTCCTCCTTCCAACCGTTGATGCTGATACGACCGTTGCGTACATCAGCCCCCAGGATGATGCGCTCCGGACCATATTTCACCAGCCAGCGCTCCAAAAGTTCGGGGTGGGTGACAGCCACAGAGCCAATGGTCACCATAGCGGCGCCAGCCTCGAAAGCCTTACCTATGTCGTCGTCGGTCTTGATACCTCCGCCAAAGTCAATCTTCAGCGAGGTCTCGTCCGACAGCCGGCTAAGCACCTTACTGTTCACAATATGACGTGACTTCGCGCCATCCAGATCGACCACATGCAAACGTGTATAACCTATCTCTTCAAACTGGCGAGCCATGTCCAGAGGTTCGCCATATACAGTTTTCTGATCATAGTCGCCCTTGGTCAGTCTGACGCAATGTCCCTCGATAATATCTATTGCAGGAATCAGTTCTATCATAATTCTAAGAAATTTCTAATGATACGTTCACCTACACTACCACTTTTCTCCGGATGAAACTGCGTAGCATAGAAGTTGTCCTTGTGTAAGGCAGCAGAGTAGGGCAGTATGTAGTCAGCTGTGGCAATGGTTTCATCGCAAGCAGGCACATAGAAACTATGTACGAAATAGACAAACTGGCCCTCGACTCCTGCCATCAGCTTCGACTTCGTATCGTAAATCCTGTTCCACCCCATGCAAGGCACCTTATCCTCATGTCGAGTAGGAGAGAAACGCTTCACATCAACATCAAAAATCCCCAGGCAATCCACATCACCTTCTTCTGAATGGCGGCAGAGCAACTGCTGACCGATGCAGATACCCAATACAGGCTGGGTCAGAGAGCAGATAACCTTATCCAGCCCATGCTCACGCAGATAGGCCATCGCACCACTGGCTTCTCCCTGACCAGGAAAAAGCACGCGGTCGGCCTGTCGCAACTGCTGAGCATCATCAGTAAGGAGGGGCTCTACACCCAGTCGCTTCAAAGCGTTCATGACTGAGTAGATATTGCCTGCGTTATATTTAACGACTGCTACTTGCATATCTGTCAACTGAATATAATGGTTTTGTTCTTATAGGTAAGCACCTTACGCTGGATATGCTTGGAGACAGCCCTTGACAGCACAATCTTCTCCAAATCCTTACCCTTGAGCACCAGACTCTCGGGTGTATCCTTGTGCGTGATACGCGTCACATCCTGTTCGATGATAGGACCTGCATCCAGTTCGGCAGTGACGTAGTGGCTGGTAGCACCGATAATCTTCACGCCACGTTCCCATGCCTGATGATAGGGCTTGGCTCCAACGAAAGCAGGCAGGAACGAGTGGTGGATATTGATGATATGGTGCGGATAGGCGGCAATCATCTCGTCGCTGATAATCTGCATATAGCGAGCCAGCACTATAAAGGTAATGCCGTTTTCCTTGAGCAACTTCATCTCGGCAGCCTCAACCTCAGCCTTGTTAGAGTGATCTTTCTTGATAGACCATACATAATAGGGAATATCAAACTGCTCTGCTACATAGCGCAAATCCTCATGATTACTGATAATACAGGGAATGTCGCAGGCATACTCGCCTGCCTTCCATCGGGCCAGCAGATCATAGAGGCAATGACTCATCTTCGATACGAAAATGGCCATGCGGGGACGCTGGTCGCTGAAATACAAACTGAATTCTATCTGATAACGCTGTTTGTAGAGTGTCTCTATATATTCCTTAATTTTCTCACGTGGAATCAGGAAAGAGTCAAGTTCCCACTGAACACGCATAAAGAACATACCATCTTGATGGTCTACATACTGGTCTAAGTCAACAATGTTTCCCTTGTTGTCTGTAATGAATTTTGTGACTTCTGATATAATACCCTGTTGGTCCGGACAATGCAGAAGTAAAATTGCGGTTGGTTTCATTTCTGTCTTAAAAAATCTCTTTTTCAATGTGCAAAGATACAAAAAAATATCGTTTTTTACAGAGATTTGCGGACTTTTTTAATAATTCTGGCAAAAAGTTATTCGAGATTTGAAAAAAAATTGTATATTTGCAGAAAAATTAAGTGACATTCATTTGATTCGACTTAATCCAACTTATGAAGGATGCCGTTATGACGAAGTACAACATTATTGAAAAAACAGACAAAGAGGCCGCTTACCGCAGCTTAGTAAGCCCCGCATTGATGGATGAACTGAAGGAAAAAATCCTCAATGTCATTGTGATGCAGAAGAAGTACAAGGACAAGAATTATTCTGCCAAGCACTTGGCTATTGACCTTGGAACGAATACGCGTTACATTTCGGCCGTAGTGAACGTACGTTTTCACATGAATTACACATCATTTGTCAACAAGTATCGTATTGAAGAGGCCATGTCTATCCTCGTTGACAGGCGCTACCAGAACTTACGTATCGAAGAAGTAAGTGATATGGTGGGCTTTTCCAATAGACAGTCATTCTATGCGTCGTTCTACAAAATTACAGGTATAACACCTAAGGAATACAAGATGCAGCATCTTGCTGCTGTGGCTGCTGCGGCGGCAAAAAAGAAAAGCAAATGACACCTGTCTCCTTGAATTTTTGTGACGAGCGTTTCGCTGACTTGCAGATGTTGCGATACCGACTTAACGGTTTCGAGAAATTAACCCTCAATCAGAAACGTCTCGTCTACTTCCTCGTGAAAGCAACTCTGTATGGCAGAGACATTACGTTTGACCAGTTCGGAAAACACAACTTACGTATTCGCAAGACACTGGAGGTGATATATAGCGACCTTCGCATTCCCAGGGACAATGATGATTTCCGTGCATTGCAGGTATATCTGAAACGTGTCTGGTTCTCGAATGGTATCTATCACCATTATGGTTGTGAGAAATTCAAGCCAGGCTTCAGTGCCGATTACCTGAAGACGTGTATGAATATTGTTGATGCCCAGCGTCTGCCGTTAAGGGAAGGCCAGAGTGTCAACGATTTCTTTGAGGAGATAGCCCCTGTCATATTCGACGAAAAAGTGTTAACAAAGCGCGTCAATAAAGTTGACGGTGAGGATCTTGTGGCTACTTCTGCCTGCAATTTCTACCAGAATGTGACGCAGGAAGAGGCAGAGAGATACTATGCATCACTTAAACAATCCGACAATCCCGAACCTCCGTCCTACGGACTTAACACGACGCTGGTCAAGGAGGATGGCGTGATAAAAGAGGTGGTGTGGTCTGCCAATGGAAAATACGCCAACGCCATTCGACATATTATCTACTGGCTGAACAAGGCAGCTGAGGTTGCCGAGAACAATGGCCAGAAAGAGACCATCGAACTGCTGATTAAGTATTACGAGACGGGCGACCTGAAAATCTTTGATGAGTATTCTATCAAGTGGCTGCAGACAACGGGCACTAAGATTGATTTCATCAATGGTTTTATTGAAGTATATGGTGACCCTCTGGGACTCAAAGGTTCTTGGGAAGGTCTGGTAGAATATATCGACGAAGAGGCAACCTCGCGCACGCGTACCATTAGCAATAATGCACAGTGGTTCGAGGATCATTCGCCAGTAGATGCACGCTTCAAGAAAAAAGTGGTGAAGGGTGTGTCGGCAAACGTTATATGCGCTGCTATGCTAGGCGGCGACGAATATCCCTCTACGGCTATAGGCATCAACCTGCCAAATGCCGACTGGATCAGGGCTAACTATGGCTCTAAGAGTATCACCATCAGTAATATCACTGAGGCCTACAGTAAGGCGGCTCATGGCAATGGCTTCCGCGAGGAGTTCGTAAAAGACCCTCAGATACTTCAGCTCATAGACAAATATGGAGATGCGTGTGACGACCTGCATACAGACCTTCATGAGTGTCTGGGACACGGAAGCGGTCAACTGCTGCCTGGAACGGACCCCGATGCACTGAAAGCATATGGCAACACCATCGAGGAAGCCAGAGCAGACCTTTTCGGCCTCTATTATATGGCAGACAGTAAGCTTGTTGAGTTAGGCTTACTCCCTAATAATGAGGCATATAAGGCACATTACTTCACGTACATGTTGAACGGACTTCTTACACAGTTGGTACGCATCCAACCAGGACAGCAGATAGAGGAGGCCCACATGCGTAACCGTGCCTTAATCGCCAGATGGTGTCTTGCTCATGCCAAACACATGAGGCTGACACGCGAGAAGGGTTTTTACGAGTTGGTCATCGACGACTACGAGGAACTGAGAGGGCTCATTGCCCAATTGCTGGCCGAGATACAGCGCATCAAGAGTGAGGGCGACTTTACGGCTGCCCGCAAACTGGTCGAGGACTACGCCGTCCAGATAGACCTCGATATGCATCAGGAAATCCTGGAAAGATACAAGAAACTGAATCTGGCTCCATATAAAGGTTTTATCAACCCTTGGCTCCTGCCTGTTCTTGACGATAACGGCGAGATAGCGGATATTCAGGTGAACTATTCAGAATCCTACGACCATCAGATGATGCGCTACAGCACGGAATATGGTACACTGATATGAACACACAAGAACAAGTCAAGGAAATCAAACAGTCTTTCCGTCAGATGATGGATGGCTCTATCGCGCAGTCTATGCGCGACAAGGGGGTTAACTACCACCTGAATTGGGGAGCCACCTTGCCGCGCCTGAAAGAAAAGGCTGACGAGATAGGGAA
>Ga0247611_10008486_pt1 | contig 12647 bp, 8 predicted proteins | sample 177DNAGHGhighgp2_FD_192422 | JGI IMG/M metagenome (GOLD analysis project Ga0247611, IMG submission 192422) | Sheep rumen microbial communities from Palmerston North, Manawatu-Wanganui, New Zealand - 1770 DNA GHGhigh gp2 | ecosystem: Host-associated > Mammals > Digestive system > Stomach > Rumen ... | reverse complement strand
ATGTGCTTCCGGCTATAATAGTTCTTGCCCGCAATCTTGCAAATGGGTATGTTGTTCCTCTTGGCTGAAACGTAGAGCCAAGACTTCTTAACCTTGTAGGTTGCCATAACGTCCTCGCCAGAGATGTCAAGCACTGAAAACATGTAGGAATTGTCGTAATGCTGGGTACGGGTGGAACGTGGCTTGTTCGGAAATACTTGAAGAAGCACCTGGCCAGTCAAAGCATAGTGTACATTTGAGTAGAGGTATTTCCAAATGCCGAACTCCATTTCATCCCCACGCAATGATCATGTAAAGACATCCACCTCTTCACGGTCATTCCTTCAACTCCCTTCGCCCTGTTGTATCATCAAATGCGACAGGGCGAATCGTTTGTTTCGATTAACCGTTCAGCCACGACAGGCCGTTTGTATTGGCCATTGTGGCTAAGTGTGCGCATTGCTTAATCATGATGCAGCAATTGCTGCATCATCATCAAGCAATTGCTGCATCATCATCAAGCAAACAAAAAGATTAGGAATTTTGGGCTGAAAATTTGGATATGTCGGGCGGAATGATTACTTTTGCAGAGCGAAACGATTAATCAAAAACGATGTGACTATTAATCAAAAACGACGATGACAAATAATCAATAATTCAATGTCTATTAATCCAAAATTCTATGACGATTAGATTTACGATTGCAAAGCGCGGGTTGCTGTCCAAGGAGATGGAAGGGACCCGGACGGATGAAAGCATACAGGCTCAGGAAGAACAAGTGACGACGCTCAAAGATGCTGCCAGCCAGCATCTGTCGGATAAGCTGTGGCTGCGCAGCTTGCGGCCGCGGTTGGAGCACCGCCCTACGGTGGACGCCGTGGAGTTCCAGAACGGCAGTACGCGATTGCCGTCGGTGATGCCGACGAGCGATTTGCACTCAGCGTTGGGGCTCCTCCAGCGTGTGATGCTGCACGAAATGGAGAAAGGCAATGCCGTCAGCCTGCTCGGCATCGGCACCTTCCGCCTTTCGCTGAAAGGGGAGATAGAGGTTAAGGACGGATGCTATCATGGCCGCAACGTCCACGTGGACGATATCCTCTTCACGCCCGACCGCGAGCTACTGGACAAGGTTCGACACTTCGAGGTCGATCAGGTGCCTTACGGCCAGGTTTTTCACGTCGATGACGACGAGATCAACGCGCGCTTCACGGAGCTCTTTGCCAAGCAGGACACCATTACCCACCAGGATGTGCGTTATGCCTTCGAGCTGTCGCTGACGCGCAACCGCATCACCCCCCTCCTCCGCCGTCTCGTCCTTGAAGGACGCCTCATCCAAGTTGGCAGGGGTGCACAGACGCGCTATCGTGCTGCCGAAGGTCATTTCGGGAGGTAGGCGAGACAAGAGTGTGGCTGCAAGGTCCAGGTGTCAACGTCAACCTACGCTTGCAAGGACAAGGATGTTCACTTCTTCTTTGGTTCCAACTTATAGCGGAAAGTGAGACTGAGATAATGGTGCATGAAGTCCTCGCCGCTCTCGGTGTGGGTGGTAGCGGTGATGGCGGCACTGTAGTCGGTCTCCTGATTCAGCAGGTCACGACCTTCGAGGATGAGTTCACCGCGATTCTGCAGGCATTTCCAGCGGACTTCGGCATTGAGGACAAAGAGGTTGTTATTCATGCGTGGGACGAGGTAGCCGCGGTTGAGGGTAAAAGTGGGATTGAGCGATAATGTCCAACGGCCGAGGCGGTAGCGAAGATCCAGTTGAGTAGCGTAGCGATAGATGTTTTCCATGTTCTGCGCCGCTTCGCTGTAGGCATAACGTTCCCAGTTGAAATCGTGGAAGGAGGAGATAGTCAGATGGTCTATCTCATAGATGAGTCCCAGTTTCTCCCTCAGGTGCGAGGACTGCTGGCGGTTGTAGCTGATTCCTGTCTGCTCGTCCACCATCGTCAGCAGGCCGAAGGTGGCATTCCATTGTTCTGAGAGCGTGTTCTGGAACTGCAGGTTCTTGGCCAAGGAGCGGTCATAGGTGAGTGTTGCACCCCAGCTGCTGCCGCCCCTGACGTTCTGCTTCTGCGCCCGATAGGCGCCGGTGGTGCTGTTGTAGTGGAGCACGGTGGCGATGGGGTTGTAGGTCTTGGCATAGTTCACGCCTATGCCGAAGGCCTGAGTGGCGCGAGGGAGGAGGAAGTTATAGCGGAGGGAGGACGCGAGGGTGTGGTAGGTGCGCAGCGCGGGGTTGCCTTGGATGATGTAGAGGGGATTGGTGTCGTCGGTGAAGGAGAGGGCGTCGGTGAGCTGCGATGGAATCGCAGCAAAAGAAACGGAACCCTTCAAGGTCATTTGCTTACGGATTCGAAAGGTGATGTCGAGGGAGGGCTGAGGGAGGAGGAGGTTGCGGCAGGCCAAGGTGTCAAGGCGGCCGCGATGGTAAGAGGTGCGTTCATGGCGGTGCGTCAGAGTGAGGGCGGGCTTCAGCGTGAACTTTCGGAGAGTAAGGTTTACGTCTGAACGGAATTCATTGAGCCATTGGTCATCGACTCTGTGGAAGCTGTTACCTGTGTCAATCTCGTCGGCCCGCCAGCGTTGTTCATCACGGTAGCTGTGGTCGAAGGCTGTTTTCCAATTGGCGTGGAACATGGCCTGCTTGGTGAAAGCATGACTGAGGGCAAACTGCACAGCGGCGGCCAGGTGGCGATGGGGAGCCTCGTAGCTTTGGCGGTCGATGATGGGGGACGGGTAGGAGGACTCGGCGGGAACGCTCAGCCCCAAGGGACGCTTCACACTTGAAGAACCGCCGAGCGCACTGAAGGCGGAAGGATGCAGGTAGCTGTATTCGCCCAGGGAGTTGCCATGCGCTTTCGCGTCTGAATAGTTGATATTCACCTTGGCGCCGAGAGCACCCTTGGGGGTGTAATGGGTCAGATGCGCTTCAGCGGAAGTCGCCAGCCCTCGAGAAAAGTCGAGGGAATGGTAACGCTGGGTGTTGATGGGAACGGAGTTTTCATACGTTTGAAGTTCCTTGCTGTTGCTCGTCTCGGCTCCCGTATATTCGGCATGGGCCGTGAGGAAGAGCGTGTTCTTGGGACTCAGATTGATGAATGCCGTGAGGTCGAGGGGTGTCTTGAGCTGATGGTCACGACTGCTCCGCTTGCTCTTTGTCCACGTGGGTGAGGTGCCAGGTAGGAAGGTTTCCGTGCTCTGCCAACTACTCCGCGGGCTGTCGGTGTGGTTAGCGCTGGCCGAAATAGACCAGTAGTTCTCTCGCTTGGCCTTGAAGTCAGACTTCCAAACGTGCGTGTAGCCGGCAGCACCCATCTGCTGCCGCACGGCCATGCCTCCGCTCTGCGAAGCCCAACTGCCTATGGTCTTGGCCATAGTAGCCTTCGGCTCATCGCCCACACGCCCGAAGAGCATGAAGGGATCACTGTCGCTCAGGCGCATGCCGTCAATCTCGGCACCATAATTCTTGCGGCTATAGGCCGTTGCCTCGGCACTGCCATACCATTTGTCCATGAACCCGGGTTTGATGGTCACGTCGAGTACCTGCTGTTGGTTGCCATCGGCCACGCCCGTTCGCTCTTCCAGCTCGCTCTTGCGCTCATAGGCTTTCGCCTCGGCCACCGCCTCCACAGGCAGTCGTCGCAGCAATAAGTCCTCGCTGAGGGCTTCCTTGCCGTTCATCATGATGCGCAGGGGCTCGCCGTTCCAGAGCAAGCGCCCGTCCTTGATGCTGACGCCAGGCAGCTTCAGCACGAAGTCCAGCAGGCGGTCGCCGCTCTGCAGTTGGAAGGCATCGGGGTTGAAAACGACCGTGTCGCCGCGCATGTAGAAGCGTCGCTGCTGCCCTCGCACCAGCACCTCACGCATCAGTTCCTCGCTGGGCTGCAGGCGGATGTCCTCGATGTGGATGGTGTCGCCCGAGTCGGAACCAACAAGTCGGAGCGTGCCCTGCTTGTAACCGAAGAAGTTGGCACGAATAGTGATGCGCGTCTGGCCGCTGCACGAGAAGTGGTAACGCCCGAGGCTGTCGGTGTGCAACACCGTATGGAAGGTGGCGAGGTCGGGAATCACCTCGGTCACATCCACCTTTGCGCCCTCCAACGCTTCGCCCGTCTCAGCGTCAAGGACACGCCCGTGGAGGACGTCGGCCCGTGTCGTCTGCATATTAATAATAAGGAATAAGAGAAACAGGACCTTTGCCTGCACGTTCGTTCTGCCAGTTGTTCTATTCATCGTTTTGCTGTTTTTGAGGTTTGACGGTGCAAAGGTACGGTAACCATTCAAAGCCTACAAGAGCATGCCATGGAAAACAGCGAATCATCCTTTTCGTTCTGACAATCAAACCCTTCCACCTCATCTTTCCACCATGTTTCCATCTAAGTTAGTGGAAAAAGGTATTAAACACATTAAGCCCCGCCACATCGTTATGATAGAGCGGGGCTTCTTTTATTCATTTATTCATTCTCCCTAATAGGCAGCTATCACCTGGTCGAAGGTCACACTGGGGTCAGTTACGCCGAAGCCTTCTTTCTTGAGTATCTGCTTGCGGTGCTGCACAGCAGAGACGGAGATGAGGTATATGGCTGAGAGGGCGGCGTTGGTCAACTTCAGGCGGGTGAGCATACAGAGACGGAAGTCTTCTTCGGTGAAGCTGGGGAACTGGTTGCGCAGGCGATTGACGAAACCGTTGTCGGCGGTGTCCAGGGTAGCTTCTATCTCGCGCCAGTTGCGGGCGTTGATGATGGTACGCTTGCCGGCTGTGGGTTCCAGCATGTCGAGAATCTCGCTTTTGTCCATGATGTGACCGCGCAGCATGGCAATCATGGCATCCTTCTGGCGAAGACGCTCGGCCAAGTGGGCCGCTTCGCGCTCATGGGCTGCGCGCTCTTCTTGACGAAGACGACGCTGGACGCGAAGGCGCAACCACAGGGCGATACCTACTGCCAAGGCCGCAAAGACAAGCGTCAGGATGAGGTACGTGAACATACGGAAACGCCAAGCTGTTGCTTGCCGCAAATAGCTGGGTGAGAGGATGGTGGCACGTCGGACGGCCATATCCCGTTCATCACGTTCCCAGGCGGTGTCGCGATAGCTCTCATCACGAGTGGAATCGGCGGGAAGGGAATAGACATCCTTCAGGAGAATGAACTGGCGGGTTTGGGTGTAGCCTATGGAGTGGACATCGCTGATGCCGCCTCGCCCCTGGGTTTGCTGAAGAAGGGTGTAAAGGGGAGCAAGGAGGGAGTCAGGAAGGGAGTGACGCGAGGACGAGGGACGCGACGGGGACGCTCGGCCCAAAAGGCCGCTTGACTCTTCAAGAACCGTCGCGTTCACTACATGGGAGGCGAGGCTGTCCATACGGAAAAGGCGGGAGGCAAGTTCGCGGAAGGGCTGGCGGTTGTTGGCCATGGCATCGAAGGCGTAGTCGCTGACAAGGCGGCGCAAGTTCTGGGCATTGTCGGGCGAACGGCGAAAAGCATCGAAGGCACGCAAGGTACAGATGAGAGGTTCGTTGGCGTTGATGGAACCATACCTACGGTGATAAGTGGCAAAGCGCTGATAGACACGGTAGGCCAGCGACCAATCCTCGGTCTGCTCGGCAGTGAAGCTGGCCAAGTGCAACAGGCGTTCGGGTTGCAACAAGGAGTCCGTAGGCGATGCGCCACGACTCAGCAACCAACAGCAACGACCGAAGCGATTGCGAGCCTCACGGCTGCCATCCACACCGCCACAGGTCACCTTGTCATAATACGTGTATGCTCTCACGAGAGCGGAATCGGAGCTGGAGGCAGAGTCAGCATACACGTAGCAATTGCGCAAGGGCTCGAAGCGCACATAATCATGATGCAGGCGCGCCACCCATGCCGTGTCGTTCAGTTCGAAGCGGCAGGCGGTGTCGCCGTTGGCACGAAGCCACTGTTCTTCATGCACCAAGGCACGCATAAGGAGGTAGTGAGCCTCGGCGCTCCCCGACAGTCGCGCAGAATCTACTTGTTCCAACAGACGAGCGGCGCTGTCTACATCCGCGAAGACCACGGCCTCGGCCTTATTGAGCAGACGACGCTGAGGCATGTCGCGAAAATACCATCCGACGAAGCCCACCACCATCAGGGCGAGCACGGCAAAGCACCTAACGTTTTTCTTCTTCATACACTTTCATTCGATTTTGCGCTGCAAAAGTACTACATAATGGTGGAACTGACAAGAGGAAGAGATGGAATTCAACATCTATACCTTTTCGGGCTCATTATCAAGACTAAAGGTTGGCCATTTCCACCTCCTTTCCACGCTCAAAGGTGGAAAAGTGCTCTTTACGCTCATCCTTTTAAGCCATCCGACAGACTCGATCAAGGCTTTCTTCCTTCAGAAAGGAAGTTCATCGGAGGGCGGGAGTACAGCCCGATAGAGGTTGCAGCCTATGAAGTTGCCGAGAACGATGGCAAGGTAGAAGAGAAGGATCTCCCCGAGGTGGGCAGCCCAGAAGTCGAGAGGGGCACAAAGGTAATAGAATGCGTCGGCGATGCAGTGAGGAAAGCCACACATGATGAACAGGGGAACGCCAAAGAGCAGCGGGAGGTTCTTACCCTGACGGGCAAAGGTGACGGCTGTAGTCATGATGAAACCGCAGCCGATGGCCAGCACGCCACCCTTCAACGGACCAACGGCCAGGCGCCCCTCGAGCACGCCCTGTGCCGTCGCCTGCAGGGGCATGGGGGAGCAGCGGGCAATAAGGGCTACGGCAAGACAACCGATGATATTACCGATTAAGATGAGGAGAAGGTCGCCGACCTCACCCTTACGGATGAAGCCTGCCGTGCCTGTGTAGAGCTTCAGGCTGTAGTGGACAACTGTGAGCAAGCCGAAGGCGAAGAGGACTGCGCCAACGATGCTCTTCTCGGCCAGGTAGCCGAAGCCTGCAATGCCTATGCAGACGCCTGCCAGAAAGGCAGAGCGCAAGAGTTGAGAGAGGGATGAGATTGTCATAATCAAATGGATGGGTTTGAGTTTTAATCGCTCATTTGTCGGTGCAAATATATAACTTTTTTTGCACAAGATATGTCTTTAGGCAAAGAAATAAGCCGCAAAAAAGGGAAATCGCAGTTTAATCTGTACATTATGTCCGAGAAAAGCGCAAGCATTTGAAACTTTTCAGTATCTTTGCCGACAAATGAATAGAGAACAAGCTATTTCAGCATTATCTTTGCATTAAATACGGGAAAGGGGTTGGGAAAACAGACGTTCGAGTGTCTTATAAGTAAAAAAGAGCCCAAGCGAATGAATGTTATCCCTGACATCAAGCAACTCTATGAACAGCACCACGAGGCGCTGCTCCGGTTGGCCCAGCGCCTATTGGGCGACGAGGAAGAGAGCCGCGACGTGGTGAGCGACGTCTTTGCCCGTCTGGCTGAGGGACAGCGCGCAGAGAGCCACGCCTATCTGTTCTCGGCCGTACGCAACCGCTGCCTGAACCTGCTGCGCCATAAGCGTCTGTCGGAACGGGTGCATCGGCTGTTGCCCATAGGCGAGGACGTGAGCGAGGAACTGCAGATCGCCGAGCCGAAGGACGAGATGGAAGCGATGCTGCAATTCATCGAGACGGAACTGACACCGCAGACGCGCGAGGTGGTGCGGCTGCGCTTCCGCGACCAGAAACGCTACCACGAGATTGCAGAGCAACTTGGCATAAGCGAGGCGGCCGTTTACAAGCACCTGGCTCAGGGCATTCGCAAACTCAAAGCACGCTTCAACCACTAATCCCTGACCCGATATGGATAAACTGGAACTCTTGCTCGACATGATCGAGCACCCTGAACGCTACACAGAGCAACAGATCAGCGAACTGCTGGCCGACGAGGAGATACGCAAGCACTATGACGTGATGGTGCAGCTGCGCGGAGCGTACCTTAAAAAGGAAGACCCACCCCTCACCCTCCCTCAAAGGGAGGGAGTGGTTACCTTTGAGGATGAAAGTACGCTGCCTTCAAAACATTCTACTCCCTCCCTTATAGGGAGGGTGAGGGGTGGGTCACCCCTTCATCGCATCGCCGCCATCTTCCTCGCCGCCGCTTTCCTTGGCAGCTTGGCATGGGCATTTGTCCCTCTCCTACACACCAAGAAAGAGGCTTCCCAAACAGCAGAGGTGACCACTCTCCCCCTTGAGGGGGAGCGGGGAGGGGGTCTTTCGGGTGGAGTGGACCTTCTCTCTTTCTCCAACCTCCCCCTCGACAGCATCCTCAGCGTCGTCTCTGCCCACTACAACTGCGAAGTCTGCTTCCGCGACTCGGCGGCTATGGGCATGAAGTTCATCACCACCTGGAATCCGGAGGACTCCCTCGCCGCCTTCATCGAGCACCTCAATATGTTCGACGGCCTGCACCTGACCTTGCAGGACGATACCATTTTTGTGGAAAGCACTAACGACGAGGAGGGCGAACAATGAAAAGGCTATACCTTATTATATATATGTGCTCTTTGGCGTGTTCCCTTTCCGCTCAAGAGTCCGACTCGCTTCTCACCGTTCTCCGCAACATAGAACGGTCCCAGTCAGAATACACCATCGACATCATCTCCGATGGTCTGGAAGAACTAAAGGCACCGACCACAAAGGCTGATGGGCTGGACGCGGTGAAGGCTGTCATGCGGGCTTGCAAGCGTCTGCCTGTGAAGGTGAAAGTGCATGGGAAGCACATCTACGTGCAGCACGAAGGGGTGAATGTGGAACGCAAACTGAAGTTGCAAGGCGTGGTACAGGACATCCGTGCCCACAAGGACCTGATCGGTGCCACGGTGGTGCTGATGCGCTCGGACAGCACGGTCATCGAGCAGAAGGAAGCCTACCAGAAATGGTACGCCGAGGGCTACTCGGGGGAGACCAGCGAGTTCTCCTTCACCGTGCCGGCCAAGCCCGCCAAATACCTCTTCCGCATCAGCCTCATGGGCTATCAGACCACCTACGTGGAATATGCCATCAACAAGGTAGGCCGGCGCGAGTACGAGCGCGGCCTGCCTCCCTTCTACCTGGCGCCACAGGCCAGCACGATGAAGGAAGTGACCATAACGGCCTCGAAGGTGAAGTTCTACTACAAGGGCGACACCATCATCTACAACGCCGACGCCTTCATCCTCGCCGAAGGCTCCATGCTCGATGCCCTCATCCGTCAGCTGCCGGGCGTGGAGATGAAGTCCGACGGACGCATCTACCACGAGGGCAAGTTCGTGGACGACCTGCTGCTCAACGGCAAGGAGTTCTTCCGACATGACCGCAAGCTGATGCTGGAGAACCTGCCTGCCTACACTGTCAAAGACATTGCCATCTACGACAAACAAACTGCCGAAAACGAATGGTTAGGCATCAAGGACGAGCGCTCGCAGCGCCATGTCATCGATGTGCGACTGAAGAAGGAGTACATGGTGGGATGGATTGTGAACGTGGAAGCGGGAGGCGGATGGAGGAAGCCCACCCCTACCCCCTCCCCAAGGGAGGGGAACTCAGAACTGTCAATTAGTCCCCCCTCCCTTGGGGAGGGGAAGGGGGTGGGCCTCGCCCGCCTCTTCGCCATGCGGCACTCCGACTTCTCGCGCATCGCCATCGTGGCCAATGCCAACAACCTTGACGACGATACCAAACCCGGCGAGAGCGACAACTGGCAGCGCAGTCAAACCAACGACCTCCGACGCACCGAGCGCGCTGATATTGGCGGCTTCGTCAGCGACCGAAATAAACAATGGGAGACCTCGGGCAACGTTTCCATCAATCACCAACGCACCGAGGGAGCGTCGCGCACCGTGCGCCAGAACTACCTGACTTCGGGCGACACCTACGACCACAGCTTCACGAGCCGCACGGGCGAGGACCTGCGTATTGGAGGATGGTGGAGTTTCTACCGCAACTTCAAGAACGTGCGCTGGCACATCGACCCCAGCCTGAACTACCACCACTTCAACAACAGCTCCGACCTCGCCTCGGCCACCTTCAACGCTCCCGTGGCCGACGTCAGCCGCCAACTCCTGAACGACCTCTTCAGCCCCAATGCCTCGCGCATCAACCTGCGCGACACCCTCGTCAACCGCATCCTGCGGCAAGGTTCAGGCCGCGGTCACACCTGGGACGGCACCTTCCACACCGGAGCCACCATCAAGATCCCGCACACCAACGAGAACCTCCGCCTCGGCGCCGGCATCAACCTCATCGGCAGCAAGGAACGGATGTTCGATAAGCAATCCGTATCCTATGCTGCAACACCGTTGCAGCCCTCATCTCCCTCCTCTTCCTCCTCCTTCCACCACTTCCGCGACAACCACCCGACGCGCGACGGCAAGGCCTACTTCAACATCGGCTACAACATCCCTCTCGGCGAAGGCTGGCGAGCAATTCACGCCACATACAGCTTCGAGCACCTATGGCAGCATCACCGCTCAACGCTGTATCTGTTGGAAGAACAAGCAAGCTCCGAACAGCCCAATCAGCAGCCCCTCCCCTCCCTCACCGACTACTATCAGGTGATGGACCGCGCGAACAGCTTCGACAGCCACTCCCACGAGAACCGCCACAAGCTGGACATCAACCTCGGCTACAAGTTCAACAAAGCATCCTACGGGCAAATCTGGACGCTCCTCAACGGCGACATCACCGTGCACCAACAGGGACTCGACTACCTGCGCGGCCGCATCGACACGACTCTCCATCGCACCGCCGTCACCTTCAACCTGGACGATAACACCTTCCTCGACTTCAAGGGTGGCCATCAACTCGGCATCACCATGGGCATCCACGAGGAACTGCCCGAACTGGAGCATCGCATCGACCTGCGCGATGACACCGACCCGATGAACATCCGCCTCGGAAACACCCGCCTGCGCAAAAGCACCACTCCTGACTTGGGTGCCTACTTCGCCTATAGAACCAAGCAGGGCTTCCAACGATGGGAATGGCACCATCGCCAGACCTTCAATGCCGTAGCCATGGGCTACACCTACGACACCCAGACAGGCGCACGCACCTATCGGCCCGAAAACGTCAACGGCAACTACACCAGCGACGGCGGCTACACCTTCCACCACAACTTCGGCACCGCCCAAAAGGTGAGCATCGACCTCCCCCTGCACCTCACCCTCATCCAGAGTGTGGACATAACGGGAGGGGAGCGTTCCACCGTCCATCGCCTCAACCTCTCCTTCTCCCCCTCTGTCAAGGCCGACATCGGCAAGCAGCACTTCGAGTTCACCTGCCAGCCTGCGTGGGACCACCTCACCAGCAACCGTACTGATTTCCAGAACTTCGACGCTTTCACCTGTCGCACCTCCCTCTCTGCCATCCTGAAGCTGCCGTGGAAGCTGGACCTCTCTACCGACCTCAACCTCTACACTCGCACAGGCTATGCCGACGCAGCGCTGAACACCAACGATTTCGTCTGGAACGCACGCCTCTCCCGCCCCTTCTTCAAGGGCAAGTTCCTCGTCCTCATCGACGGCTTCGACATCCTCGGCCAGCTCTCGAACGTAACCCGCGTGATGAACGCCCAAGGCCGCACCGAGACCTACACCAACGTCATGCCCCGCTACGTCCTGCTCCACGCGGTCTGGCGTTTCAACAAACAGCCGAAGAAAAGATAGGAATCCGAAACATTTGGGGAAGCCCTTCAAGCCTTCATCCTCTCGTGAATCAGTACAATTTGCTTGATTCTCAGGTGAGGATACAGCCCTTCTTGTGCCCATTCCGTCCCTCCTTTCAGTGACAAGCTACCACCCAAAACGCGAATAAACGAATACTTCATAATATGTTTAATTCTCTAAGAACCATCTGTCTGCTCCTGATGCTTCATGTGTCAGCGAACAGTTTCTCTCAAGGACTCGTCTTCGGCACCGTGCAGGATGCATTCCTGAAGACACCGCTGCCAGAGGCTAAGGTATCGCTGCTGGCAGCAGACAGCACCGTGATCATCGACTCAATCCCTGTCACCAAGAAATTCAGGGACGACGGCACGGTGAGGGAGGCGCAGTTCATGCTACGACCAGAAAAGAAGAGCTGCAAGTACCTGCTCAAAGGTACGCTCGACGGCTACGAGGACGGCTATCTGCCCCTGCCAATAGACTCCAACGAAAGACGTGCCCTGATGCTCGACGATGCGCTGGAACTGCGCAAGATTCGCCAAGTGAACATGAACGAGGTGACAGTGACAGCCACGAAAGTGAAGATGTACTACCGGGGCGACACCATTGTCTATGATGCCACGGCGTTCAAGCTGCCCGACGGTTCGATGCTCGACGACCTCATTCACCAGATGCCCGGCGTGACCATCGATGAATATGGTCAGATATTCGTCAACGGCAGGAAGATTGACGAGCTGCAACTCGGCTCGCGCTCTTTCATGCGCGGCAACTCGAAGGTGCTGATGGAGAACCTGCCGTACTACACGGTGAAGGACATCAAGGTGTATGAGCAGGACACCGACTTGAACCGTGCGCTGAATGCGCAGGTGGAGAAGAAGAAGTTCGTGATGGACGTGAACCTGAAGCCGGAATACCAGATGGGCTACGTTGCCAACGTGGAGGCGGCGGGCGGCACAATGGAACGCTGGCTGGGGCGTGCCTTCCTGCTGGGCTTCACCGAGCGCACCCGCTACACGCTGTTAGGCAACTCGAACAACGTGAACGAGAGCCGCCAC
>Ga0247611_10008485_pt1 | contig 12649 bp, 14 predicted proteins | sample 177DNAGHGhighgp2_FD_192422 | JGI IMG/M metagenome (GOLD analysis project Ga0247611, IMG submission 192422) | Sheep rumen microbial communities from Palmerston North, Manawatu-Wanganui, New Zealand - 1770 DNA GHGhigh gp2 | ecosystem: Host-associated > Mammals > Digestive system > Stomach > Rumen... | reverse complement strand
TTAAGAAATGTTGCTTATATAATGGACGTTTATTGTACACTTTACAATATGGTAGGAGATATTACATTTGCGGGAGACGGTACTCCGCTTGATACAAACAAAGGTCAATGGGATATATCATTTGAGTGGGATGATAGTATTTTAACAGATGTGGATGAAGAGCTTAATAAGAGAATCAATCTTATGTCCCAAGGCATTATGTCAAAGCTTGAATTGAGAATGTGGTACTTCGGTGAAACAGAAAGACAAGCACAAGAAGCATTGACAAAAGCACAAGATGAATCTTTACAGAGTGTGGAAGAGAATCTTATGGTTGAATCAAACATGATGGCTCAAAATGCTAAGGCAAAGATGGTGAATAGCTAATGTTAAGTGATGAAGCATTAGATGAATTAACAAGAGTATTGATTGAAAGACAAGAAGCAATTAATACTTATGTTATCAGAAAAATAGCACATAGAATTAAGCAGATTGGAGAGGTATCTTCTTCCGATGTTAGCCAATTAATTCAGCTAAGAAATATTGGTGCAGATGTACGCTTGATTAATGAAACGCTTGCAGGTTTAACTAACCTGCAAGTTGTTGAAATTAAAAGCATTATCAAAACAGCGGCACTAAATTTTTATCTTGATGCAAGGCCATTTTATGATTATAGGCATAAAGCATTTATACCATACAAAGATAATAAATACTTGCAAAGAGAAGTTGAAGCGATAGCAAGACAGACGGCAGGTACATACAGAAACATTTCCAAAGCACAAGCTTTTATGATAAGGGATTTGAAGAACCCACAGAAGCTTATTCCTACATCAATTTCTAAAACCTATCAGAGTGTTGTGGATGAAGCTATACAAGCGGCTCAAACGGGAGTGATTGATTATAATACAGCTATGAGGAGAACCCTGAATCAGCTTGTGGAAAGTGGGTTAAGACAGGCTGTATATAATACAGAATCGGGTAAAGTATATTCACAAAGATTAGACACAGCAGTTAGGAGAAATATACTTGACGGAATCAGAGCTGTGAATCAAAAAGTTCAGGATATCACGGGAGAAGAATTTGGAGCAGACGGAGTTGAAATTTCAGTACATCAAAATCCTGCTGAGGACCATGCTGAAATGCAAGGGCACCAATATACCAAAGCAGAGTTTGAGAAGATGCAAAATGGAGAAGATTTTAAAGATGTACAAGGGCGAAAGTATGTTGGATTTGAACGTGCTGTAGGTACATTGAATTGTAGGCATTTTGCATTTTCAATTGTAATTGGAAGTGCTCCTCAGAATTATTCAGATGAACAATTGAAGAAGATACTTGAAGCAAATGAAAAGGGATATACATTACCAAATGGAAAGCATTTGACAATGTATGAATGCACACAAAGACAAAGAAAAATTGAAACAGCAATTAGGCATGCTAAAGATGGGCAGATAGCGGCGAGAGAAGCTGGAAATACGAAATTAGCACAGCATTATCAAGCAAAAATAAATCAGTATACAAAAGAGTATAAAGCCTTTTCTAAAGCGTGTGGATTAAGTGAAAAACGAGAGAAAATGACCGTAGCGGGATATCGAAAAATTAAGGTGTAAAATCTTTACAAATTGGAATGGATATTATATAATACAAGTGAGGGTTTGTTCCTCCTTTGTTGGGCGGTGAGCGTTCCAGTTAGGGAACCGCTGGAGTGCTTACTGCTTGCAAAGAAAATTGGAAGGGAGATAACTCAATGGATTCTATAATTGCAAGTGTAATTACCGGCGGATTAGCGTTAGTTGGAGTTATATTTACAAACATTATGAGTAACCAAAAGATTGAGCATAAGCTTGAAGTTAATCAAGCTATAACAGATACAAAGTTGGACAATTTATCAAAAGAAGTTAAAGAACATAATTCAAATGTACAACAAGTACCTGTTTTAATCGAAAAAGTGAATAATTTGGAAATGCGTATTGATAGGGTTGAGCATAATGGGCAATAAAGCCTTTATGATATATAGTCTAGCATAAAGACATTTAAAGAAATGCACATTCGGTGGATACTGTAATCCACAATTAAACAAAACAGATATAAAGAATGTAGGAGGAAACAAACATGAAGATTGAGGACATTTTCAAAGATGCCGAAACCCTAACGCTTGAACAATTTCAAGCAAAAGCAAAGGAAGGTGGTGCGAATTTTGCAGACTTATCCGAAGGCAAGTATATTTCAGTGAGTAAGCATAACTCCGAAATACAAGCCAAGGAAGACCAGATAAGTACGTTAAATGACACACTTTCAGACCGTGACAAAGACCTAGCAAGCTTAAAGGACCAGCTGAAAGATGCAGGTAATGATGCTGAAAAGTTATCAACGGTATCCGCTGATTTAACAGCATTACAAAGCAAGTATGAAGAGGATACAAAGGCATTCCAAATCAAACTTGATAAACAAGCTAGAGAATTTGCCATCAAAGAACATGCCGCAACAAAGCACTTTTCAAGTGATGCGGCGAAGCGTGATTATATACGCACAATGCAAGATTCAGAAGATGTTAAGTTAAAGAAAGGTGAATTACTTGGCATCAAAGATTTTGATGAAGCGTATAGTAAGGACAATGAAACAGCGTTCATAAAGGAAGAGAACAAAGAACCGCAACAGCCGACAGAGCCGCCTGCATCTAGTCTTCCGATGTTTGCACAACAGACACCCGGAGAAAGCGGAACGCAGGCACCGTCAGGTAAAGAAAGCTTCGGTTTTAGTTTTATTCCTCAAACACAGCAATAAGTTTATTAAGGAGGTAAATAATTATGCCAAGTGCACCCGCAAACAATGGCGGAACTTACATGTCCGCAATTAACTATGCAACCGATTATCTTAGAGAGCTTGCACAAGCTTATCCCTATGTACTCTATTTTAATCAGCTTAGAAGCGTTGAGAATGATAGGCGTTATAAGTGGGTTGATGCAAAGACCATTAAGATTCAGCACATTGATACCACAGGTCGTGTTGATGCAGACCGTGATACAATTGCATTAGCTCAAAGGAACTATGAGAATAGTTGGGAGACCAAGACCCTTGAACATTTCAGAAAGTGGTCAACACTTGTACACCCGATGGATATTCAGGAATCAAGAATTGCAACAATCGGTAAGATAACAGATTCTTATAACCAGTTCCAGAAGTTCCCCGAAATGGACGCTTTCCTGATATCAAGACTTTATTACAGGTACACCACTAATATAGCGGATGAAGGTTATGCGGGCGGAGCTCCTGATTCAACAGCAGTATCAGTTAACAATGTTATTGATATCTTTGACCAGATGCAGTTGAATATGAACAATGCAAGAGTTCCTCTTACAGGCAGGATTCTGTATGTAACTTATGAGGTTATGCAGATGTTTGAGAACACATCAAGGTGGACACGTTCAATCAATGTACAGCAGAACAGCGGAAGAATAAGCCGTGGTCTTAATTTACTTGATGGCGTTGAAATCATTCCTGTTCCTCAGGAGCTTATGCAGACCCTTTATGATTTTACAGTTGGTTGGAAGCCTGTTGCAATGGCAGGTAGCATAAAGATGTTTATGTGCCACCCGTCAGCAATAATCACTCCTGAAATTTACGAGGCAGTTAGACTTGACCCTCCGTCAGCAATGAGTGAGAACAAGTGGAACTACTATGAGGAATCTTATGATGATGCATTCGTCCTTAACAGGCGTCAGGGAGCATTGCAGTTCAATGTTACAACACCTACGTTTTCATCAATTGCAAATCCTACTGGAAATCCTTCTAAGCAGGGATATTGTGAGAAGATTGGTACATCGGATGAGTACAAGTATTCAACAGATACTACGGTTGATGTATCCAAGACTTACTATAAGAGGACAGCTTAATCAAAGCTAAGAGGAGAACAAACTATGGCTATGGTGATTAAGGGAAATTCCCTTATAAGCATTCCGGATAATCGTGTTGATGATTATTTGGCAAGAGGATATGATTTAGCCAATGAAGCGGGGACAGTTGTTAAGAAAGCTGTCCCCACGGATAAGGCTGAATTGCAAAAGCTATATACAGAGCAGGTTGCGGAAATAGCAAACTTAAAGAATCAGCTTGCTGGAAAGAATCAACTGGAGAAGAATGACGAAGAGCTTGAAGCAGTAAAGAAAGAGCTTGCAGAAATACAGGAAAGTTATGATAAGCTTGTAAAGATGTATGAGGAGCTTGAAGAAGAGAGAGATAATCTCCAAGCAGAAGTTGAAAAACTTAATGCACCAGCTCCGAAGAAATCAACAAGAGCTAAGAAATCAGAGTAACAAAAAGGACGGTGGATGGGAATGTATTTAACTTATGAACAATATCAAAGCTTAGGTGGTACATTATCAGAAGCCGTTTTTTCTGATTGTGAAATGGAAGCGGAAGCACTTGTTAACTGGTATACATTTAACAGGCTGAAAAATGTAACACCTATCTCCGAAGATGTGCAAAAGTGTATGTATATGTTGATTAAGTACATAGCATTACAATCAGGAATTGATGGTAGTGGAACAGTTGGTTCAGATGGTACGATATCAACAACAGGAGCGGGAATAGCTTCTGAATCAAATGATGGTGTTTCAAGAAGTTATAATGTGCTAAGTGCTCAAGAGTTAATGGACAATGCGAAAGCCAAGATTGATAGCATTATCAAGATGGCGTTATCAAGTGTTGTTGATAGTTTAGGTAGGAAAGTTCTGTACAGAGGGTTATACAAAGGTGAGTAATTATCCGGATTGGTGGGACAAAACAATAACAGTTTATAACCGACATGAAGATGAATTAACCCATCTTGTCAGCTGGTACAGGCACACAGTTGAAGGATGTTTTTACAAGAGTGTTGGAGAAACTGTTAATATCAATAATGTGAAGTTAGACACCAATAATATTTTGTGCAGAATTCCTATCAAAGCTGAATATTTAGCTCCATATGAGTGGGCGGCATTAAGTAACGATTCAAAACCACTTTATTTTACGCTTAAACAGGGAGATATCATAGTGTTAGGTAATGTGAGTGATGAAATCAGCGAAACAACGCCTGGTAATCGCTCTACGGACCTACTAAAGAAGTATAAAGCATTGCAAGGGTGCTTGATTATACAAGAGGTTGGAGATAATACAGGAAACGGACTTGGAATAAAGCATTATCATGTAAATGGTATTTAAGTATGGCACATGTTAAAGTTAGTGTAAAAGTGGATGAGGATGCGATAGCAGGTAGGCTGAATGCAATCTTACATGATGATTCAGTAATGCTTGAAATTCATAATTTGCTTAGAAAAATGTGTGACCCATACGTTCCGTTTTTAAATGGACCACTATCTCAAACAGCAGAAGTGGAACCGAAGTGCGTAAGATATATTCAACCATATGCAAGATATCAATATTATGGCGTAGGATTTAATCACACACTAGACTATCATCCGCAAGCAACAGCTTTATGGAATGAAGTTATGATGGCAGAAAAGGGAGATGAATTTAAAGAGGGAGTAAAGCAGATTATACAGAGAAAGATGAAGGAGTTATATGGTTGATAAAAATACTGCAATAATTGAATATCTGTTAGCTTGTCCTTCAATAAGAGATAATCCGGTTTTCTTTAATTGCATTCAAGCTAAAGACGGCACAAAAGATATTGTTACCATTGCTAATGATAAAGCGTTAAATAGACCGTATGTGGATGGAAGTGTGCAAAAAAGATTTGCATTTACTATTCAGGATTTTAGGTCAATGACGCCTAATCCGTTAGCATTTATACCTGGTGAACCGCCAGTGTTATATAGCAATGAAAATGTTGAAAACATGCTTGATGTACAGGGTATCATTGATTGGATTGATGAACAAAATGATGCAAGAAATTTTCCTAATTTTGGAGATAAATGTATTATTGATGAAATCAGGACGGTCACTGATAATCCTAATCTAAATGGCATTGATAACAATGTTACACCCGCATTGGGTAAGTATAGCGTAACAGTTCAAATTGATTATTTGGACACAACAAAAACATTATATTAAGGAGGATAAAAATTATGGCTTTTCCGGTACCTAAAACAATTAATTTACAGGATGGTCAGAGAGCAGAGCGTAAATTAATGCTTACAGTCGTTGAGTGGGAAGAAGGTGAAGGAACTTCCACAACCAAATATCGTGAAATTCTTGGAAGGAGAACAGAAGATAGTTCATTGGAGTACAATAATGATATTGCAACTTCAACAGATATACTTGGATATAATTATACCGACCTGAACAAGACACAGCCTCAACAAGATTTTGACCCGTTCCTTGTTATGGGTGGTTCAAGGCTTGCCGCACTTCTTGTTGATGTTATGAACAGGAATGGTCTTTCAGAGCTTAACCAGTTCACAGCTTATGTGATTGATGCATTCCTTGGAAATTCAACAAGTGGATATGAAGCAGTTAAGCATACAGGTTGTACAATCACTCCTAACAGTATTGGCGGTGATGTTAACGTTAATATGCCGATATCACTTTACCTTAGTAATAATCTTACCACTGGTACAGTTGATAAGCTGTCAGATGATTTTGTATTTACAGCAGATGCTTAATAAAAACAAGGAGGAACAACTTTCATGATAACAGCTACCGAAGTTAAAAATAACGTTCCCATTGATGAATCCGATATCATTGATATTGAGATAAAAGAAACTCGGAAAAAGAGATTCAGATTGGATAGGGACAATAACAGGGTTATTGAATTGAATACTTCCGATTTAACCATCTTAAAGCGACTTGAAGAAGTTTATCCGAAGCTTTTAAGTTTTGTGAATGAAGCTCAAGATGAAATCAAGTCTGGTGAAACTGATGAAGAAACACAGAATAAAGCTATAGACCAACTTTTTGTAATTGATAGTAAGATGCGTGAGCTTATCAATTATGTGTTTGATTCGGATGTTGCGGATAAGACGGCTCCAGATGGTTCTATGTATGATTTATTCAATGGCAAGTTCAGGTTTGAATATGTGATTGAAAAGTTGCTTGATTTGTATGATGAAAACTTTACCAAAGAATATGATGCTTTGAAAAAGAACATTGCCAAGCATACAAGCAAATATACAAAAAAGAGGAAGTAAATGTACGATATACCCACATGTGTTGAAGTAAACGGGCAATCCTACGCTATTCGGAATCAAGGTGATTATAGGATGGTGCTGGATTGCTTTGTTGCTTTAAATGATGATGAATTGGATACACAATCTAAAATATTTTCAGCTTTGATTATTTTCTATGAAGGTATGAATGATATTGAAGATTTAGATAAGCTTGGAGATATTGAAGAAGCCATTAAGCAAATGTATAAATTCTTTAATTGTGGAGAAGAGTACCAAGAAGATGATAAGAAGTTTCCTAAATTGATTGATTGGAAAGAAGATTCACAATTGATATGCTCCGCAATTAATAAAGTATCAGGTCAGGAAATAAGAAGCGTTCCTTATATGCACTGGTGGACTTTTATGGGGTATTATTTAGCAATTGGAGAATCTCCTCTTGCTGGTATTGTTGGTATCAGACATAAAATTATTAATGGCGAGAAACTGGAAAAGTATGAGAGAAAATTCCAGCATGATAATCCGAAATATTTTAAAAATATTAATAATCAAGTTGATAAAGAGTATGAGGAATTTATCAAAAGTGTTTGGAATAAAGGGAGTTAAATATGCCAAGTCCTACTGATATTGAATTAAGTGTTGGTTTATCAACAGATGATATAAAGAAATCCGCAAACGAATTACAGGGAGCTATCAAAGATGTTTTTGATAAGTCCTCTGGTAAACAGCTTGATAAAAATTTGGAAAGTTTAAAGAAACAAATGAGTGCTTCCGCAGTGAAAGCACAACAACTTTCCGAACAACTTAGAAAGCTTGAATCCACTAAAATTCCCACACAAGAGTATAAGGAAATATCAGCTCAAATTGCACAGGCGGAGAATAAGTTAAATAAGTTGCGTGATATGGAAGAACGTTTTGTGGAAACAGGTCGAAAGATAAGTCCACAAAAAATGAAGGACATGCAATATGCCGCCGCCGAGCTTGAAAATACAATAGAATATGCTAAGGGAGAATTACAAGATTTAATTGATACTGGTAAAGCATTTACTTTGGGTTCTGATACAGAGCAGTATTCTAAAGTGGCTGATAGTTTAGCCAATGTTAATAATCAATCAAGATTATTACTTACAAGATGGAATGAACAAGCTGATGCAGAAAACAGAGTAAATATGCAATCAACAAAATTACAAGCTATAATGCAATCTTTAAGTAGGATAATGCGTACACTTGGTAATTCTATTAAAAGCACTTTTAAAGATATGGTGAATATTTTTAAAAGTGCTGTTAGTAGTGCAAAGAAATTTGCTTCCACAATAGCTTCTATACCTTCTCATTTTAAGAGAGCTTCAAGTTCACATATGGACTTCAATAAAGGGCTCAAGAGAGGGATTATCACAATCCTAAAGTACGGTTTCGGTATTCGGTCGCTATATTTTCTGTTTAGAAAATTAAGAACGGCTGTAGCTGATGGTATTAAGTCAGTTGTACTTTGGGAAGGCGAGAATGGGAGATTAAATAAATCAATCAGTGCTTTACAATCTTCACTTGCAACATTGAAAAACAGTGTCGGAGCAATGGTTGTCCCACTGATAAATTCACTTGCTCCTGCTATTACAAAAATCATTGATTTAATCACACTTGCGATACAGAGAATATCACAGTTTATTGCCGCACTTACAGGGCAGAAAACTTATCTTGTTGCAACAAAAGTTCAAGCCAACTATGCAAAGAGTTTGGATAAAACTGCTGGAAGTGCTAAGAAAGCAGAAAAGGCTTTAAAGGGTTATTTATCTCCGCTTGACGAAATAAATAAATTTGAAAGCAATAAAGATACTGATTCAGGCGGTGGTGCTGGAGCTGGTGCAGGATTTAAAGAAATGCCTATTGATTCTGGTATGCTTGATTGGATTGAAAAGCTCAAGAAAATGTGGGAGCTTGGAGATTTTACAGAGCTTGGCAGAAAACTTGGAGAAGATTTAAGAGGATTATTAGAATCAATTCCTTGGGATAAGATTCAAGCTACAGCAGGTAAACTTGGTAAGAGTTTAGCAACACTGATTAATGGATTTGTTGAAGTTGAAAGATTAGGCTATGATATCGGAAATACTATAGCTCAATCACTTAATACAATATTCCATTTTGTAAATGAGTTTGTACATAATTTGCATTGGGATTCTATCGGTGAATTTATAGCAGATACATTCAATGGTTTATTTGAAAACATTGATTGGGATTTAATCAAAGATACCGTTGTAACAGGTTTACAAGGTATTGCAGAAGCTATCAATTCATTTATTGAAAACTTCCATTGGGATAATATTTCCAATTTTATTTCTAATGCAGTTAATACTATAACCGCTGGCATTTATGAATTTTTCTCAACCGTAAATTGGGTTGATTTAGGCAAGAATATTGGACAGCAGTTGATGGAATCAATCAGAAAGATAAACTGGCAAGATGTTGGAAGAGCTATTGGTTCAATAATACAATCAGCTATAACGTTTGTGCATAATTTCATTAAGCAATTAGATGCCAAAGATATTGTACAAGCTTTGACAGATATGATTAACGGATTCTTTGAAGAAGTTGATACACAAGAGCTTGGAGAAACGCTTGCAGGTATTATTGACCTTGCCATTGATGTTGCTAAGGGATTTTGGGAAGAGAATAAAGATACACTTAAAGAAGAGGGTAAGAAATTACTTCAAGGATTCTTTGATAATGTGGATAAAGAAGATTTAATTTCAGCACTTAAAGTAATTCTTGAAGCAGTTGTTATTGTAGGTATTGCAAGAGCTATTCCTGGACTATTAGTACAAGGAGCTCCGTTACTATTAAAGGGTTTATTACAGTTAATAAGTTCAGCATTATCTTCATTAGGTTCAACACTTATGCCGATAATTGTTCCTAGATTGGTTTATTTAATGCAACAAATTGGTACAGTTCTTTCGGGTACTGTGGGTACTGTACTTTCAAGTATTGTTGCAGGAGTGTTAGCGTTCTTTGGTGGAGCTGAGGTCGGAAAGAAGATAGGCACATTACTGTTTCCCGAGGACAAAGATTTATATGAGCATTATAAGGGCATAAAGGGAACATTTGAATTATTAAAAGATACTGTTGTTACGCTTGGAGAAAGAACGGGCGAACATCTTAGTAATGCTTGGAATACTGTTAAAGAAGCAGGAAAAACTTTATCAGAAAGAACAAGCGAACATTTTAATAATTTAAAATCCAAAGCTGAAACAAGTTTTGAAAATATAAAAACAGCGGCTTCCACTTTTGCTGATAGAACCAAAGAAAAAATGGATAATGTTCAAAGTAAATTAGCAGAAAGTGGTATTAAGTTTACATCATTTGGAGCTGGTGTAGGCGTTTCAATGGAGGGCGTTAATACTAAAGTTCAAGAAAAAATAGATTCCATTAAAACTAAATTTGGAGAAATGGCCACAACTGTAAGTGAAAAGAAAACAGATATTTCCAATAAAGTAAATGATATGAAAAATAATGTGGCTAATCATTTTGAAAATATGAAGACCAAAGCAGAAAATCTTAAATCTGAATGGTCAAATAAATTTAATACAATTAAGTCTAATATAGATACTTTTAAGAGTAACGCATCCACAGCCTTTAATAATATAAAAAGTACAGTTGATACGTTTAAATCTAATGTATCAAGTACATTTGAAGGAATCAAATCAAATGTGGAAAATCTTAAAAGCAATTGGACTTCAAGATTTAATGAAATCAAATCAAATGTGGATAGCTTTAAATCTAATATAACCAGTGCATTTGAAGGTATTAAATCAGCAGTTATAAATACCGTTCAAGGAATAGCAAATGGAATTAAATCTCCTATAAATGCTGTTCTTAATTCGATAGAAAAAATGGTTAATGGAATTGTTGATGGAATCAATGCAATGGGTGAGAAGTTAGGCTCATTTGATTTTGAAATTCCTGACTGGGTTCCTGGAGATTTTGGTGGTAAGAAGTTTGATTTAAGTTTACCTAAGTTGAATCATGTATCTATACCAAGACTTGCGCAGGGTGCTGTTATTCCTCCGAATAAAGAGTTCTTAGCAATGCTCGGTGACCAGAAGTCCGGTACAAATATTGAAACACCTCTTTCAACAATGATTGATGCATTCAGACAAGTTATGCGTGAGTTTAATGGAAATACAGGAAATAGCGGGAATAACAGTACAGTTATAAAGATAGTATCTCCCGATAATGTAACGCTTGCACAAGCTGTGGTAGAAGGTGGTAAAGTAATTCAAATGAGTTCAGGCAATAATATATTTGAATTAGCAGGAGGTTGATATGAACGATAGATATAGTATAGATGGAGTTGAAATCAGAACACCAATAACATACAAGCCACAATTTGCAACAACTTCAACCGAAGATTCTGATAGAACACAAGATTTGGTTATGCATAATACTCCGATGGGAACTATTGCTAAATATGATATGACATGGGGAGTATTATCGACGGAAGAAGTAAAGACTATTTTAAACGCATGTATAAATAAACCTGATTTTGAATTCCATCATTTTGATATTTTTCAAGGCTGGATAAATAAAAGATTTTATGCTTCTAACTATAGTGTAAATTGTGTTAGAATAACAGATGAAGGAGAGAAGTGGGAAGGGTTATCAATAAACTTTATTGCAGTAAATCCTATATAAGGAGTTAAGATATGAGAATAGCTGACCGAGATTATGTTTTAGCATTACATAACGGAGCAAAAGTTGTAAATTATGCAACTTTTACATTTGCGGATGGACGAACCAAAACTTTAGGACCATCGGATTTTAGAGTAAGCGGTAATACATTTACTGATAAAACTACCGATGGTAATTCTTTTAGTGTTGGTTCGTTTATTGGTAAGACAGTTAATATTTGTATAGACAACACAACAGGTGAATTTGATGGATATGATTTTTACATGAGTAGATTTATTTTAAGGGAATCTATCAAATTAAATTCTAATACGGTTAAGCATGTTGTGATATCTGAATTTACCGTTGTAACAGATGTAACTCCCGGAGCTGTTATAAGGTTTAGCGGAGTTGATTCAACTTATAAATTTGATAAGAAACATAATCTTACAGGTACTAAAACTTTTAAGGAAATTGTAAGTTTAGCCTGTGCTGATTGTTTAGGAAGTTCTACTTTTGATGCAACAGGTAATTTTGATTTATATAATACTTCGGTTGATACAAGTAAGATAGATGCAAATACAACATGGCGACAGATTATAAATTATGTTGCTATAGCCGCTGGATATAATGCTTATATTGACCCTACTGGCTTATTAAAATTTAAGTGGTATGATTTTTCAGTGTTTAATGAAGATGGACTTGATGGCGGAACATTTGATACAGATACAACACCATATTCAGATGGTGATGATGCTGATGGTGGTGATTTCACATTCAGCGAGAGTACCCATTATAATGGCGGTACTTTTACTGATGTTGAAGATTATCATATAATTCAATCTTATAAAGATTTTCAAATGGGTACTTATGATATTTCCATAACTGGAGTAAGAGTTATCAATGATAAA
>Ga0247611_10008484_pt1 | contig 12649 bp, 6 predicted proteins | sample 177DNAGHGhighgp2_FD_192422 | JGI IMG/M metagenome (GOLD analysis project Ga0247611, IMG submission 192422) | Sheep rumen microbial communities from Palmerston North, Manawatu-Wanganui, New Zealand - 1770 DNA GHGhigh gp2 | ecosystem: Host-associated > Mammals > Digestive system > Stomach > Rumen ... | reverse complement strand
ATGCGGAAGAAGGCCGACTGCAGGATGGTGTTGGTGCGGTTGCCGAGACCGATTTCCTGAGCAATCTTGGTGGCGTTGATGGTATAGACGGTGATGTTGTGCTGTGCGAAGTAGCGCTTCACCTTGTTGGGCATGAACTTGGCCAGTTCCTCGCCCTCGAAGATGGTGTTGAGGAGGAATGTGCCGCCGTCCTGCAGGCCACGTGTGACATCGTACATGTGGAGATAAGCCTGAACGTGGCAAGCCACGAAGTTAGGCGTGGTCACGAGGTACGTGGAGCGGATGGGCGTGTCGCCGAAGCGCAGGTGGGAGCAGGTGAAGCCGCCGGACTTCTTGGAGTCGTAGGAGAAGTAAGCCTGGCAGTACTTGTCGGTGTTGTCGCCGATGATCTTCACGCTGTTCTTGTTGGCACCCACGGTACCGTCGGCACCGAGACCATAGAACTTAGCCTGGAACATGCCAGCACCGCCGAGGGCGATTTCCTCCACTGCGGGCAGGCTGGTGAAGGTGACATCGTCCACGATACCGATGGTGAAGTGGTTCTTGGGCTCGGGCAGGGCGAGGTTGTTGAACACGCTGATGATCTGTGCGGGCGTGGTGTCGTGAGAACCGAGACCGTAGCGGCCGCCGACGATGAGCGGACGATCCTCGACATCGTAGTAAGCGTCCTTCACGTCGAGGTACAGAGGCTCGCCGTTGGCGCCGGGCTCCTTTGTGCGGTCGAGCACAGCGATGCGCTTCACGCTCTTGGGAACAGCTGCGAGGAGGTGCTTGACGCTGAAGGGACGATAGAGGTGAACGCTGATCATACCCACCTTCTGGCCGTTGGCGTTCAGGTAGTCGATAGCCTCGCGGGCTGCGTCGGTGGCAGAACCCATGAGGATGATCATGCGGTCGGCATCCTTGGCGCCGTAGTAGCTGAAGAGGTGGTACTCGCGGCCGGTGATCTTGGAGATCTCGCCGAGGTACTTCTCAACCACTTCGGGAACGCTGTCATAGTAGGGGTTGCAGGCCTCGCGGTGTGTGAAGAACGTCTCGGGGTTCTCGGCCGTACCGCGTGTGATGGGGCGCTCGGGCGACATAGCGCGGTCGCGGAAACGCTGGATGTACTCTTCCTTCACGAGGGGACGGATGTCCTCCTGGTCCATGAGCTCAATCTTGTGGTACTCGTGGGAGGTGCGGAAGCCGTCGAAGAAGTTCACGAAGGGCACGCAGGTCTCCAGAGAAGCGAGGTGAGCCACAGCGGTGAGGTCCATCACCTCCTGAACGCCGCCCTCGCAGAGCATGGCGAAACCGGTCTGGCGGCAAGCCATGACGTCCTGGTGGTCGCCGAAGATACACAGCGAGTGCGATGCCAGCGTACGGGCTGAAACGTCGAAGACGCAGGGGATGAGCTCACCGGCAATCTTGTACATGTTAGGGATCATGAGCAACAGACCCTGCGAAGCGGTGAAGGTGGTGGTCAGCGCACCAGCCTGCAGCGAGCCGTGGACGGCACCGGCAGCGCCGGCCTCCGACTGCATCTCCTGCACACTTACGGTCTGGCCCCACAGGTTCTTGCGGCCGCGGGCAGCCCACTCGTCAACGTGCTCCGCCATGGGCGAAGACGGGGTGATGGGGTAGATAGCAGCTACCTCTGAGAACATATAGCTCACGTGAGCCGCTGCCTCGTTACCATCACAGGTGATAAATTTCTTTTCTTTTGCCATAAATAATATCTGGATTTATAGTTTATATAGTTTTGAGTTTATGGTTTAAAGTTTGATGTTTCGTGTTTAATGTCGGATACTTAATCCCTGACGTTTAACGTTACCTATTTATAGTCGTTACGCATTTCCTTTCAAATAACGGGCGCAAAGGTACCTAAAAATAGTGAGAGTGCAAAGTAAAGATGGCAAAAAAGTGTGAATGGCGCCAAATTAGCACCATTCACACTTTATTTCTTCATCATTTCTACTACTTCACAGCCCTCACGGAGAAGCCGTAGCAACGGTTGGCCGACCATTGGGCGTCGTAACCTCGAAAGTTGAGGTTGTAGGCGGCAGAGGTCATCGAACGGTCAATATTGCCCGACCAATAAAAGCCTCCCGCGCCCTCTTCTTTACGCTCGGTGCCGTCTTGATAACCAGCTGCAGGTAGGAAGATACTGTTACCATTGGTTCCGGTCACACGATAACCCGCAACACCGTTCAGCGTTTCTTGAGTCCAAATACACTTACTTGTAAGATCAGCTATCTCTGAGCGCGTAGGCAATCGCCACTGTCCGCCCCACCTCTGACGCGCCGCATCATACTGTGTGCCACAGATATTCGTGCCGATAATCTCATACTGCCCATTATTATAAGAGGTGTAAGTAGCTTCGGAGTAATCATCTTTAGGTACCGTTTCGCCCCATGCAAAGAAATCGCCATACTGCTCAGGTTGTGTAGCGCCGATGTTAAAAGGGGCCCATTTGACGTTGAGGCCGAGGTCGACGGCTTCGTACAGCTCCGTCTCGGGAACTTTGGCGAAAGTCAGGGAGTCCACGTTGACTTTTTCATATTGCAGAACGTTCTTCTTGATGTGAATCTGCATAGGGCCTGGAAAGTCTATACTGTCAATCTCTGCTATCGCAAACTGCTCTACGGAGCCACCCCGCTGATGCACACGCAACACATTGGCGGTTCCCTGTGCCATTGCCATGGCACAGGAAACACACCAGATAATGATCAATAGGACTCTCTTCACGGCCTTACATCGGTTTCACATATACCGTACTGCCGTCAGCATACTCGTCTGTAGAGATATCCACGCCTGTGTCTTCGCCAGAAGCAGAAGATGTGGTGCAGCGGGAACGGTTCTTGTAGACGTACTTATAGTTCTGCTTGTGAATCAGCTCGAACATCTGGTCACCCTTCTGAGAAGAGGAGAAGAGGAAATCTGTCATCATTATGCCAAAACGTCCAGTGTGGTTGGTGAAGGTTGGCGAATTGAGAATGGCAGAGTTAACAGCTTCAGCAGATGTCGTCAAATTTGTATTGATGACCACATTTCCTAATATCGAGCTACCTTTGATGCAATTAGTGTTATTAACATATAAATAACTGGAATTGGTTTCATTGTCGGCAATATAATTAGTTAGCATATTCTCCAAATTTGTCAACTTTTCGCTCACATAGGAAGAAGAAGTGTACTCAAACTCATCCTGATAATATAGCGTATAACCTGAATTCGTTCCACTACCATTACCCGTCATTATAGTTTTGGGCTGGAAGGAGCCACCCCAACCGACCTTCCCACATCCAAGGTCGCCTGTGTTTGTTCCATCTGTATAATTGTCACGGAAAATCACTACCATCTTGCCACGGCAGGGGTTGAGATTTCCATTCCAACCGTGGGAAGCAATATAGCTTGAGTAGTTATTCAGTATCGTCCAAACATAGTTTGACCAAGTTGTTGAGTGTGAGCTTGAATTCTCTTCGTGGATTAAAACAAAAGCGGTCTCTGTGGGATTAGCAGAAAGAAATGATGTAATCGCAGAAAGGGCATCGCCAAGCGTTACTCCTGTTGATGAAGAACCATGATATATATAAGGATCACCATTCTTTGTGCTTGTTGTGGGGCGAAGGTCGAAGGCGCGACATCCTTTTTTCAATTGGTCAGCAATGGTAAATTCCTGACATTTATAATAAGCACCAGTCATTGAACTTGTCGCAGCATCATGCGTGCCCGGCAAGCTCAAATGATTGAACTTTACATTGCCTGGAATCATGGCCATCCAGTTCATATTACGAACATTCGAAGCGGTCTTGGAGCCGAAGTTATATTTCTTGTAATAGGGTAAGCAAGCTTCGCCACCACTGACACCTGTTACAGATGCGAGGTAATCAGCGTTGACTGCAGAATTACCAACTGAGGTTGTTGACTTCTTGGTGTAATAGTTACCATTTGTCGTATGAACCGTAATGGTGAAACCATCAGATTGCTTGATGGGTAGGACATAGAAGCGAACATAAGTGGCATCAGAAGTAACGTTGCTGACGCGCACCATTTCACTTTGCGTACTAAAGCTGTAGCCTGTACCATCATCAGTGAAAACGTTTGCGACTTTTGTTTCGGCATTAAAGGTCAGTTTGCCAGCTATGCTCTTCTGAGAGTTCGCGTAAATACTAACGGCATCAACCGTTTCATCAGTTATGGCCGAGAAGTCAACGTCAATGACAGAACAGATATGACCAAAGGTAAAACTGGCGTTGGCGCCGCCACCTGTGGTGGTAGCTACGGCTGCCATATATGGACCCATCACGCTGCTGTTCTCTATGTTCTCTTCGTAATCTTGCTCTGTATAAATCATCGCAGTGACAGTAGAATTCTTCCATCCAAGTACGGCATCTGCAGGATAGAAGGCACAGAAGGTGCCATCAGTGCCAGTGCCATCAGTAAGGAAACTGGCACTTGTCTTGGATTGGAACGAACATTTGTCGCCATTGATGGTGCCATCCTTTGGTTGATAGGTGTACATCAGCGTGCCGTCGCTGATGCTAATCTTATCTGTTGTGGCCCACGTACCGAAAAAACTCCCACTTCCACTAGTGTTGAGCGTAGCACGAGTTGAAGGATTATCCAAGTCTTCTTCAGGAAGAATATCAAACTGGTCGGCAATGACAGCTTTGAAGCCGATATTCTCGCCAACATTGGGGATGACAGGCTGCTGAGGAGTCAATCCCTCATCGCTACTGCACGCCACTAAGAAAAGGGATGCAGTCAGCATAGTGATATATTGAATAGAGAATTTCATAATTAATGATATATTATTCATTATTAATGCTAATTACTGCCAATCTTCCCATTGGACAGGATTATGGTAGGAGTTAGACTTCACCAAATCTTCGCCTCCGTTCGGGGATTCGTTGCTGCCTGAATTTCCAGCAACACCTTGGGAGTTGGCACTTTGACAGATCATTTCACTGGCTTCTATTTCCATCAGCTCTATACTTGGGCTTTGATATATCTTTTTCATAACAAAAACTGTATGATTTAATGATTTTATATTATTACTTCCTTCCCGCAGGTCCTCCCCTCCCTTTTCGGGGAGGGGCCGGGGGAGAGGCCGTCTTTACTTTACTACTACTTTCTTTCCGTTAATGATATTAACACCACGTTGTGGCTTGCTCAGACGCTGACCCGAAAGATTGAATATCTCTGCATTGTCCATTGTCCATTGTCCATTGTCCATTGTCTGAATGCTGTCTTCGTCAAACATCACGCTGATGGCCTTCACATTGCTGGCCTGCGACTTGATGTAAGCACGGAAGGGATTCACTGTCGGCTGTGTGCTGCCTACGAGATAGAAGGCAACGCGCTCACTATGATTCTGCAAAACATAGCTATTCACAGGAGCATCGATGTCTGAATAAGTACCGACGAGTTCACCATTGGTATAAGTCGCACCTCTGGCTACAACGGGAACCGTAACGCTTGAACCTGTGTAGTCGCCAGCGGCTGTCACGAGGACTGGACTGTTAGCTTCAATGGTCGAAGCCGTGCCGTAGAGGTTTCCGTCGATGAGGTTGACACCCTGATTGAGGGCATAGACGTTTCCACCAGGAGCAGTGGCTGCGAAGGGCAGCATCAGTGTTGCGAAGCTACCGCCTGCCAGTGCGGAGAGCGTGTAGCTGGCGTTGGTGGCGGTGAATGCCGTCGGGTTGACAAACGGATACCCGTCAGCGAGTGCGAGAGTTGCGCATGTGCCATTGACGACAACGTTAGTTGTGCTTTTCACTTGGCTTGCCGCATTCGCAAAGACAAGTCCGTTGGGGTTCGTGAATGTCACGGACGATGTGCCAGAGAACGTGGCGTCCGTCAGATCGGCCACAGGCACCGCGTCGGTCAGTTCAATGGTTGGCGCCGTGGCAAAGTCGCCGATATAACGATGCACGCCGTCCTTCACGAAGTCGGCACTCTGACCGATATACAACAAGTGCATCTCGCCACAATCGGCTTCACGGGAATTATTGACATTTGAAAGGTTGATGCTTATCGTCTTACTGGCATTAGCGGCAGTCGTGGCGAAATAAATGTCATTGTATGCCCATCCGTTACCGATATTGGCCGCACCTATTTGCTTACCCTTTGTCGTCGTGCTCTCATCGCCAATGCTGATGGTAGCGTAGGAGGCATCGGCCACGGGGCGGACAATGGTGCGCAGCAGATAGGCACCGACCTTAGGAATCGTTACACTTTGAGTACGTGCCGCACCGTCCTCATGGTTCTGAGTAAAATAGGTGCGGTTCGTGCCATCATAGTATGTGCCTGTTGCTGTAGTTCGTCCACCGCCTGGCCAAGCATCATTGCTGGTACATTCCCAACCGCTAATGATTCCTTCCGTCACATCCACAGGGTGTGCGATGCTAGCATTAGCCCACTTATAGTCGGCATAATGGGCTGTCATGTAGTCGATGGCCGCCTGCATTTCGCTCTGCGGCGTAGATTCCGTATATTTCTTGAAGATATTGTACTGATCCGTATAGCCCGTTGCATCCGTTACATCGGAGTAGGGAGCATAGGTGGTAAGGGCTGACTGAAGAGGGTCCCACAAATCTCTGGAGTAAAGCGTCAACGAAATAGACTGTGTAGTATAACAAGTCCATTCGGCATGAGAGCCAGCCCAGTTGAGATACTGAATACCGTAAGAATAAGTGCCAGCCTGTGCAATATAAGCCCACACCGTATTCGTATAATTACCAGCTTGGAATGCAGTAAGAGCAGAAGTCTGCCCATTTGGATAATATTTTCCGTCAGCTGCAGTATAACAATTATTATTTGTCGTATTGCTATAGTCAAAGACTGATTTTATCGGGGTCTTGGCATCGCCAAAGAACACATAGACAGGGGGACAATCAGCATTGGCAGTATGCAATGCATAAGTGGTAGCATTGTCCGTCATACGATAATACCCTTGCATGGTGAATTTATAGAGACCAGGTGTCGTAATGTCGACAGAACCGGAATAGACCGTTCGAGAGTCCCATTGACCACCCTGGTACTTCTCTGCGGTCGACGAAGGTGTACTCCCCGAAATAATAGAGGTCGCATTCAATCCATCAACAGCAGCCTGCAAGGCAGCTGGAGTTGCAGCAATCAACTGAGCAGCAGTGGCTGCGGCTGAAGCTTGGGCATTGACGTATGCTGTAAGTACCTCCTGATGTGATGCGGGTGTTACGGAACTGAAACTAGCGGCCTCCCCGGCTGTATATGTGGAGAGCAGACGAGAACCTTCGACCTTAATATAATGGTTATTGACAGCGTTCTGGAAGATATACTTTCCATCCTTCTCCTCTATCAGCCATGTGCCATTCGCCGGAGAAGCGTTGTCTGCATAAATACCAGAACCATCACTGAATATCTTCCAGTCGGAAGCATCAGCAAACTTCAACGTAGACACGCCGGCGGCGTTAGTCGTGACATTGACAGGCAAGCCCCAATCATAGATTTGTACAGCCGAACCATAAGGCTCACCACGCATCCAGTATTTTCCACCATCGTTCTTAAAGAAATAAGTGCCGTCAGCTAAGGCTGGTGTAACATCATCAATTTGATAGAGTTTCATTTCTCCTGCTATGAACCAACTTTTTGCCTTGTTGGTATCATGTGTACCTTCGTAGCCGATGGAAATTGTCGTGTTGTCTGCATCGACAACGAAGAATAGGGTGTTGAGATAGTTACCATCGGTGTAGAAGGCAGTGCTGGCTTGAGAAACGTTGTCAGGGTAGCTTGAATTAGAAGCCGCAGACAAAGGCTTAACCAGCCGCTTCGTGTCACCGGCTACGATATAAGCAAGAGACGTAGTGGGGTCGCTGTCGTAAGCTCCCTCTGCACGGTAGAAGGCGTAGCCTGTCAACATATACGTTCCTTTAGGCAGAGTGACGTCTTGTTTCAGACTGTAGCTGGTTATCTCTGTGTTTTTGCTCCATCCACCATATGCCTCTGCCACTTTTTGAGACGTGTTAAAAGTCCAATTTCCCGTACCTTCTTTAGTCATTGTCCACCCCGATGATGACGAAAAATCAGCATCAGAGATATAAGTGCCAGTCACGTCAGTTTGCGTCTGTCCCTTCATTGTGAAAGGATTTATCAATCCGCCCACAAGTAACAAGGCCACGAGAACAGCTCGCAGTAGTCTTTTCTTTTTCATTTGTTGTGATTTGTTGTATTTAAATAGTTAGTAGTTTATTGATAATCATATAATGCGCTGCAAAGGTAATACAATTTTTTTAATTAACCTTCGCAAGACGATATTTTTTTCTAACTATTCAACGAATCTGGCGAAAAAGGTGATAGACTACTCCTTATGAAGGGTAAGAATGAAGGTGAGGTGGGAAGTTAGTTGGCTTGGTTCATGTCGATGTGCAAGTAGTCCAGTGCCTGATCTGGCCAGTAGTTCATAACCAGTTCGTCGGGGAAATGTGTTTCGGCGAGTAGCGGTAGGGCATAGCGATAGTCGGCGATGGAGAAGGAGATGTGGGCATCGGAGGCGAGGATGACGGGTACGTCGTACTTGCGGCATAAGCGTAGGATCTCGAGGTTGTTGGGACGCGCCACTTCCTTATGGCGAGACGGAATCATGCTCGATGAATTGATCTCTAAGAGTGTCTGGGTGTCGCGTGCCGCCAGGACAATGGGTTCGAAGTCCAGCTCTGCAGTGCCGTCGCCAGGATGACTGATGATATGTGTCCATGGGTTGTGGATGGCGGCAAGCATGGCTTCGGTGTTCTGCGATCGTGTACCACCTTGCCAGCACAGTATGTGGATGCCGGCAATGCGCAGATCGCAGCAACGGTAGTGATGCTCGTCGAGGTCGAGGCGTCCGGTGGTGTCAAGAATGTTTAGTTCTACGCCCATGAGCAGACGAACTCCGTACATCTCACGCGGCACGACGTGTAGGTTGCGGAAGTAAATCGAAGCACAGGCTCCGGGCAGGGCAGGGGCGTGTTCGGTGATGCCAAGCAACTGAATGCCCTTGGCGGCTGCGGCCTGTGCCATCTCCTGAATGGTGGAGTAGGCATGACCCGAAGCGATGGTGTGGGTATGGGGGTCGAAGAGAGGGAGCATTAATTAATGGATAATGGACAATGGATAATGGATAATGTATAATGTATAATGGACGTTTAGGCTTCTTTGGCATTGGGATATTGAGCATGGCTGGCTTTCTCAAGGTCGGCGATGTCATCGTCCTCTCCTACGACCCAGATGATGTCGCCTGCTGCAAACGGTCGCTGCGGATTGGGTACTTCGAGGCTCTCGCTGTCGTCCTCTTCCAACCCGACGATGAGGCAGCGGTAGTCCTGCCTGATGCCGCTCTGCTGGATGCTTTGCCCAATGAACCGCGAGTCCTTGTCAAGGACCAGTCGCTTGAGTTTCATCTCAGTATCCGATGCCGACGACTGTTGGGCGGTTGCGGTCTGCTCCTCCAACTCATGGGCGAAGTCGGCCAGTTGCTGGTCGGTACCGATAACTTGGATGCGGTCGCCGGGGAGGATGGGGGTGGTGCCCGAAGGAATGTTCAGACGTTGTGTGCCACGGAGCACGGAAGCAACCTGTACCCCGAAGCGACGGCCGAGGTTCAGCTTAGCCAGTGTCTCGCCAGCCCAAGGAATGCCGACGGGTATGGTGAAGTCGGAAAGGTGAATATCGCGCTCCACCAGACGTCCGGCAAACTGCGGTCGGTTGGCACGGCGGGCGGCTTCACGTTCTCGCTGGTTCAGGTTCTCCGTAAAGGTCTGCTCCAAACGCATGCCCTGACGCTTCAGTGCACGGCTCGTGAGAATGGTCACAACAACGGCAACGATGACGAGGATGCCGAGGGCACCACCCCAGTGAAGAGTGTGGGCGACGATGTAACCGACAAAGACGACGCCCAAGGCGATGCGCAGTGCTTGAACGCCGATGAGCGGGGCGCGGTTGAAATGGCTGTCAGCCCACAGCGCCTGGAAGTCTTCATTATGTCCCTTCTTCAACATGAGCGAACGGAGGAAGGGGGACAGGCACAGAAGGGTGAACACGGCAACGAAGAGGTTGCTCCAAGGCTGAGGCAGCAACCGCTCGATCAGCGGCCACACGAAGTTGAACATCACAGCGACAATGGCGATGCACAACACGCCATAGATGAGTACAACCTTACCCACCTGGAGGATGTAGCTGCGCCAATGACTGTCCTGGCCTACGACATTGGGACCGCCCTTGGCGTAGCGGTCCAAGAGTAGCCGCAACCGCTGTGGAAGGTGATTGTAGAGCGCGTTGTAAGCGGGGACTGCCAGACGAATCATATAAGGCGTCGTGAAAGTCGTAAACACCGAGACGGCCACGACGATGGGGTAGAGGAAGTCGCTCGTCACACCCAACGATGTTCCCAGCGTGGCCAGGATAAAAGCGAACTCACCTATCTGAGTCAACGAGAAGCTGCATTGCATGGCAACCTTCAGGGGCTGGCCGGCCAGTAGAAAACCGCCTGTGCTGAAGAGGGTCTGACCAAGCATGATGGCCACGACGATGCACAGGATGGGCACAATGTACTGACCGATCAGCGCTACATCAACCATCATACCTACCGACACGAAGAAGATGGCGCCGAAGAGGTCCTTCACGGGGCTGACGAGATGTTCAATCTTCTCGGCTTCAATCGTCTCGGCGAGGATGCTCCCCATAATGAAAGCGCCGAAGGCAGGAGAAAAACCCACCGTCGAAGCCAGCACGACCATGCCGAAGCAGAGTCCTAAGCTGACGACGAGCATCGTCTCGTCGCTCATCAACGAGCGTGTCTTTCGTAAGAACAAAGGAATCAGATAGATGCCGACGACAAACCAAAGTATCAGGAAGAACACCAATTTGGCGATGCTCATGGCCATTTGCATTCCCTCGAACTGCTGGCTGACAGCCAAGGTCGAGAGCATCACCATCAACACGATGGCAAGGATATCTTCGATGATGAGCACGCTCAGCACCAGACTCGCAAAACGTTGCTGGCGAAGACCCATGTCGTCGAACGCCTTGAAGATGATGGTCGTAGAGGACATGGCCAGCATGCCGCCGAGGAAAATGCAGTCCATCTGGCTCCAGCCGAAGGCATGGCCCGTGAAGAAACCTACGGCCATCATGCTGAGTATGATGGAACAGGCGGCGATGATAGGCGCCGACCCCATCTTCATGATCTTCTTGAAAGAGAATTCAAGACCGAGGGCAAACAAGAGGAATATGACGCCAATGTCGCTCCAAAGGTGCACGTTGTCCAGGTCGGTGACGCTGGGCATGTATGGCATGTTGGGCGAAGCCAGAAAACCGGCTACGATATATCCCAACACCAGCGGCTGCTTCAGCTTCTTGAAAAGAAGCGTCATCACGCCGGCTATAATCAGGATGAGTGCTAAGTCGTTTATCAATGGTTCCATATCGAGGTGCGGGTATCGTCCGCAGTTGGAAGTTTAAACTTGATGTACAGTGATTTGTGTGAATGGGAAGGCTATGCCGTTCTCGTTGAATGCATTATAGATCTTCTCGCGGACCTCGAACATGACGGGCCAGTAGTCGTCGTTGCCGGTCCAGCAGCGGACGATGAGGTCAACCGAGCTGCTTCCCAATTCCTTCAATCGCACTTCGGGCTCGGGTGATTCCTGGATGCGCTTGTCGGCTTTGAGCAGGTCGAGGACAATGGCTCGGGCTTGTTCGACATCCGAACCGTATTCAATGCCGATGGCCCATTCGACGCGGCGGGTTGGCGTCTTCGTGTAATTAATGATGCTGCCGCTGCTCATCGAACCATTGGGGACATATATCTGTTTGCCGTCAGCTGTCAGCAGCACCGTGTGAAAGATCTGGATAGACTGAACCGCTCCGATAATGCCTTGAGCTTCAACCCAGTCGCCAATCTTATAAGGCTTGAGGAACAGGATGACGAGACCGCCGGCGAAGTTCTGCAGATTGCCGCTTAAAGCCATGCCGATGGCCACGCCGAAGGAAGCCAACAGTGCGGCCAGACTCGTGGTGTTCAGGCCTAAGGCACTGATGACAATCACCGCCAGCAGCACATTCAGCATGATGCTTACGAAACTCTTTGCAAAAGTCTGAATGCTGGCTTCTATGTTACGACGATCAAGGAAGCGGGCTAACAGATAGTTCAACAACTTGATCAGGTAATGCCCCACGATATAGACCACCAGCGCCAGCAGGATATGCTTGCCGGCTTCGATGGACCATGAGATGAGCTGGTTGATGAGCTGGTCCCAAGTCATGTGGTCTTGTGTGACTTTATCGCTCACCGTTTCTATAGCGGTAACCAATGTGCTGTCAGCGGATTCAGGTACCGCTTGTAGGAAATGAATCATATCGTTAGATAGTTTTGTTGTTTTTTTCGAGTGCAAAGGTACGATTTATTTCTGGCTTATGGACTATTGTTGGCCCAAAATCTTCTGAAAAAGATGAATAGCTCATTGTCGCATCATATAAAATATATAAAAGGAACGCGCGCGAGGCATTTGACCTGCGTCAAGGCCGTGAAAGATTTTTTGCAAAAAAGTTGTTGAAACGTTTGGCGGTTCGGAAAAATCGCCGTACCTTTGCAGCCGCAAACGAGAAAGGGACACCCCTGCGATGTAGGGGCACTAAGTCACGCTCGCTC
>Ga0247611_10008483_pt1 | contig 12650 bp, 7 predicted proteins | sample 177DNAGHGhighgp2_FD_192422 | JGI IMG/M metagenome (GOLD analysis project Ga0247611, IMG submission 192422) | Sheep rumen microbial communities from Palmerston North, Manawatu-Wanganui, New Zealand - 1770 DNA GHGhigh gp2 | ecosystem: Host-associated > Mammals > Digestive system > Stomach > Rumen ... | reverse complement strand
CTATCATGATGTGCATGGCATCAGATGCGTTGCCAACAGCGAGATTCTTCAGGATATCCTTCGTGGTTATGTGGGTTTCGACGGTATGGTGGTGAGCGACTATACTGCCATCGACCAGATACCCCACCTGGAGACTTCTGTTGAAAAGGCTGCTGCTGCCATCAATGGTGGCAACGACGTTGACTTCCCCCATGGTGCCGACTATAAGAACCTTCAGGAGGCCATCGACAAGGGTCTGGTCAAGCCTGAGACATTGGAGCGTGCCGTGAAGGATGTGCTGCGCATCAAATTCCGCATGGGACTCTTCGACAAGGATGCCTATCTCTATTCCAAGGAGACAATCAAGCTCGACACCCCGGAGGAGCGCCAGACGGCCTACGACATCGCCACCCAATCGGTGGTTCTCCTCGAAAACAATGGTATTCTCCCCTTGGATATCACAAAGCTAAATGCTCAAAGCTCAAAGCTTAATGTCCTTCTCACAGGTCCTAATGCCAATTCCATCTGGGCCATGTGTGGCGACTACACCTACCCTGCCATGTCGTACTTCTGGAAACGAGTCGAGGATGTGGCCGATCGCGACAATCCCCACATCGTGAAATTGTTGGAGGCCATGCAGAACCGCAAGCCCGAGGGTGTCAACGTGATGTACTCGCGTGGCTGCGACTGGACAGAAAACATCGAGACGAAATACGGAGAGACTGGTGACGCCCGAGCCTGGGAGTATTACCTCCTCCACCGTAAGGTAGACTCTGGCGAGAAGGCTGATAAGGCCGAAGCCCTGAAGATGGCCAAGGAGGCTGATGTGATCATTGCCGCTGTGGGTGAGAACGTGATGCTCTGCGGTGAAAACCGCGACCGCGAGGGACTCCGTCTGCCTGGTAAGCAGGAACAATATGTCAATGAACTGTTGAAGACGGGCAAGCCCGTAGTGCTGGTGGTATTCGGAGGTCGTGCCCAGGTCATTTCCGGCATCGCCGAGAAGTGCGCCGCCGTCATCCAAGCATGGTATCCTGGCGAGGAAGGCGGTAATGCAGTGGCAGATATCCTCTATGGTAAGGTGTCTCCCTCTGCCAAGCTCTCTGTCAGCTACCCGAATGTGGAAATCAACGAGCCCATCTGCTATAACTATAGTGCGGAGAAGGATGCACGCGTAGCATGGCCCTTCGGCTATGGTCTGAGCTACACCACGTTTGAATATCAGAACCTGCAGGTGAACAGTGAGGCCAAGACCTCCGACGATTTCGTGGAGCTCACTTTCCAGGTAAAGAATACAGGAAAGGTCAAGGCTGATGAGGTGGCACAGATCTATCTCTCGCCCACTCAGGAGAGTCAGAATATACGCCCCATCCAGCTGCAGGGTTTTGCCCGTATCTCACTGGAGCCAGGACAGACAAAGACTGTCACCACCCGACTCTTTGTAGAGCAGTTCGGCTTCTATACTCACAAGGGCGATGTACGCGAGTGGAACATCGAGCCAGGTACGTTCATCGTGAAGGTGGGCGCCTCTTCGGCCGACATCAAGCTCCAGCAGCAGGTTGAACTCAAGGGTAAGGCTACCACCAAGCCCCTGCGCGACCACTATTTCTCAGAAACAACTATATCACAATAAAACCGAAATGAAAAAGACATTATTATCAACGATCATGATGTGCATGACTTCAATAGCCATCGCACAGCCAGCAGGCGGATTCGGAGGACTCCAGGCCCCGCAAGTAAAACTCGAAACATCACAAGAGTTCAAGGACGTGAACTATGCAGGAGACGACCAGGCATACCACACTTGCGACATCTACCTGCCTAAGCAGGAGAAAGCCGCCTACCCCGTAGTGATTCACATCTACGGCAGTGCGTGGTTCAGCAACAGCAGTAAAGGCATGGCCGACCTCGGCACAATCGTCAATTCACTTCTCAAGGCAGGCTATGCTGTGGTTTGTCCTAACCACCGCAGCAGTATGGATGCCAAGTGGCCTGCCCAGATTCACGACATCCGTGCCGTCATCCGCTTTGTGCGTGGCGAGGCAGCCAAGTATAAGTTCGACACCCAGTTCATCGCCACCAGCGGTTTCTCATCTGGCGGACACCTGGCCTCTATGGCAGCTACCACCAGCGGAACCAAGCAAACTAAGGTGGGGACTATTGACATCGACCTCGAAGGCGAGGTGGGCAGCTATCTCAAGGAGAGCAGCGCCGTGAATGCTGCCTGCGACTGGAGCGGTCCTATCGACCTCACAGCCATGGATTGTGGTGAAGGTATGAAGATGGGCGAGAACTCACCAGAGGACGTGCTGCTTAATTCGAAGCTTGCCAAAGAGCCAGACAAATACATCAGTCTGAGTGCCAACCACTATGTAGACCCCAACGATCCTCCCATCATCATCTTCCACGGTGATAAGGACAACGTTGTGCCCAACTGTCAGGGTAAGGCTTTCTTTGAGACGCTGAAGGCTGCTGGTGTGAAGACTGAGGCCACCTTCCCTGCAGAGGGAAGCCATGGAGGTCCGGCCATGTACACTGAAGAGAACTTACAGAAGATGGTACACTTCCTGGATGAGGTGCGCACCAATCGTTCACAACACTAAAGTAATATGAAGAAGATACACACCATCATTCTTTCGATGGCTTTCTGCCTGAGCGCTGCGGCACAGACACCCTTCTCCGAGGGGCGCCTCACCGTGACGCCTCTCTCGCGGAATGCCGTCCGCATCCAGTACGCCAAGGGCGACATCAAGAGCGAGCTTCCAGAATGGATCTATGTCAAGCAGGAGCCATTCAAGGATCGCCAGGATATCTCTGTCGCCATCGATACCAAGCAGCAAGAGGTTAAAGTCTGCAATGCCCAAGGCAAGACCGTCTTCACAGCCACCAACCATCAGTTCAAGGATGGTGAGGCTACCCTCTCTTTCGTCTCTCCCGACGATGAGTTTCTCTACGGACTCGGACAGTTTCAGGATGGCTACAGCAACGTGCGCGGTCTCTCCCGCAGGCTCACTCAGGTCAACACGCAGATCAGCATCCCCATGCTCATCTCCAGTAAAGGCTACGGCATTCTATGGAATAACTATGGCCTGACGGAGTTCAATCCCTGTAGTCTGAGCGTAAAACTCACCAAGCGTGACGGTGCTGGTGCACAGGAAGTGGTGGATGTCACATCTACGGAAGGAGGCAAGCGCGAGGTGCGTGAGCGACATATCTTCGAAGCAAGCATCGACATAGCCGAGAGTGGTGACTATGCCCTGCTGCTCGATGTAGGACAGAAGATGGCACGTCGCCACAACCTCACCATCGATGGCAATCCCGTCATCGAGATGCAGAACCTATGGCTGCCCCCTACGGCTTCGCAGATAGTCCATCTAGAGGCAGGGCGTCATACTTTAGAGGCAGAACTCACCAAGGACGATCAGCCCACCCTCTATTATAATAAGGTAGAGAATCAGACCACCTTCCGTTCGCCTGTGGCTGAGGCAGTAGATTATACCGTCTTCATCGGCACCCCAGACGAGATTATCGCTTCGTATCGCGAGCTCACGGGTCCCTCCCCGCTGATGCCCGAGTGGGCACTGGGTTATATCCATTGCCGCGAGCGTTTCCACTCCTCCGATGAGATCCTGCAGACCGCCCGCCGTTTCCGCGACGAGCAGATGCCCCTGAGCGTCATCGTGCAGGACTGGCAGTATTGGGGGAAATATGGTTGGAACTCCATGCAGTTCGACGAGGAGTTCTACCCTGATCCCAAGGCACTCACTGACAGTCTCCACCAGATGGATGTACGCTTGATGGTGAGCGTATGGAGTAAGATCGACAAGAACTCCGAGGTTGGTCGCCAGATGGAGCACGACCAGTATTACATCCCCGAAACCGACTGGATAGACTTCTTTAATCCCGAAGCCGCTGCCGCTTACTGGAAGAATTTCCGTGAGCGTCTCGTCCCCTTAGGCATCGACGCCTGGTGGCAGGATGCCACAGAGCCTGAGAACGACGACCTCGCAGGCCGCCGTGTGAACAATGGCCGCTGGAGTGGCGAACAGGTGCGCAATGTCTATCCCCTGCTCGTCAACAAGACAGTCTATGAGGGACTGAAAGAAGCTGGCAAGGATCCTGTTATCCTCACCCGCTGCGGATTCCCCGGTATTCAGCGATACGGCTCAGCCATGTGGAGCGGTGATGTGGGCAACGACTGGGAGACCTTCCGCCGCCAGATTACGGCAGGTCTTGGCATGCAGGCAGCAGGTATCCCCTGGTGGACCTATGATGCTGGCGGATTCTTTCGTCCGCGCGACCAGTACACCAACCAGGACTACATCGACCGCATGCTCCGCTGGATAGAGACCAGTGTTTACCTGCCCCTGATGCGTGTGCATGGTTATATGAGCAACACCGAACCCTGGAACTACGGTCCAGAGGCACAGGCCATCATCACAGAGTGTCTGAAAGAACGTCAACACCTGCTACCCTACATCAAGCAGTGTGCAGAGCGCGTCTCTAAAGAGGGCTACACGCTGATGCGCCCCCTTGTGTTCGACTTTGCCGACGATCCTGAGGCCCTCAAACAGAAATATGAATATATGTTCGGCCCAGATCTGCTCATCAGTCCTGTCACCAAACCAGGCGTCACCGAGTGGCAAACCTATCTGCCCAAAAGCAGAAACGGCTGGCGAGAGCAACATACAGGGCAACACTTCGAAGGTGGGCAATACGTCACCACCCCTGTGACCAAGGCCCATATTCCAGTGTTCGTTCGTGAGTAAACTAGGAAATGTTGCGTAGGTTTTCCGCAACGGGTTGCGTATAGATTTACATAATAAGTTGTATATAATTTTAGTTTTTTTTGTATTTTTGCAGTGTCAGGATGAACCTTTTATGCAATACGGTTGAGAACCTGACATGCAACACAAAAAAAATCATATATGTCAGTGAATTCGTTAGATTAGACCATCTACTTGAAAAAGTGGGTGGTCTAAATCATATAATCCGAATGTTGCGCAACGCGTTGCGCAATATTTTAAGCAACACTTTCGTTATAATGTTACCAAGAATGATTACTTTTGTGGTGTCTATAAAACTAGGAAGGTGAAAAAAAGAATATCTCAACGTGATCTAGCCAAGATTCTCGGGGTTAACGTCTCGACAGTCTCACGTGCGTTGAAAGGTCTTGATGGCGTAAGTTTAGCTTTGAAGCAGAAGATTCTGAAACTGGCAGAAGAAAACGGCTATCGCCCCAATCCCCTTGCCATGAGTCTGCGGTATGGCAAAACGCGTACCATTGGCGTCATTGTGCCCGACATGTCGTTCAGCCACTTCTCCCACATCGTGAAGAGTATTGAGGCTGAAGCACGTAAAGCGGGCTATATGTGTATTGTCACTGATTCTAATGAGCGTTATAAGGGTGAGGTGGCCTGCGTCGAGCTGTTGGAGGACCTCCATGTGGATGGTATCATCATGTGTCTATCGCAGGAAACGGTTGACTTTGCACATCTGGAACAACTGAAAGAGACACACATCCCCGTAGTGCTGTTTGACAGGATTGCCGATATCAACTTATCGTCAGTTACGATTAATGATATAGCCACGGCCTATGAGATGACCCTCCACCTCATTGACGGAGGAGCAAGGCGTATTGCCTTCTTGGGGGGACCTAACCAAATGAAGCAGACAGCCGACCGCAAACATGGATACCTCACAGCCTTACGCGAACGGGGAATCCCAATCAGACGAGAACTGGTAAAATGCGGGGTCGCCACCATCAACTCAGGCCTAAAGGATACATTGGACTTGCTCGACATGACCGAGCCCCCTGATGCCATTCTGGCTACTCACGGACTTTTGGCAGCCTCTGCCTTCCAGACAGTTCGTAGCCGGGGGCTCCGTATGCCGGAAGACATTTCTTTGGCAGGCTACATGAGCGAATGGGTGTCGGACATGTATTATCCTCGGGTGACGTTTGTAAAACAAAACTTAAAGGAAATTGGACGGAAGGCCTTCAGGCTCCTGTACGATCAAATGGAAGGCGACACACTTGTCAAGCATCTGACAGTTGACGCTCATATGGAGATGAGAGAGAGTTCATTAAAAGTAACATAACAGGTGAGGATCATTCGCCTGTCTTCACAAGAATGAAAAGACTGTATAGCTATATTCAACACTCTTTCACAGCCAGATTAAACAAGTTGGCTGAAGACGTGGAGGCAATCTATAAAATGGAACGAGGATGACAGATAACAACATACTGCGTGTCGGTATCATCGGCACAGGATGGATTGCCGAGAAGGCTGCCATCACCTTGAATGGTTTGACAGTGTGTGAGGCCTATGCCGTGGGGTCGCGCTCACAAGAGAAGGCAGAAGCGTTCGCCCAGAAGTGGAACATCGGGAAGGCTTATGGCTCATATAGCGAGTTGATTGCCGACCCTGACGTAGACTTGGTTTATGTAGGTACGCCCCACTCCCACCATTACGACGTGACCCGTGAGGCCCTGCTGGCAGGCAAACCCTGTCTGGTGGAGAAAGCCTTTATGGCCAACCACCGTCAGGCTAAGGAGATCGTTGACATAGCCCGTCAGCAGAAAGTTTTTCTGGCTGAAGCCATCTGGACACGTTACCAGCCTGTTGTGAAGACGATGCGTGACCTCATCAGCAGCGGACGCATCGGAGAACCCCGGCTTGTGACCGCCACCCTTGGCTACTCGATGGGCGACAAACCACGCATCATGCGCCCAGACCTCTGTGGCGGTGCCCTGCTCGACCTCGGCGTCTATGTTCTGAACTTCGTGAGGATGTTCTTCGATGCCGATATCGTGAGTATGGAGAGCCAATGCGTGAAGTCAAAGACGGGTATGGACCTGACAAATGCCATCAGTCTCGTGCTAGCCGATGGCGTACTCTGCAACCTGCAGTCGAGTGCCCAGTGCGTGGGCGACAACATCGGTGTGATAGCAGGTACGGAGGGTAACCTGATCATCGACAACGTGAACAATCCGCAACAGATTACGGTAAATGGCCCCGACCGTACCTATATCGAGACCATCCATGTTCCACAGCAGATTACGGGCTACGAGTATCAATTTCTGGCTTGCCGTCAGGCACTCATCGACGGACTCCTGGAGCCTCGGGAGATGCCTTTAAACGAAACGCTTTATATCATGGAGCTGATGGACGGCCTGCGCAAGAAGTGGGACGTACGCTATCCTATGGACGAGGAACAACAAATTAACACAAAACAATAAAACAAGAATATCGTAGGCAGTAAATAGTCACTTACCCAAGAACTTCGTGTCGAGATAAGCCTGGAAGGCATCCTTATACATCTCGCCAATAGGCAGATAGGTGTCGGCATCCATGATGACACGGTTCTTGTTGACTTCCTGAATCTTGGTGAGGTTGATGATGTAAGAACGGTGGATACGCATAAACGTGTCGGGTAGCCGTTCTTCCATCTTCTTCATCGAGAGGAGGGTGATGATGGGCTTGGACTGTCCTTCGAGCCATACCTTCAGATACTCGCTCATAGCCTCCACATAACAGATATCGCTGATGCTGACTTTCACGATACGATAGTCGGTCTTCAGGAAGAGCGTATCGTCTTCAGTCTCTTTGGCCGGAGTATTTTCCGCAGCCATACCCGCACCCTCCATCCTTTCTTTCAAACGGTTGGCAGCCCGTTGGAACTCCTGCAGTCCGAAAGGCTTCAACAGATAGTCTACGGCATTCACCTTAAATCCCTCAACAGCATATTCCGAATAGGCGGTGGTAAAGACCACAAGAGGTGGAGCCATGAGCGCCTTGACAAACTCCATGCCATTCAGGTCGGGCATGTTGATATCGCAGAAGATGGCATCCACGGTATCGTTCTCCAAGAACTGACGGGCTTCGATGGCACTCCGGCACTGGGCAGCCAACTCCAGGAAGGGCACCTTATTAATATATGAAACAAGCTGCTGCAGAGCCAATGGCTCATCATCTATGGCAAGACATCTGATCATGATAACGGAATATTTAGTTCGACGGCGTAGCTGTCGGCTTCGTCGTGGATATCGAGTGAATAATCATTTTTGAATAGCAGGTCGAGACGCTTGCGGACATTGGTAAGTCCTACGCCGCCTTTCTCCTGATTGGGTTTGCTGGCCTTGGAGTTACGACAAGAGAAGACCAGTCTTTCATCCTCCACGGCAGCCTGCAGCTCTATATACGACTCCTGCTGATAGCTGACCCCATGCTTGAAGGCATTCTCTACAAACGTGATGAGCAACAGGGGCGGGATGTTCCTGTCGGGCACTTCCGCAGGCAGATTCTGGGAAATCCTTACCTGATCGGTAAAGCGCAACTGCATCAGCTTGAGATAGGTTCGGATAAACTCCAGTTCACGAGCCAGGGGCACGCCGCGCTTGTCGCCCTCATACAAGACGAACCGCATCATCTTCGACAACTCCACGATGGTCTCTTGAGCTTTAGCAGGATCGATATCCACCAGTGCATGGATATTGTTGAGCGTATTCATGAAGAAATGGGGGTTGATCTGATAACGCAGATACTCCAGCTGCTGCTCCAGATTCTGCCGTTCCAGTTCTGCCAACCGCTTCTGATCGTCACGACTACGGAAATAGTACTTCGTGCCGAGGTTTGCGCCAAACATCAGAATGAGTACCACCAAGGCCAGTATGTCACGCTCGCCGACGATGGGAGGCGGCATGTGGTCCCGACGCATACGATGCTCAGGTTTGTCGTGAGGCGGCTTGTCGAAAGGGGGCTGATGCTCGCCGTTCTCATCCATATGGGGTGGCCGTGATTCATGTCGCTCCATGGGGGGACGCTTGCGGAAATCCATATTCCTTTGTGGCTTATGGGAACATTGCCAGATGAAGAACGCACCCAATACTGCCGTTACGACAGAGAAGTAAAGCACCCGTCGCTGCTGATGCACGATAAGCGGTGCCAGGAAGCAGTTATGAAGGAGAAACAAGACCAGGAAAATGGCGAATGAGCGCCAGACGATCAGCACCTCCGTCCAGTTGAACGTGGCATCCTCATGATTGATAGTCCTGACATAAAGGCTGAGGAGTGGGGCTAAAAAGAGCAAGCCCCACACCACCAGATACATCATATTTTCATGTCGCGACTGATTCTTCATCAAGTTCATCTGTTTAATGATATAACGTGAAAGAAAGAGATTTATTGTGTCAACGCCATCCGCCAGGACCGCCTCCCATGCCACCGTTGCCACCTGTATACGAGGTGAGCGATACCGAAGAACCGCCACTGACGGTGCCATCCTGAATACCCAGACCACCAAAGTACTTGCTGCCACCGCTGACGGAGACGTCCTTCAGAAGTGAGGGTGTGGAAGCTGCCGATACAACGAGCCCTGAGCCACCGCCCGATGGCGTCTGGAACGAGAAGCTGCTGTTTCCATAGGAGAGGGTGTACCAGGCATTGGTCGACCATTGCGAAGCCAGATAACAAGCCTGTGTCAGTTGTGAGCCACTCTCCAATCCTCCCACGGCCACGATCGTACCGCCAGTGAGATAGAGTTTCTTGCCACCCTCGGTATTGGCATCGATGGCCACCTCGGGAGAGCCGGAGCAGATGGCATAGACAATTCCGCCCTTGATATAGCAGTTGCCGTTGGCATCGAGGCCGTCGTTGGCCTTTCCCTGGGCATAGACATAGCCGCCACTGATGGTCATGTCATCCTTCGAGTTGATGGCATCGTCATAAGCGTAGGAAGCCACCTCGCCACCTGTTATCGTCAGCTTACCCTTGGTCTCGATACCCTCACCGTTATTACCGCTGGTGCGCACCCAGATAGTACCGCCGCTGATGGTCAGGTTGCCATCCACCTTGATACCCTTGGGCGATGAGGTGTCGTTGTTGCTCCTGAACTGTCCGCCCTCGGTGATGATGTATACCTCACCGCCGTTGAAGTAGGCCTCCATATCCACATTGATGCCTTTGCCACCCGAGCCTGTACTTTTCAGCATCAACGTACCTGCATTCACCGTCAGGGTGGAATCGGCCTTGATACAAGCCGCCCCCTTAGCCTCGCGGTCGTCGGTGTCATAGATGCCATCGCCTGTCGTGATGACGGTGGTGCGTCCGCCATTCACCACGATATGACTCTCACAGTTGATGCCTTTTGCTGCGGCAGCTGTCACCTCGACATTCAGGATGCCGCCATTGATAAACACCCCGTCGTTGGCCTTGATACCGTGGTTGGCTGTCGACTTCACCGAGATGTTAACACCTTTGCGAAACACGATATAGTCTGCCGAGTGGATGGCATTGTTCGTATTACCCGTCACGCTGAGCGAACCTTTTCCGTTGAAGAGCAGCTTACCCTTACAATAGAGTGCTCCTTTCTGGCTGCCACCAGCGCCATCGGCCAAGGTATTGTCTGTACCTTCTGCCAGCACCACATAGGCACGTTTGCCGCTCAACAGGTTCAGGGCAGCACTGTCGGGATTGGTGATGCTGACACCGTTCAGCTTCACCTCATACTTCTTATCGCCCACCACCGTAAACGACCCGTTAGTCGTCGTACCGCTCAACACGTAGCAGATGCCCTTCGCCGAACCATGATTGGCGGTAACGTGTCCGCCTTTGACGGTGACCTCCACCCCACTCTCACTCTTGGCCACGGGGTTCGACAGGTCGATACTCACCTCGGTCTTGAAGTCGTTGTTCTCCAGGGCATCCTCGTCTTCAGGGAAATACTCCGAGGCTGCTGCGGTGGGCTCCGCAGTTGTCTGGTCGACGTTTACATTAAAAGTAGCCAATGCTCCCGTCGTGGCAGAGCTGCCACTGCCATTATTGCCAGGAACCAGTGATCCGCTTTGATTCCATTCTTCTTGCGGATCATTATAAAAATCACTCAGGGGGTCTTCTGCCGAACAGCAGGTCAAGACCACTAAAGATGCCATCAGCATCATGAAAAACATCATCCTCTTCATACGAATATTATGCATTTATTTATTTGTTGGCGCAAAGGTAATACAAATAGTGTCACCCACCAAAACTTTTCAGCGAACAGCCCATTTCCTTCAATGAATGTTAAATCCCAAGGGCACTCTTGGTTTTTTGCTCGCTTATTCGTATCTTTGCAGCATGAAGAAATTTCTGTCATTATCACTCTTACTGTTCTTTGTGCTCTCAGCCACGGCTCAGATGATGGAGCCCGTTCATTTCACTTCGCAGTTGAAGGAACTGAAAGGCGGCGAGGGCGAGCTCGTATTCTCCGCCACCATCGATCCAGGCTGGCATGTCTATTCCACCAATCTTGGCAACGACGGCCCCATCTCCGCCTCCTTCAACGTGGTGAAGATGGAGGGTGCCCAACCTGTAGGAAAGCTGCAAGCCAGAGGCAAGGAAATCAAACAGTTCGACAAACTCTTCGAGATGGAGCTGCGCTACTTTGAGAGTGCCGTCACCTTCGTGCAGAAAATCCGTTTCACTAAACCCCAATACGACATCGACTGCTATCTCGAGTATGGTGCCTGCAACGATGCGTCTTGTCTGCCTCCCTCTGAGGTCACGTTGCAGGTCAAGGGAAAGAGTCCCGTAGTGGAAGAGGAGAAGAAGGATCAGGATGAGAAGAAAGAAGAGCCCGTCGTGGCAGAGACACCCAAGGACACGGTGGTAGCCGACACGGTGGTGGCCGATTCCGCTACAGTAGCCACTGCCTCCGACCTCTGGCAGCCTGTGGTGGAGGAGCTCCGCGCCATGGGCTCCGACAGCGACAACATTGCCGACCACTCCTTATGGTTTATTCTCCTGATGGGCTTTGTCGGCGGACTGCTCGCCGTCTGCATGCCCTGCATCTGGCCCATCATCCCCATGACGGTCAGTTTCTTCCTCAAGCGTGCCAAGAGTGATAAGCGCCAAGGGGTGCGCGATGCCGTCACCTATGGGCTGTCCATCATCGTCATCTACCTCGGACTGGGATTGCTTGTGACAGCCCTCTTCGGCAGCAACACGCTTAATGCCATGTCCACCAATGCTGTGTTCAATATCCTGCTCTTCCTGCTGCTCGTAGTCTTCGCCCTGTCATTCTTCGGCTGGTTCGAAATCAAGCTGCCCGACAGCTGGGCTAACAGCGTCGACACCAAGGCCACAACGACCAGCGGGCTGCTCTCCATCTTCCTCATGGCGTTCACGCTGGTACTCGTGTCGTTCTCATGCACAGCCCCCATCATCGGCCTGCTGCTCGTAGAGACCACCACCAGCGGCAACTGGCTGGCACCTGCCCTCGGCATGTTCGGATTCTCCCTGGCGCTGGCCCTGCCCTTCACGCTCTTCGCCCTCTTCCCTGCCTGGCTGAAACAGGCGCCGAAGTCGGGGTCGTGGATGAACACGCTGAAGATTGTGCTGGGTTTCATCGAACTGGCCTTCGCCCTGAAGTTCTTCTCCGTGGCCGATCTCGCCTATGGCTGGCATCTGCTCGACCGTGAGGTGTTCCTCTCGCTGTGGATTGTCATCTTCGCTCTCCTGGGTGCCTACCTCTGTGGCTGGCTCAAATTCCAGAGCGACGAGGTGGGCGGCGAGCTCCATAAGCCGATGCCGGTGGTCTGCATCATGGGCGGACTGGTGTCGCTGGCCTTCGCCCTCTATATGGTGCCCGGACTCTGGGGGGCTCCGTGCAAGGCCGTCAGCGCCTTCGCC